>Ga0209230_10000873_pt1 | contig 11973 bp, 7 predicted proteins | sample LakOntMetagenome_FD_187467 | JGI IMG/M metagenome (GOLD analysis project Ga0209230, IMG submission 187467) | Freshwater and sediment microbial communities from Lake Ontario - Sta 18 epilimnion Metagenome (SPAdes) (version 2) | ecosystem: Environmental > Aquatic > Freshwater > Lentic | place... | reverse complement strand
CATTACCGCTTCCACAAAATCCAGAAGCATAGGTTACTTCCCATAAATTAGTAGGTGGTGAAGGACAACTATTTGAAGCTCCCGTTCCATTGGTGGCATTAACTGTTAGTGGACCACAACCTTCTTCAGTATCTAGTGTAAATGCAGGTGTTAAAACAGTTGGCTCAACACAAATTGTTTGAACTTTTGTTGAAACGCCACAAAAACTATAACTAGTAAGTGTTACAGAATAAGTTCCAGCTGCTGTAAACGTGTGAGTTACATTTTGAGGAGATGATAAATCTTCAAGAAATATTTCTGATGAGTTATCACCAAAATTCCAAGTATATGTGGTTAATGAATTACACGAGCCATTATCAAAATTCTGTCCTGAAGTTGAGGTATTTGTAAAAGTCAACTGAGCACCAACACAAGATTTAGAAGCAACCGTAAAATTAGAAATTGGAGGTGCCAATATTGGTCCAATAGTAGTTGTACCTGTTGTACTTCCACAAGAATTATAGATAGTTAATGAAACAGTTAAAGAACCGCTTGGGCAACTAGAGATATTATAAGAATGTGGAATAGGGAAATTAGAAGAGCTGACTGGTGATGATAAATTATATTGAGGAGATTGAATCATTTGCTCCTGTGTATAAGTAACTATTGAGCCATCTCCATAATCAACTCGATATAAAGTTCCAGGTGAATTTGCTCCCCAATTTGAAATAGCAAGCTGAACATCACTTGTTGGAGCACATAAATTTGAAGTATTTCCTGGATTTACAATTCCACCTGAAGGATTACCTATATTTTTTACAGTTATTGTTTTTGAAGAAGTACAGCCATTTGTTGCAGTTGCTGTTACAATTAAACTAAATGTACCTGCTCTAGTATAAGTATGTGAAAAAGGAAGGCTTACGATTTCAGGAGTAGAGCCATCTCCCCAATCTACACTATAACTGGAAACACATATTGCTGATGAGGTTTTTTTATCTAAAGTAATTATATAAGAAGAGCTAGACACAGGTAATCCGCAATTATTAAATTGACGAGTAGGATTTCTAGTATCTCTGAAATCAATGTCTGCTTGCTGTTTAACCGTAATCGTATTCACCACACTATTACTACATCCATTGGCATCGGTAACAGTAAGTGTTACGTTAAATGTTGCTGTTCCACAACCAAGTGATGTAAATATGTGTGAAGGGTTTTGTTGAGTAGATGATGTTCCATCACCAAAATCCCAAGTATAAGAATAGGTACCAGCGCCAGTTACCGAAGATGTAAATCCAACTGAAGATCCAGAACATGGATTATCTGTAAAACTAAATGTAGGTGCTGGCTGTGTTAAAACAGTAATTCCTATAGTAGCTGAATTACTACAACCTCCAGAACTTACCGTATAGACAATTGAAGCAGTTCCTGCAGCAACACCTGTTACAACGCCACTTGAATTAATTGTTGCAATACCCGCGTTTGTTGTTGTCCATGTACCACTTGAAGTTGTTGATGTTGCTGTAATGGTTCCACCCACACAAAGTGTTGTAGCAGTAACAGATATGGGATTAACGGTTGGCGCACTTACTACAACTGCCTGCGTGGCAGATTTTGCACAACCATTTACACCCGTTACCGTATACGAAATTGTAGCAGTACCTGCGCTAACCCCTGTTACAACACCAGTACTTGGATCAACTGTTGCGATATTTGTAAGATTAGAAGACCATACGCCACCAGCCGTACTATTAGTTAATGTAGTAGTTACATCTTTACAAACAGTAAATGTACCTGCAATATCTGCAACTGTTGGAACCGCTAGTACTGTTACAATTTTTGTTGCAGATGCAGAACAACTCGTTTGTGAATTGGTATAATTATAGGTAATGGTAGCAGTACCTGCACTTACGCCGGTAATTACGCCAGAACTATTGATGGTTGCAACACTTGTTGTACTGCTTGTCCAGGTTCCGCCTGTAGTAGCTGTTGTAAATGTTGTAGTATTTCCAACACAAACATCTGCAGTACCTGTGATTTGTTCGATGGTTGGAATAGGATAAACTGTTACCGTTGTGATTTTCGTTGAAGAGCAACCATTGGCATCTGTAACTGTATAATAAATAGCTACCTGACCTGCAGATTGAGCAATAACATCACCATCTGATTCGACAGTTGCAATTGTTTCATCACTACTTGACCAAGAGCCACCGCTAGTAACAGATGACAAACGCGATGTTCCACCTACACATAAAGTAGTTGTTCCGGTTACAACAGGAACAGTTGGTGCCGAATTAATTGTAAAAGTAATTTCTGAGCTAGTCACTAGCCCTGTTGCACTTGAACCGGTAACACTTACTAAAGAATATTTATAGCTACCTGCATTATTTGTTGGTACAAAAACACTAACGGTATCCCCGGAAACAGTTGTAACAGTTAGATCCGATCCGTTATTAATTTTATAGGTAAATGTATAGGGCGCAACACCCTCATTACCTGTTCCTGTGTATGTAAATTTAATGATAGGACTTGCACTACCCGCACACACAGTTGTGATATTAGTAGTCATGGTAGCTGCTTGTCCACTAGCATGAGGTGCATAAAAAATTGAGCCCACTATAAAAATAGCAAGCAACAAATTTTTTATGTTCAATAATTTTCCCCTCATACGTTAACCAACTAAAATTTATTATAACATTTAGGTACTGCGTTTTTACTCGGGTCTTTTGCAAACACATACTGCAGTGAAAGTTCAAAGCCACCCCTACTCTGACTCGCCGTTCTTAGCGAAGAAATATTTATATCATACGATAATCCAATTTGAAAATCTCCTGACTCTAATCCAGCATAGGGAATAATAGACTCGTTGTGTCTGTAATAAACCCCGCCTAAAAAACTAGATTTTTTTTCATAAAAATCTAAATAACGCTGATAAATTGAACCAAGCATCGCTTCAGAAGAAATTGCAGAGTTCATGTAAAGCCCGCTGAAATAAAGTTTACTCATTTCATTTACAGAAAAATTATATCCAGCATGAATGGTTGTTCTTGGAGAAAGTTTTGCATCACCTCCTGTCATTGATTCGTTAGGCTTTGTGATATGATAGTAGGAAGCACCTATATACCACTGTTGCTCTGTGTTACTAATTCCAGAATATAAAATTCCAGTGCCCATATCCGGATAATTTACGCCTAGCGTAGACCTAGGTTCGCCGGTGGGCAAAGTGGGATCAAATCCAATGGGTGTAAACTGTCTTGAAAATAAAAACTTGGTGTAGTCAATAGTTTTAGAAACAAAAGATGCTTGAAAACCAATGCCCAATCTATGATGACCGTATTTATCCAATTGCTGATTATAGCCAGCTGTAAAAGCGAGATATCGTGATCTGAGTCCACCATTATTGGATTGATCGTAGAGTGCCATGCCGCCCAAGCCAAATACGTTCTGTTCTTTAAATACACGCCTTAGGGCCCTGGTATCAAATGCTACTGTTCCGGTAGTAAATGGGTTACTAATGGATTGCCACTGATTGCGGTAAGTAGATGAAATTCTGCCCTCCCCTGCAAACAAACCCGTTAAGGCAGGATTAAGCGTCAAGGGCGATGCATAAAACTGAGAAAAGTGAGGATCTTGGCCCGTTACTTCCAAGAAACATATGGACGAAAAAAATAATGCAAATAGTCTTAAGCGCATCAAATTTTAGGGTTTTTATACTGTTTAAAAAAACAATTTTGCCATAAGCAGTATAAAACGCTGAAAATCACGCAATATTTAGAGGTGTACTGCCTGTTGCAAGAGAGGGAATTAAAAGACTTAACGTATTATATTATGTTTATTTTATCTAAGTCAATACAGTATTGAATCATAGACATTATTATATATACATAAATACAGAAATTAGTACAAAGTCCAATAAAACAAAATTTGATCAAAGAGTACGGAGTTCGGAAAACAGAACTTTGGATGGGTTAATAACCTATTTTATTATTGTGCAGCATATAAAGCAATGTACTCAGACGGGGTACATTGATTCACTTTTTTAAAGGCAACATTAAACGTGCTTTTTGAAGAAAAGCCAGCTTCTTTTGATAAAGACTCAACCGTAAATTTATTCAAATAGCCTGTTTTGATTTTTTGATTTACATACTTGATACGGTACATATTTACAAAATCTGTAAAGCGTTGATTGAAATGCTGGTTGATAATGAAAGAAACTTCTCGAGCAGGAATATCAAGCGAAACCGCTACTTCATTGATATTAAGATCATTGTTAAGATAAGGATGATTCTCCTCAAAGTATTTTTTTAATTGATATATCTCTTCGTCGTATTCTTTCGGAACCGGTATAGTTTCTTTTTTTATAATATGCAAATCATGCACACTCGTTGATTCAATCTTTACATAAGGGAGTCCAAATAACACTTGTGGGTGTACCAGCAAATAAGTGCTAAGACCAAGAAAACTAAAAGAAAGTATATACCCAGGGATAAGCATAATTTGTTCGGATTTTGCCAAACTTGGATCTGAGGAAATAATAATGAAGAGAATAATGTACCCAAGTATACTCGATGAAAATAACCAATTAAATGTTTTTAACCAGTTAATTACTTCATTGGTATGACCTGCGTATTTATCAAGTAACAATTCTTTTTTATAACCCACAACTAATTTCCACTGAAAAAACAAGTACACAATTGACTGGGCCATCCTTGCAATAAATAAATATTTTTCAGCAAAGTATCCGTTGCCAGTAAGGTATGAAAGAGAAAAATCTTTCATTATATTTTGAAGCAACTCCTGCTTTTGTAAAGCAGGCATAAAATAAACTGGAATATAATTTACAAAAACAAAAAAGGCTGGAACAAAATGGAAATAATATTTGGGCTTAAATTTTTGTTCGTCTTTTAATACAGACCTGATATAAATATATGCGAAAGGTGGAATTAAAAAATTAACCGGTGCTGCAGTTTTAAACATATATGGAACTTGCAAAATCCAGCCTGAATGGATGAGCAAATAAATACAGGCACCTAAAGAAAAAAACAACATAGAAAAGCCAAGTATTCGGCCAGAAAATTGTTGATAGTCAGGTAAGCGAAAAAATAATAAATACGCAGTTATAATTGAACAAAAAATACTACCTAAAAATATAACTTCAGACATATTTTAAAGTTAAGCAGTTCTTTATTAATACCCACGTTCGTTTTTTCCTTCGATATAATTTAAGAAAGCTTTATTTACCACTTTGTTACCACCAGGTGTTGGATAGTTACCTGTAAAATACCAATCACCGGTATTTGTAGGGCAACAAGTGTGTAAATCTTCGATGGTCTGATAAATAACTTCTACTGGTGTAGCAACTTCAGGAGGGGTAATCAATTCCGCAATTTTATCGGAAATTTGAGCCGTTGTAAATGGTTTATAAATATGTCGTACCAGGTTTTCTGTGTGCAATTCACCAGCGGCATCTAACACTTTAATTTTTTCGTGCACCTCCGTTAAAATATATTCTTGCTTGGTGTCATGAAGTAATGCAACAGCTGCTTTAAAAGCTATAAAATCACCCAGCTTACTCATATCAATACCGTAACAATCTGGGTATCTAATTTGAGGTGCCGATGATACAACAATAATTTTTTTAGGATTCAGCCTTGAGAGCATTCTAATAATACTTTCCTTTAAAGTAGTACCGCGTACAATGCTATCATCAATAACTACAAGTGTATCTTCTCCACTACGCACCGTACCATACGTAATGTCATACACGTGTTGTACCATTTCGTTGCGGTTGGCGTCTTGGGTAATAAAAGTACGCAGCTTAACGTCTTTGATAGCTATTTTTTCTTGGCGAATTTTTCGGTTCACCATTTCTTCTAATTTCTCAGGCGTAAAATCTTTATTCCAACTTAAAATGCGTTCTACCTTAATTTTATTTAAGTAGGCTTCCATGCCTTTTACGAGTCCGTAAAAAGCCACTTCGGCAGTATTAGGGATATATGAGAAAATAGTATTTTTTAGATCATTATCAATTCTTTTTAGTACTGTTTCACTTAATGATCTCCCGAGTGATATACGCTCACGATAAATTTTTTCGTCACTACCTCTAGAAAAATAAATACGCTCAAAACTACAAGCCCTTCTTTCTTTAGGTTCTAAAATTTGTTCGATTTTAAAATCACCATTTGGATCTACGAGTAGTGCAGTACCTGGCATTAATTCTTGTACTTCATTTTCACCCACATTAAAAGTGGTTCGAATGGCGGCACGTTCACTAGCAGCTACTATAACATCATCAGAAATATAATAATAGGCCGGTCTAATACCGTGCGCATCGCGCATGATAAAACTACTTCCATTTCCAAGTAAACCACCAATGGTGTAACCACCATCAAACATAGGTGTAGCCTGATTTAGCACGTTTGCAATATTTGCAGCATTTGGATTTTTATCATCTTCTTTTGCTAAAAAATGATGCACTACTTCCATCATTGCTGCTAAATCACTTTGCTTTTGAAAAGCTTCAGGCTCAAAATTAATTTGAGCAAATAAGTCGTCGGTATTTACCAGATTAAAATTACCTGCTAGTGCTAAATTTTTTCCTGGAGAAATATTTCTCTTTATAAATGGATGACAAAACTCTACATTGTTTTTCCCTTGGGTACCATATCTCAAATGGCCTAATAATAATTCACCTAAAAATGGCAAATGCCCTTTCATCAAACCCGGATGATTTTTAATATCGGGTTGGTGCTTTTCTAATTCTTGAATTTCTTGATCAATGGTATAAAATAAATCGGCGATAGGCTGTGGCGCACTACTGCGCATTCTGTGCAAATATGGATTACCCGCTTCGATATCTAATTTTACAGCTGCAATTCCGGCGCCATCTTGGCCACGATTGTGCTGCTTTTCCATTAACAAATACAACTTATTAAGGCCGTAGGTTACGCTACCATACTTTTGTAGGTAGTAAGAAAAAGGCTTTCTTAAACGAATAAAGGCAAGGCCGCATTCGTGTTTAATATCGTCGCTCATAGAGGGTATAAATGAGAAGTGGCGAAGTTAATAACTTCGCCACTTCTCTACAATTAAATATTAAAGGTATTTTATCATTTATTGGCGACTAATGCCTCTGCTAACCACAAAAACTCGTTGGTAAAAGTATCTACCGATTTTTGGAAGGCTGGATCAATTAAATCACCTTCTGGAGAGAATTTTTGGTCTAAAAATGGAACTAACAGCATATTAGGGGCGGCAATTCCAAATAAAGCAGGGACCAACAATAGTAATTGTTGACTAGCCCTAGCACCTGCTAGCCCACCCGGAGAACCGGTTACTAGCCCAAAAGCCTTACGGATTTGCTTTGGAAAATGGTCTATTAAATTTTGTAAAGCCGCCGAATAACTACCATTGTATTCGGGGGTTACTAGTATAAACGCATCAGCAGCGAACATACGGTTGGCTAGCGGCTTTAGGTGATCTGGAGCCTGGTCTGGCGTACCAATAACAAAATTCAATAACGGCATATTCCAATCTCTAACATCTAATAAGCCAATATTATGTTGCGTGTTAGCAGCAAAATGCTTTTGCAAGTAAAGCGCTACTCTATGTGTGACACTGTTTGTACGAGGACTTCCCGAAATAATCTCTATGTTCATAGTAATTTGGACCTATTTAATGATGCCGATGTATTTTTCTTTGTGCTGATAAATAGCAATACCATTCAACAATAAAAGCAATACACCAATACCAGGCGCATGTGCAATTAACAATTCAAACAATAAAATGTTCACTACTATTGGCGCAAGTAACAACAGACCGAGTGCACGTAAAGGTTTAATAAATAGCAGTAATCCAACTACCACTTCAAGTGTTTTAATAACTAGTAAATATTTTGTTTGATAAAATAAATCAAAGAAAGCTTTTATATTACCAGTTGTTTCTGGCATAGGCATAAAATTAAAAAAATAATTAGCGCCAAATACAACAAATACAAAGGCTAATAATAAAGAGGGGGCTTGTTTTAAGATATTCATAGGTTTAAGTTTTATAATAAAATATTACCACTGCATAGGTACTTCAATCAGTAGTAATGAAGATTTTGATGTAGCTGTAAATTCAAAAGCATCTGTTTCTGAAATAGCAATAGCGTCTCTTGCACCTAGTTCCTGCTCTCCAATTTTTACTCGTCCGTTTACAACAATAACATACACACCACCACCTGATTTATGTAAGTTGTAAGTTTGTGTTTGATTGGCATCAAAATCACCTAATGAAAACCATGCATCTTGATTGATCCAAACAGCATTGTCATTGTCAGGTGCTACAACGGTTTGAAATTTATTGATACGGTCTGCTGCACTAAATGTAAGCTGCTCGTAACGGGGTTTGATATTTTTTTCTTTAGGAAAAACCCAAATCTGAAATAATTTAACGGGCTTATCATTATTGGCGTTGTACTCACTATGGTAGATACCAGAACCGGCACTCATAATTTGCACATCGTTGGCTCTAATTATTTCATCACGACCGGTAGAGTCATTGTGGTGCAGGTCTCCTTCTAATGGTATGGTAACAATTTCCATATTATCATGCGGATGCTTGCCAAAACCCATACCAGCATCGATATGATCATCGTTTATAACGCGCAGCGCACCAAAATGAACCCTTGCTGGGTTATTGTATTGTCCAAAACTAAAATAATGGTAAGTGTCAAGCCAATCAAATTTTACGTGGCCTCTACTTGCTGCAGTATGTAATTCTGTTTTCATCTTCAATTAATTCCTATTTGCAGTAGCTTTAGCCGCTGCATCTTTCCAATCTTTTAAGCTATCGCAGTTGCCGTATTCTGTATCGATAGACACAAAGTAAGTTGGAATATGATCTTTAAACCATTTTTCTAGAACGCTACCCTTTTTTTCTTCAATGGCACGCTGTGCAATACGGTTATAATCGTCCAGCATATTTTCGCGGTGTGGTTCTGTTCTACGCTTTAAATTAATCAGGCGAACTGCTTTTCGATTACGCTCGTCTATGTATACTTGAGGCACACTATATTGACCAGGCTTTAAACTTTTAAGTGCAACAACCATGTCTTTGTCTAACATGTCGATGGTTAAAAATACACTTCCGTTTGGACCAGCCACCGAGCCAGCGCTAAACTTGCTGTTTTCATCGTCGCTAAATTTACTTACTGCTTCATTAAAAGCGAGTGTGCCACCAAGAAGTGCCGTTTTAATAGAATCAACCTTTGTAGTCGCTTCTTTAATTTCATCATCGGTTACTGGAGGAATACGTAAGATATGTCTTACCACTGCTTCGTCACCACTGCGGCTTACAAGCTGAATAATATGCAGTCCAAACTTCGATTTTACAACGGGAGAGATCTGACCTTCTTTTAAACGAAAAGAGGCCGACAAGAAAGCAGGGTCCCAAGTTTTTTCGTTTCTGTTTAAAGTATATTGTCCACCAGCGTCTTTACTTCCTGGATCTTCTGAATATAATTTTACAAGTTGCTCAAACTTTTGTTTACCAGACTCTACTTGCTTTTTGTAGTCTATCATTTGCTTAGCAACATATTCTTCTACGTCTTTATTGGCTTTAGGAATCACTACTACCTGACTAATTTCAACTTCACTTTCATAAAACGGCAAACTGTCCTTCGGAATTTTTGCATAGTAAGCTCTTACCTCATTAGGTGTAATTTTTACATTACCTACTATTTTCTTTTGCATTTCTTCGGCAAGCTTTTGCGCTCTAAATGCTTCTCTAAAATCTTCTTTTAATTGGTACACTGTTTTGCCAGCAATTTCTTCTAATAAATCTTTAGAACCATACTGTTGAATGGCGCCTCTAATTCTGTTATCAAGTGCGGCATCAATTTCATCTTCACTAATTTTAAGTGAATCTTTTTCACCCTGAAGTACAAGTGCTTTTTGAATGAGCTGTCCTTCCATGATTTGACATGCCGTAGGTATCATTACATTTTCTTGACCTTGTGCCTGACGCTTTAAGTCGAGTAGTGCATTTTCTACATCTGAACGCAAAATAATTTTATCGCCTACCTGACCAATAATTTTATCGGCAACCACTTTTTTAGACTGAGCCGCAGCATGCTTCGTAAACAAACCAGCCGCAGCGATCATCACAACAAACAAGAATACTTTTTTCATAAAATCTAAATAGTTACTCAAATGTACTAAAAGCGCAATCCCGACAACAGGGTCGGGATCGCTTTTAACAAAATTTATAAGGTACGTTTTACTTCCTCTTCTTCAAAGGCTTCAACAATATCCCCTACTTTAAGGTCACTAAAGTTTTTGATGGTTAAGCCGCACTCCATATTGGATGCAACTTCTTTGGCATCATCTTTAAATCTTTTGAGACTTCCAAGTTCGGCTGCTTGTCCTTCTCCTTTAGGGTACTCAACAATACCATCTCTGATAATTCTAATTTTACTATTACGGCTAATTTTTCCATCAAGTACATAACAACCAGCCACAGTGGCTTTGTCAAATTTGAATACTTCACGTACTTCAACGTTAGCAATAATTTTCTCTTGGAACTTAGGTTCAAGCATACCCTCCATCGCACTCTTGATTTCGTCAATTGCGGTGTAGATGATAGAGTATAATTTAATTTCCACGCCTTCAGTTTCTGCAAGTTTATTAGCCTGCATAGAAGGACGCACGTTAAATCCAATGATGATTGCATCAGATGCAGCAGCAAGTAGTACGTCCGATTCTGAAATCTGACCTACCCCTTTTAATACCACTCTAATAGCAATTTCGGCAGTAGATAATTTTTGTAATGAATCTGATAATGCTTCTACAGAACCATCCACGTCACCTTTAATGATGATGTTTAATTCTTTAAAGTTACCAAGTGCTAAACGTCTGCCAATTTCATCAAGCGTGATATGTTTTCTAGCACGTAAACCTTGCTCACGCAATAATTGCGCGCGTTTTGTTGCTACTTCTTTTGCTTCTGCTTCGTCTGTAAATACTTTAAATTTCTCACCCGCTTGTGGTGCACCATTTAAACCAAGTATCACAACTGGTGTAGAAGGAGGTGCTACTTCAATACGCTGGTTACGCTCATTAAACATCGCTTTAACACGACCATAATTTTGACCAGAAACAATTAAGTCTCCTTGACGAAGCGTTCCGTTTTGTACTAAAATAGTAGCTACATATCCACGACCTTTGTCAAGAGAAGCTTCAATAATAGTTCCTGATCCTTCTTTGTTAGGGTTGGCTTTTAGATCTAATAGTTCTGCTTCTAATAATACTTTTTCTAAAAGCGCATCTACATTTAAACCTTGTCTAGCAGACAATTCTTGGTTTTGGAATTTACCACCCCAAGCTTCTACTAAAATGTTCATTTGAGAAAGCTGCTCGTATATCTTTTGCGGATTCGCTCCGTCTTTGTCGATCTTATTCACCGCAAAAATCATTGGAACGTTTGCAGCTTGTGAGTGCGAGATGGCTTCTTTTGTTTGAGGCATCACGGCGTCATCGGCAGCAACTACAATAATTGAAATATCGGTTACTTTAGCACCACGCGCACGCATTGCGGTAAAGGCTTCGTGACCCGGTGTATCTAAAAACGTAATAGCTTTTCCTGTTGGCGTTGTTACCTCATAGGCACCAATGTGCTGTGTGATACCACCCGCTTCACCTGCTACCACATTTGCATTACGAATATAATCTAGTAATGAAGTTTTACCGTGGTCAACGTGTCCCATGATGGTTACAATTGGCGCACGTTCTACAAGTGACGACTCATCATCTTCATCTTCTTCTTCATCAAATTCGTCAGCATCATCTATTCCAATAAATTCTACTTCAAATCCAAATTCACTAGAAACGAGTTCAATAACTTCTGCATCCAAACGTTGGTTGATAGAAACCATGATACCAAGGTTCATACATTTTCCAATAACGTCTGCAAAGCTTACGTCCATTAAGTTTGCCAACTCACTTACGGTAACAAATT
>Ga0209230_10000872_pt1 | contig 11975 bp, 9 predicted proteins | sample LakOntMetagenome_FD_187467 | JGI IMG/M metagenome (GOLD analysis project Ga0209230, IMG submission 187467) | Freshwater and sediment microbial communities from Lake Ontario - Sta 18 epilimnion Metagenome (SPAdes) (version 2) | ecosystem: Environmental > Aquatic > Freshwater > Lentic | place... | reverse complement strand
GGTCATGGAGAAGAAGAAAGATACAAAAGTGGGAATGATAAAGAAGACTGTGAAGATAATTGCAATCGGCAAAACAAGAGCGTAGGAATATGGGCTCTTGATTTTCTTCTTTGCTTTCTTCACTTTTCCTCCAAAAATATATGAAATGAGTAAAACTGGCGGGCCGATTTCTCAGCCCGCCAGTTTTATTACTTATTTGTTACCAGCCCTTAAGGCCGAGTTGCTTCGCCTGCTTAACAACATCTGCATCGTATGCAGTAGCTGCCTTCTTAGCAGGAGTGATTCCTAATCCAACTTCGATAAGAATCTTTTCAAGGTTTGGACCCTTGATTGGTGATACGAACTCAAGTGCAGGAGCAGTTGCGTTCTTTTCAAAGTACTTAACGAGATCCTTTACTGCACCTGGAAGAGCGTTAGGAATGCTTGCTCCCTTGATGTAGTAAGGGCCGCCTGCAAATCCTTCAACGCCGTTCATAACGTCAACAGCCTTAGCTGTAGTCATCCAGCCAACAAACTTCTTTGCAGCTGCAGCGTTCTTTGTGTTAGCTGGAATGTATGTTCCTGATGGAACCCACACAGTTACACCATTGACGCTCGCCTTAGAACTTGGCTGTGCGAAGAAACCGACATCTTCAAGGCTTGCAGGTTGCTGTGAAGCAATCTGTGGAATAGCCCATGTTGCCATTGGGTAGTGAGCACCCTGGCCTAGAGCAACCTTGTCGAGAGCCTGTGCGTAAGTTGTTGATGCGTAATCGCGGTTGAAGTAGTTGAGCTTCTTGAGCTCTTCAATGTATTCAAATCCGCGAAGTGCAGCTTTGTTCTTTGCGTACTTCTCTTTGTTGTTTGTGTAATCAGCAGCAAAGTTTGGTGATGCAGCTTGAACGTTGTAGTAATCAGCAAGAACAAAGAGCTGTGATGTCCATGTGTCCTTGTATGACTGGATAACTGGATCAATTCCAGCAGCCTTGATCTTCTTATTGTTAGCCATGAACTCTGCCCATGTTGTTGGAACCTTGAGCTTGAGCTTTGCATAAACCTTCTTGTTGTAGAGGATTCCGCCGCCCACTGCAGTTCCGAATGGAGTTCCGTAAACCTTCTTGCCTACAGAAACAACAGGGTTAAATGATGAGAGAACATTCTTCATGAAAGATTCGTTTGTGATTTCAAGAAGATTCTTTGAAGGAGCAAGTGCTTGGAAGAGTGAGCCGGAGTTGTATGTAAATACATCTTCCATTTCACCTGTTGCAAGCTTTGTCTTGACGAGGTTATCGCCATCTGCTCCGCCTGGACGAAGAACAACAGTGACCTTGTTGCCAGGGTTTGCCTTCTCATAGGCAGCTACGAGTGCCTTTGCAACATCCTGGTTGCTCTGGCCGTTATCGATGAGCCAAGTAATTTCTGTATCTGCAGCTTGTGATGGAGCAGCGACTGTAGCTCCAAAGACAAGTGCGATAGGTAGCGCAAGAGCTATTCCGCGCTTGATCATTGTCTTCATTCATCCTCCTGAGGTGAACTTTGGTTGAATCGTTTCAACCTTGGTGCGGAATTTAGCGGTGGTGTGACCTAACCGTCAATGGATTTTGGAAATTGCTTGATAACGGTTTCATTACGTTTTTACGCGTAAAACTCCCCTTGATTATTGAACAATTCAACCCGTACGCTGAGCACCGTTACTTACAGGTATTTTTCGATCTCCCTCAAAGGGTCGATTTGTACCAAAGGAACGTTTTGTATTAAATGGATTCAATTCCACTGAGCGTAATTAAGGGCGGTTCTCGCGTGGCCAAGAATGTTAAGCGTCAGTTCCCGAAGCCTTCTGAGCTCGCCCCCCTTCTGCAATTCTCACTTCCTACCTTGCGCCGCAGGAAGCGCCGGCTCGAACAGGCTTACACAATTTGGGATCTACGAGATATCGCAAAGAGAAGGACACCAAAGGGCCCATTTGATTACACCGATGGATCTGCTGAAAGCGAAGTAAGTCTCGAGCGCGCACGCCAGGCTTTTCGTGATCTCGAATTTATCCCAAGCATTCTCAAAGATGTATCCACTGCAGATTTAACACGCACAGCGCTTGGTGAAAAATTCTCTATGCCGGTCGGTATTGCACCTACTGGCTTTACCCGCATGATGCAGACTCAAGGTGAGATTGCTGGCGCACGCGCTGCTGAAAAATTTGGGATTCCATTTACGCTTTCAACTTTAGGCACAACAACTATTGAAGATGTGGTTGCTTCAGCTCCTGACGGGCGCAACTGGTTCCAGTTATATATGTGGAAAGACCGCGAAGGCAGCATGGCTCTTGTCGAACGTGCAAAGCGCGCAGGAGTTAAGAACCTCATGCTTACCGTAGATGTCCCTGCTGCAGGTCAGCGCATTCGTGATTATCGAAATGGATTAACTGTTCCACCACGCCTTACTGCTGGCACAGTTATTAATGCCCTACCGAGGCCAGCATGGTGGATCAACTTCTTAACGACTCCTTCTATCGAATTTGCTTCGATGAAGAATTGGGAAGGCACTGTCGGTGAACTTCTTGATTACATGTTCGATCCAACAATGACATGGGAAGATCTCAAGTGGATTCGCGAACAATGGGATGGAACCCTGACGGTAAAGGGAATTCAGAACCTTGAAGATGCAAAGATGGCAGCAAAGCTAGGCGCCGATGCAATCTTGCTTTCAAACCATGGCGGTCGTCAGCTCGATCGCGCACCGATTATGTTGCACTTGCTTTCAGATATTAAGAAAGAATTTAAGAAGGATTACGAGATTCATATCGATACGGGAATCATGCACGGAGCAGATGTCCTTGCTGCAGTAGCTCTTGGTGCCCAATTCACCTACGTCGGAAGAGCATATTTATATGGGCTCATGGCAGGTGGCCAAGATGGCGTCGAGCGAGCGCTAGAAATTATGCGGACTCAGATGGTTCGTAATATGAAGTTGCTTGGCGTTAATTCACTTGATGAGTTAACACCTAAGCATGTTCGCTTCTTAAACCGTCAGTAATTAACGTTTGCCAGTTGATGCGCGTTCAACCAATTGAGGTTGGAAGCGAATCTGCTGGTGTTCATGGTTTTCGCCATCTTCACATTCATTAAGCAATAAATCTGCGGCTGTTACACCCATCTGATATGAAGGCTGCGCGATAGATGAAAGTGGAACTGCTGCCGATGGAGCAAATTCAATGTTGTCATAGCCGAGTACGGAGACTTGTTCCGGAATTCGCACCCTACTTGCAAGAAGCGCACGCATGACGCCAAGCGCTAACAGATCGTTCGCGCAGAAAATCGCTGTCGGCATAACGCCCAATTCAAGAATTTTCTTTGCTGCTTCTTCGCCCTTGGCCGCATTCATAAGTGGTACACGAATTGTTTCTATCTTTGCGCCAGCAACCTTTGCTGCTTTTGTAACACCCGCACCACGATCAGCAACCTGAGGAATACTTTCAGGTCCGCAGACCCACGCAATGTTTTTATGACCCAGCCCGGCAAGATATTCAATAGCTATCTGACCACCGTGTACGTCATCTACTGAAACCGAGCACTGCTTACGCCCCTTGATTTCACGATCCAGGAGCGTGACAGCAATTCCTCTTTCGCGCATGACTTCAAGTCGGTCAGACTTCATATCAGCGGGAGTAATGAGCACCCCACGTACCTGCTGCTGAATAAGAACATTGACATAGCGATCTTCCTTGGTTGCAGACTCATCTGAATTACAGAGAAAGACTGCGTAATCTCGCTTGCTTGCTGCATCTTCAACGCCACGGGCTACTTCTGTAAAGAATGGGTTCGCCACATCAGGCACGATCAGCCCCAGAGTTCTGCTTTGGCCTGAACGAAGATGGCGAGCAAAGCCATTAGGAACGAACCCCAGCTCCTTGATTGTGGCTTGTACGCGAGCCAGGGTTTCAGGGGCTACAACTTCAGGGCGGTTGAGAACATTTGAGACCGTTCCAACGGAGACTTTGGCAACCTTGGCTACATCTCGAAGGCTGACGCTCATGGGGCGTGAGTCTGCCCTTGCAATTGAACCGTGTCAATAAATTCAAGGCCATCTTGACCCAATTGTTATCGGATGAGGGTTGACTCACGCTTATTTCCCTCTTAACGTCTGCCTATTGAATATGAATCGTTTCAACTGCGAAGGGATGTATTTATGGAGCGCGTTGGATTTCGACTCAAGCTTCGCAAGGAGAAGCTTGATGAGTATGTCCTGCACCATCAGAACGTCTGGCCCGAGATGCTCGCAGCTCTCTCTGATACGGGTTGGCATAACTACTCGCTCTTCTTAGATCGCAGCGATGCAACCTTGATTGGTTACTTCGAGACTCCAGATCTTCAGAAAGCGCTCGATGGAATGGCTGCAAAAGATGTCAACGAACGTTGGCAAGCATTTATGGCTGATTACTTTGAAGCCCTCGATGGTCGCAGACCTGACGAAGGTTTCCTTAAGCTCGAAAACATTTTCTACCTCAAATAAAAAGAATGGATACCGACAATGGCAAGCACTAATGAAGTAAAAGCTGTTCTCAATCGCTTAGGTGTTGAGACTCCTTCATGGGCCTACGGCAACTCCGGGACGCGCTTTAAGGTCTTCGGTCAGCCAGGCGTGCCGCGCGATCCATACGAAAAGGTCGCAGACGCTGCGCAAGTACATAAGTACACCGGCGCTGCGCCAACTGTCGCTCTTCACATTCCTTGGGACAAAGTTGCTGATTACAAAGACTTTGCTACTCATGCACAAGGCCTTGGAGTAAAGCTCGGCACAATCAATTCAAATACTTTTCAAGACGATCAGTACATTCTTGGTTCAGTCTGTGCACCAGATCCAAAGGTTCGCGCAAATGCTGTTGCCCACTTGCTCGACTGCATCGACATCATGGACCAAGTTAACGTTCAGGATCTCAAGCTCTGGTTTGCAGATGGAACTAACTATCCAGGACAAGACAACATTGCAGATCGTCAAAACCGTTTAGCAGAGTCACTCGAAAAGGTTTATGCACGTCTTGGCGCCAACCAACGCATGTTGCTCGAATATAAATTCTTTGAGCCAGCTTTCTATCACACTGATGTTCCTGACTGGGGTACCTCACTTTTGCATTGCATGGCGCTCGGTCCAAAGGCAATGGTTGTTGTAGATACAGGCCACCATGCACCGGGCACAAATATTGAATTCATTGTCGCTGGATTGCTCCGTGCGAAGCGCCTTGGTGCTTTCGACTTTAACTCACGTTTCTATGCAGATGATGACCTTATTGTTGGTGCTGCAGACCCATTCCAGCTCTTCCGCATCATGCACGAAGTAAATATCAATGGTGGTTTTGATGTTGGAACACCTGTGTCTTATGTCCTCGATCAATGCCACAACATTGAAGCGAAAATCCCTGGTCAAATCCGTTCCATCATGAACGTACAAGAAGCTGTCGCTAAGGCAGTTCTTGTTGATCAAGATGCACTAAAGAAGGCGCAGCTTGCCGGTGATGTACTTGCAGGCCACGAAGTTTTGATGGATGCATACAACACCGATGTTCGCGGACTTCTTCGCGAATGGCGCAGCGACAAGGGAATTGATCCAGAACCAATGAAGGCATATGCAGCGAGCGGTTACGCCGCAAAGATTGCTGCAGATCGCGTCGGCGGTAATCAAGCAGGTTGGGGAGCTTAAGTTAATGTCGAATAAAACTATTGAAGAGCTATTGGGTCGATCGAACCGTCTCGGGAGTAATCCAAAGTTCACCAACTACGCAGGTGGAAATACCTCCGCCAAGGGCGAAGCTAAAGATCCATCGACTGGACAAGATGTTGAAGTTCTCTATGTAAAAGGTTCCGGCGGAGATTTAGGAACGCTCAAAGAGGCTGGTCTTGCCGGTCTCTATCTCGATCGCATGCGCGCTTTGGTTAACGTCTATCGCGGCGTTGAACATGAAGATGAAATGGTTGCACTCTTTGATTACTGCACATTCGGTCGTGGTGGTGCTGCACCAAGTATCGATACTGCGATGCACGGCCTTGTAGATGCTGCCCACGTGGATCACCTTCACCCAGATTCCATCATTGCACTTGCTACTGCTGCCGATGGACCTGCGCTCACCAAAGAATGTTTTGGAGATGAAATTCTCTGGGTTGATTGGCGCCGTCCTGGTTTCCAACTCGGTCTTGATATTTCAAAGCTTGCATCAGAGAACCCAAAGGCAAAGGGTGCTGTCCTTGGCGGTCATGGCTTAACAACATGGGCAGAGACTTCTGCTGAGTGCGAGAAGCGCTCGATTGAAGCGATTGAAAAGGCTGAAAAGTTCTTAGCTGCAAAGGGAAAGAAGGATCCTTTTGGGGCCTTGGTAAAAGAGTGGGCACCGCTCTCCCCTGAAGCGCGCAAAGCAAAGGCGGCACTTCTTGCACCAGCGCTTCGAGGGATCGCATCCATGGATGCACCAATGCTCGGAAGCTTCAGTGATACCGATGTGGTTCTCGATTTCATTTCTCACTCAGAACTTACTCGCCTTGCGGCCCTTGGCACTTCATGTCCAGATCACTTCCTGCGTACAAAGATTTCACCGATGGTTCTTGATACACCTGCAGATGCATCTGTTGAAGATGTAATCGCACGCGCACATGAGCTTCACGAGAAGTATCGTGAAACTTACGCGGCGTACTACAAGAAGTATGCAAAGCCTGAAAGCCCTGCCATGCGTGGTGCAGATCCACTCATCATCTTGGTTCCAGGCGTTGGCATGTTTAGCTACGGAAAAGATAAGCAGACTTCGCGCGTTGCAGGTGAGTTCTATATCAACGCAATCAACGTGATGCGCGGCGCTGAATCGGTCTCTACCTACAAGCCAATCGCTGAATCTGAAAAGTTCAATATTGAGTACTGGGAACTTGAAGAAGCAAAGCTTCGCCGTATGCCAAAGCCAAAGCCATTGGCTGGTCGTATCGCTATTGTCACCGGTGGTGGGTCAGGTATCGGTAAGGCAACTTCACTTCGCCTAGCAGCCGAAGGTGCATGTGTTGTAGTTGCAGATCGCGATCTCGAGGCAGCATCTGCAGTTGCGGCTGAGATCGGCGGACCTGATAAGGCAATTGCCGTCAAGGTAGATGTCACTGATGAAGAAGCAATCATTGCAACTGTGCATGCATCTTCTCTTGCATTCGGTGGAGTTGATCTTGTTGTAAATAATGCAGGTCTTTCGCTCAGTAAAGCGCTCGTTGATACAACTGTTGCTGACTGGGATCTTCAACATGATGTCATGGCACGTGGTTCATTCTTAATGTCGCGCGAATCAGCAAAGGCGATGATTGCTCAGAAGATGGGTGGCGACATCGTCTACATCTCATCTAAGAATTCAATCTTTGCAGGGCCTAACAACATCGCTTACGGCGCTACAAAGGCAGATCAAGCACACCAGGTGCGTCTACTTGCTGCTGAGCTCGGCGCACACCAGATTCGCGTTAATGGCGTGAATCCCGATGGCGTTGTGCGTGGCTCAGGAATCTTCTCATCTGGCTGGGGCGCTAATCGCGCTGCAGTTTATGGAGTAGATGAAGAGAAGTTGGGCGAGTACTACGCACAACGTTCAATCTTGAAGCGCGAAGTATTGCCAGATCACATTGCAGCAGCGGTATTTGTTCTCTGTTCATCTGATCTTGTACTAACAACAGGTTTACATATTCCAGTCGACAGTGGAGTAGCTGCCGCATTTATGCGATAGAACTTTATGTTTGAATTTCTTGCTGTCGATCTTGGTGCAACGAGTGGTCGAGTCGCTATAGGACGGGTAAATAGCGGCTCGATCTCACTCGATGTGGTGCACCGTTTTCTACATGAAGTGATTCCGCAAGAAGATGGTTCGCTCTTGTGGGATTGGGATTTAATCCTCACTGAAGTTCTTTCAGGTCTGCGCGAGGCTGTAAAACAATCAGATCCCATCAGTTTGGCCGTGGACTCATGGGCAGTTGATTACGGCTTTATAAGCCCCACACACCAGTATCTGCCTCCTGTTCACGCCTACCGTGATCCTCGCAATGAGATTGCTTATCAAGAGCTCACAAAGAGAATTGGCAAAGAGCGCATTTACTCAACAACTGGAATTCAATTCCTTCCTTTCAATACGATTTATCAGCTGTATGCAGCGCGAGAACTTCCGGAATACAAGAAAGCTGCAAAGTTCTTGATGCTTCCTGATCTCATTAATTTTCTCTTCACTCAGAAACTTTCTACGGAAGTAACTAACGCATCGAGTACACAAGCTCTCAATACGCGCACTCGTGAGTGGGATCGTGAGTTGATTCAACTTGCTGGTGTTCGCGAAGATCTCTTCACCGAATTACATGAGCCAGGAACCTTGATTGGTGTAGTCAGAGGTTTCGATGACCTTGATGGAATAAATGTTGTGGCCACTGCTTCACATGACACTGCCGCAGCAATTGCAGGCGTTCCCTTTGGAAATCGACTTACCGAGGCATACATATCAAGTGGCACTTGGTCGCTCGTCGGCGTCGAACTCGATGCACCAGTACTAACCCCTGAAGCTTTTGCAGCGAATGTAACCAACGAACTTGGTGCAGATGGAACGGTGCGCGCACTTAAGAACGTCACTGGAATGTGGTTACTTGAAGAGTGTCGTCGATCTTGGCACGAAGAAGGGCGTGACTATGAGATGCCTGTACTGCTCAAGGCTGCATCCGATGCAAAGTCATTTACAACCCTGATTGACCCTAACGATTCGCTCTTCGCGCCTCCTGGAGGTATGCCAGAGCGCATACACGCCTACTGTGTCGAGCGAGGTCTCACTCCACCAGAAAGTGATGGCGAGTACGCAATCTGCATTCTTAACAGTCTGGCCCACACCTATAAGAAGACTTTGGCTGAAATTTCAGCTGTCACAGGTCGAAAGATTGAACTCATCCATATTTTGGGAGGCGGTTCACAAAATGATCTCCTCAATCAATTAACGGCAGATATCTGCGGAATTACCGTAAAGACCGGACCAATAGAGGCGACTCTCTTTGGGAATATCGCTGTCCAGGCCATCTCTGCGGGAGTCGTTGCCAATCTGACTGAAGCCCGCGCACTTATCGAAAAATCCTTTACTTCAAAGGTATTTCAGCCCGCTTAACGATTACCCTAGCGTTTATGAAGTTAGCGCTAGCAAGCATTTCTTATCTGATTACGGCTGTTGCATTAGTTCTTCTTGCGATTCGAGTTCGACAACTCATTGCAATCTATAAGAAGCAACAACCTGATCCAACACGTAGCAACGATAAGGCTGCGCGCTTTAAGAATATGCTCACAGAAGTTCTGGGCCATACAAAGATGCTTAAGTTCACTGGCTCTGGAATCGCTCACTGGTTTGTCATGATTGGTTTCGGTGCGCTCTTCGGAACTCTAGTTACCGCATACGGACAAGTGATCAACCCCGAATTCGCACTTCCGTTAATTGGTCACTTCGTTGGGTACGAACTCTTTGCTGAAGCAATTGGCGCACTCACTGGAATTGGAATTGTTACCCTCATTGGAATTCGCCAAGTAACACGATTCCGCATGCTCAATCGCTTTAGCGGTTCAGGAATGGGTAAGGCGTATTACGTCGAAGCAACAATTCTTGCAGTGGTCTTCTGTGTATTTGCACTGCGCGGTCTTGAAGGCGCACTTGCTGGTGAAACAGAATGGAATTGGCATTACGCAATTTCGTGGCCAGCAGTGCTTGCATTTAACTCGATGTCGACAGCGTCTATTGAAAGTGCAATCGTCATCGTCGCAACACTCAAGATTGTTGTTTCAATGACATGGTTCATTGTTATTGCATCAAACCTCACTATGGGCGTTGCCTGGCACCGCTTCTTGGCATTCTTCAATATCTATTACAAGCGCAATATTGATAAGCCTGCGCTCGGCGCACTTCCTGAAATGCTTTCCAAGGGAAAGCCAGTTAACTTCGAAGATCCTGCAGAAGATGATGTCTTTGGCCTAGGTACACGCGGTGATATTTCTTGGAAGGGCTTGCTGGATATGACCAGCTGTACCGAGTGTGGTCGCTGCCAATCTCAGTGCCCTGCTTGGCATACAGATAAGCCTTTATCTCCAAAGCTCTTGATTATGGCTATGCGCGATCACGCCATGGCAAAGGTTGTTGAGACCGAGAACCTTGTCGGCGAGAACGCACCTATCGACCTCGATGTCTTGTGGTCTTGTACCTCATGCGGTGCATGCGTTGAAGAGTGTCCTGTCGATATCGAGCATGTTGATCACATCGTCAATATGCGCCGCTTCCAGGTTCTCGTTGAATCTGAATTTCCAACAGAGCTTGGTGGAACATTCCGAAACCTTGAAAAGTCTGGCAACCCTTGGGGTGCCAATAAGCAAGATCGCGAAGGTTGGATCGCTGAATGCGACTTCCCTGTTCGTGTTGTAAGCGGCGAACTTCCTGAAGAAGTTGAGTACTTGTTCTGGGTTGGTTGCGCAGGTGCTTACGAAGAACGCGCAAAGAAGACAACGAAGGCAGTTGCAGAACTTCTGCATATGGCAGGTGTGAACTTCGCTGTTCTTGGAAAGCGCGAGACATGTACCGGAGATCCTGCACGTCGTTCAGGAAATGAATTCCTCTATCAAATTCTCGCTGCTGAAAATATTGAAACCTTTAAAGAGACATTCGGTAATCGTGGAGTGAAGAAAGTTGTTGTTACCTGCCCTCACTGCTTCACAACAATTGGTAAGGATTACGCGCAGAGTGGTTACGAGCTACAGATGCTCCACCACACACAGTTGCTCAATACTTTGGTGAAGGAAGGAAAGTTAAAGACTTCACCACATAAGGCAGATCAGAAGATTACTTTCCACGATCCTTGCTACTTAGGTCGTCACAATCAGATTTATGCACCACCACGCGAACTCCTTGAAGCATCCGGTTGCGACATCGAAGAGATGCCACGTAACCAGGAACGTTCATTCTGCTGCGGTGGCGGTGGAGGTCGCATGTGGATGGAAGAGAAGATCGGTACTCGCATCAACCTCAATCGCGTTGATGAAGCGATTGATACCGGTGTTCCTGAAGTTGCTGTCGCTTGTCCGTTCTGCCGCATCATGGTCGGCGACGGAATGGTTGCGCGTCAATCAGATGTCGAAGTTCTCGATGTTGCTCAGGTCTTACTTAGGAACGTGAAGGGCTAAGTAAGAACTTTGTCACAACTGCGCCGGTGATGAGGCCGCCGAGGTGGGCGCGCCAATCGACTCCGCCAATGGTGAACCCGAGGACGAAGTTAAGTCCGATGATTACTAGCGTGCTCTTTACTTCAGCGCCGATTCTGCGGCTGATAACTGCCCATGCACCAAAGAGTCCGAAGACAGCTCCTGATGCACCGATTGAATAACCGCTGTAACCAAGGAACATCGCAGATGTAAGTGACCCACCGATAAGAGATACAAAGAAGATAATCAGGAACTTGTTACGCCCTAAGAAAGTTTCAATCGGTGTTCCGAGTGAGTGCAGCGCGAGCATGTTAAATGCCAAGTGAATTGGAATTGTGCTCGAGTTATCGTGAACCAGGGCTACAGTGGCTAATCGGTACCACTCATTGGTGACCTTAAGTAGATCTATTCCATAGAGCGCAAATGTTCCAATAATCCCTGAATCAACGAGTTCATAGAGATAAAAGGCGCAGATAACAGTGATCAGAGTTAAAACTGCTGAACGCTGCTTCATACCTGTGAAGTATTAAGCGATAGTGACGCTATTGATTACAACTGGTGTAACAGGCTTATCTTGTGCACCTGTTGGAGTTGAACCAATCTTGTCGACGACAGCCTGTGATGCTGCATCTTTTACTTCACCGAAAATTGTGTGCTTACGGTTGAGCCATGTTGTTGGCGCAACTGTGATGAAGAACTGTGAACCATTTGTTCCTGGTCCTGAGTTAGCCATTGCAAGAATGTATGGACGATCGAATTGAAGTTCGCCATGGAATTCATCTGCGAAC
>Ga0209230_10000870_pt1 | contig 11982 bp, 9 predicted proteins | sample LakOntMetagenome_FD_187467 | JGI IMG/M metagenome (GOLD analysis project Ga0209230, IMG submission 187467) | Freshwater and sediment microbial communities from Lake Ontario - Sta 18 epilimnion Metagenome (SPAdes) (version 2) | ecosystem: Environmental > Aquatic > Freshwater > Lentic | place... | reverse complement strand
TCTGATCCACCTTCAAATCAGAGTCTGCCGCCGTGCCATAGGAGTAAGAGGTGCAGTGGGTGGTCTTCTCCCCCAGGGCGCGAGAGCCTTGGTCGTCATTGCAATAAATCAAATAGCCATCGGCGGTAATTGTTCTGGCGAAATTATCAAAGACTGCGGTGACTTCATCGGCTGTCGCAAAGAAGTCCACATGATCATGCTCAATATTTGTAACTATCGCCGCATGTGGGTGATAGGCGATAAAGGAGCCATCAGATTCATCAGCCTCTGCGATGAAGTAACTACCAGAGCCGCGATGCGCATTCGAACCAGATGCGCTGAGGGTTCCGCCAATTGCAAAGGATGGATCTGTTCCACATGCTTGAAATGCCACTGTTGCCATCGAAGAGGTCGTGGTTTTTCCGTGAGTTCCGGCGACGGCAATACTCGTTAAACCATGCATCAAAAGCGATAAGGCGCTTGCTCTGGTCATGATTGGAATCGAGCGCTCAAGTGCACGAGCAATTTCTGGGTTATTGGCCGATATTGCGGTCGAGTAAATAACTACATCGGCGCCATCGACATGCGAGGCCTCATGGCTCTTGAAGGTTGTGGCGCCGAGGGCGGCTAGGGCGATCAGAACTGAAGAATCTTTAGCATCTGAGCCAGAGACTGAAATTCCATCTGCCAGGGCAATCCGTGCCAATCCGCTCATGCCAGATCCGCCGATTCCAATAAAGTGGATTCGTTTACCGAGGAGTGAATCTCCCACAAATGTTGCGGCGGAGCTCATTGCCATTACTTACCTGCCGCTCTCTCGATCATTTTCACAATCTTATCTACCGCGTGCGCACCAGATGTATCGCCTTGCGGAGAGCGAGTCGAACTCTTATAAAGAAGCGCAGAGAGATTCGTTGCTAACCACTGAGGAGTGAAATCTCGCTGACTAAGTATTTCGGCTCTTCCAGACGCCACTAGAGCTGCTGCATTGAGCGCTTGTTCACCATTTCCAATTGGCAATGGAATGAAGAGGGAGTATCGAGCTAGCGCTTGTGCCTCAGCACAGGTGACTGCGCCACTTCGGCCGATGAGCAAATCTGCCGCAAGATAACACTGAGCCATCTCATCGATATAACTCACCGCACAATAACTATCGCTTCGCTCTGGGACAGCGTTGTTCTTTCCTACTCCGTGAAGGACGGTGGCACCGCTCTGGGCGATACTGTCGCGGGCGCTCTCGATGACGGCATTTATCGCCTGTGATCCTTGGGAACCACCAAAGATAAAAATTAATGGCTTATCTGGCGCTAATCCATAACGTGAAGCGATAATTTCTTTCGCCTGTAAACGCGCAGCGCTCCAATCACCGCTTGCCTTTGTCAGGGTTACAAGAACATCCGAACGTAGCGGCAATCCAGTTAACTCTGCATCAGTAAACTCGCGATTGCGTACTGGATAACTCAAAGCGAGATAATTGGTAAATCGGGCTCCTAAGCGATTTGCCCATCCTGGGCGAGCATTCTGTTCATGGATAACAAATGAAACCTTTGCCATCGCGGCTGCCAGATAGAGCGGGGCAGATACATATCCACCGAATCCAATAGCGCAATCCACTCCTTTGAGCGACTTCCTTGTTGCTGAGATTGCTGCCGCTAACTGGAAGGGCACTTTGAGAAGTGAGGGCGAAATCTTCCGAGCGATTGCAACCTTGGGAATATGGTGCAGGGTAAAGCCAGCAGCTGGAACGAGTGAATTTTCTAGACCCGCTTTTGTTCCGATGAAGAGAATCTCATCCTCCGGGTGAGCCAACTGCCAAGCCCGAGCAACTGCGAGAGCCGGCTCGACATGTCCTGCGGTACCACCGCCGGCGAAGAGAATCTTCATCGAAGTACTTCTCCCCTTAACTCTTCGCAAAACGTCTTACGAGTTCCTTCTTAACTTCTTTATCCCTTAGGGACACTCCTGCTACAAATCCTAAGGCGCAAATCGTTGTCAGCAATGCAGAACCGCCATAGGAAACCAGCGGAAGCGTCACTCCGACAACCGGAAGCACGCTGATTGCCGTTCCTATATTGAGAATAGATTGGACACCAATCCAGCAAGCAACACCAGCGCAGACATAACGAGAGAATGGATCACGAGCTCGAAGTGCAATTCGGAATATGGAATAGACCAAAGTGCCAAGGAGAATCAGCACACCGAGGGTTCCAACAAGACCTAGTTCTTCGCCAATAACTGAATAGATAAAGTCTGTATGCGCCTCGGGTAGGTTGCCCCATTTTTGCCGACTTCCGCCGAGACCAACTCCAAAGACCCCACCGGTCGCTAGCCCCAAGAGGCTATGCGCTGGTTGCCAACCGATGTTCTTGTAATCGTTGGGATCGAATGGGTCGAGAAAGACAAATAAACGAGCACGTCGATAATCGGCAGTGGCAATTCCAACTGCGAGGCCGGCAAATAGAACCATGGCAACGCTGCCCATTTTGCGTAGATCTAATCCGGAAATGAAGAGCAAGCCTGAGAAAATTGCAGCAACAACTGCGGCCGTTCCAAGATCACGTCCTCGCAAGATACCGATGATGACTATTGCAAAACCTGGGGTTAGTAGTGCAATTACATTGAATCTAAGCTTCTCAGCAGATTCTTTTCGCGCAAGGAGATATGCCGCCCAGAGAATGAGTAAGAACTTTGTAAATTCTCCTGGTTGAACATCGATAACCTTGAGGTCAATCCAGTTGCGATTGCCACCCACTGACTTGCCAACCCCCGGGATCATGACGATTACTACTAAGACAATCGAGATGAATAGACCGAACCTTGCAAATCGACTCCAGAATTCGACCGGACGGCTCGCCAAAAAGACTGCAAATGGAATTCCAACTAGGAGAAAAATGAATTGACGCAGCGCAACAGCAAAGGCATAACCTTTGGTGTCAATGGCGTGGATAGATGATGCAGAGAAGACCATGATCAGACCCAGAACCAGTAGAACTGTTGTGCTGATCACCATCATGTAGAAGTGATTTACCGGATTGCTAAGAAAACGAGCGCGCTTTGCTACTTTAGTGGTCATTGATAACGACATCCTTTACCGCTTGAGCAAATCGTTCTCCACGATCGCCATATGAATTAAATTGATCCATCGATGCACATGCAGGTGCGAGCAGAACAACATCGCCCTCTGTCGAAATCTCATCTGCGCAGCGCACAATCGACTCCATGAAGAGATTGTTCTGAGACCCTTTTCCATAGCCATCAGGTAAATCAATAAAGTGAAGCGGCAAATCTGGAGCGGACTCTCTGAGGGCTGCTGCGATGAGCTCTCGATCTTCACCAATCAGAATTACAGCCTTAAGACGGCTCCAAGTGCGATCCACCAATGGCTTCATCTGCGCACCTTTTGCTAATCCCCCAGCAATCCAAATGACCGAGAAGTGAGAGAGGATGGATGCAGCTGCTGCGTGCGGATTAGTCGCCTTTGAATCATCAATCCATTTCACGCCATTGACATCAGCTATCTCCTCAGCGCGATGACGCCCTGGCTTGAAACTCTTGAGCGCTTCTCGGATGACCTCACGTGAGACGCCAACCGTCGAGGCTAAACCTGCAGCAGCGAGTGAATTTGAGATGTGATGTGGAACTGTCGGCAGAATTTCTGTCAGCTCTGCGATTAGCGCTGCCTCTTGAACATCTGCCACAAATGCACGGTCAACGAGAAGCTCTTCTACAACACCGAGCTCCCCCGGACCTGGCGTATCGAGTGAGTAGAAAATCTTGCGACCTAGCCAATGCGAGGTGCGCCCAACAACTTCTCCATCATCGCCATTGAGAATTGCAGTTGTAGATTTATCAAGAATAGAAACTTTCGCTCGAGCATATTCATCGAAAGAGCCATGCCAATCGATGTGATCATCGGCGATATTGAGAATTGCAGTTGAGGTAAATTGGGCATCGCTGAGCCAATGGAGCTGGAATGATGAGAGTTCGAGAATTAAATAGTCGTATTTTTCGCTACCAGTAATAGTTTCTATCACCGTTGTACCAACATTTCCGCAAGCTCGAACCTTGAGTCCAGCTGCAGTCATAATGTGAGCAACCATCTCGACCGTAGTTGTCTTGCCATTGGTGCCTGTCAGGGCAAGCCACTTCTGAGCAGGCGCCTTCTCGACCTTGAGCGACCAAGCAAAATCAATCTCATTGAGAATTGTTACGCCGCTCTTGCGCGCTGCCGAAACAATCACGTGATCCTCGCGCCAGCCCGGTGAAACCATCAGCGCATCGAATTCTGTTATCGAAACATTACTGGGATGGATAACCTCAAAACCATCTACTGCTTCAACTTTCTCATCAGTGAAGGTAACTTCTGCGCCCTTCTCAATCAAGGCGCGGGCAACTGCTAAACCAGTTACCCCGGCACCCGCGACAAGAACTCTCTTCTCAGAGAGTGCGCCGTAAATATTTTCGGTGGTCATCTTTGCGCTTTTAACCAACGACCCAATCTGCATAGAAGAGGCCGAGCCCCATCGCTACGCAGAGACCGGCAATAATCCAGAAACGGAGCACGACTGTCACTTGACCCCAACCCATCAGCTCAAAATGGTGATGAAGTGGCGCCATCTTAAATAGTCGTTTGCCACCGGTTGCTTTGAAGTAGATCACCTGCATTGCAACAGAGAGGGTAATGATGACGAAGAGACCGCCGAGTGGAATGAGAAGTAGCTGAATACGAAGTGAGGCAGCGATTCCAGCAAGTGCAGCACCGAGAGCCAGTGATCCGGTGTCGCCCATAAATATCTTTGCTGGAGATGCATTCCACCACAGGAATCCGGTACAGGAACCAGCAAAAGCTGCCGAGAGAACTGCCAGGTCGAGTGGATCACGTACTTGATAACAATTGCTCGTTGCTACAACTGCGCAGCTCTGGCCAAACTCCCAGACGCCAATCAGAACATATGCAATAAATGTCATTACTGCAGCGCCCGTTGCCAGGCCATCTAGGCCATCGGTGAGATTGACGCCGTTACTAGTTGCCGTAACCATAAATGCAATCCAAATGACGACCGCGATTACGCTCAGAGTGATTGATGTATCTCTCACGGTCGAGAGCTGAAGACTTAAAGGCGTGAAGCCATCTTTATCTGCGAATTTAAGGCCGAGATACCCGAAGATTGAAGCTGCAAGCACTTGGCCGAAAATCTTCTGCTTTCCGCTGATACCGCCAGAGTTTTGGCGTGAAATTTTCATGTAGTCATCGAGAAAACCAAGTAGACCAATCGCAAGCACAAGGCCAATAATCAATATCGCTGAAATACTGATTGTGTTTCCTGAGATTAAGTGTGCAACGAGGTATCCAGCAATAACTGAGAAGATAATGATGATTCCGCCCATGGTAGGCGTTCCGCGCTTTGTATGGTGTGAAGATGGCCCATCGTCACGAATGAATTGACCATACCCGCGACGTAGCAATATCTTGATAAGAACCGGGGTGCCAAAGAGTGAGATGAAGAGAGCGAGGCCCCCTGCAATCAAAATCTCTCTCATTCTTCGACTCCTTCATCTCTCATCTTTGCCATCCATGCACTTTCAATTTTCTCTGCAACTTCTTCTAACCCATCCGATCGTGATGCCTTGCAGAGAATGACATCTCCACGATTGAGATATTGAATGTAGGTCAACGCCTCTTCTTTATCGCGACAGATATGGAGTGCAATCTCTGCGCCAGCGGGAATGCCAGATGCATAATCTGAAGCTACTACAGTCACCAGATGATCAATTCCTAAACTAGAGGCAAGGGTCCCAATCTCTGCATGCGCATGGGCAGATGACTCGCCGAGTTCTCGCATATTTCCAAGGAATGCCCATGATTCTCCCCCGCGCTCCTGTGAGAGATGAGCCAGCGTCTTCAGCGCTGCCGCCATCGAATCAGGGCTCGCGTTATACGCATCATTAATAATTACTAAATCATCAAGGTTGATCACCTCCATGCGCCAGCGAGCATGAACCTCTGCAGTCGATAACGCTCCGGCGATGTGATCGGTTGAAAAGCCAAGGGCATGTGCAACAGCCGCTGCCGCAAGTGCATTTGCAATCTGATGGGTGCCATATTGGCGGAGCGCAACGCTTGATCTACCTTCTGGAGTGACGAGATCAAAATGCGGACGTCCTTCACGAATCTCGATATCAGTAGCGCGAATTGCAGATGATGTGGTCTCGCCAAAGGTGAGAGTACGGCCACTATGAAGGGCTGACATCGCAGATGTCATTGGATCGTACTGTCCTAGAATTGCGATGCCCTCTGGTGAGAGCGATGAGATCATCTCTGACTTCGTCTTTGCGATTATCTCGAGTGAACCAAACTCACCAAGGTGCGCTGCCGCTACCTTAAGAACTACGCCAATATTTGGTTTGGCAATCGCGGCAAGTGCGGCGATATCTCCTTGATGGCGTGCGCCCATCTCTACAATGCAGTACTTAGTTTCAGCTGTGCATTGAAGGAGCGTAATCGGAACGCCTAACTCGTTATTGTTATTTCCTTGCGGAGAAACAGTCGATGCGCTCGAACTTAAGATTGCGGCAAGAAGTTCTTTTGTGGTGGTCTTTCCCTGTGAGCCAGTAATACCAATAACTGTCAGGCCTTCTAATTGGCTTCGAAGATAAGATGCCAGGATGCTGATTGCAACTGTCACATCAGAGACGACAATGCAACGTTCTGCAATCGGCTTTGAAGTAATCGCAAGAACTGCGCCATGTGAGAAGGCATCAGTAGCAAAGTCATGTCCATCCGCCTTCTCGCCTTTAATGGCTAGGAATATCGAGCCAGCGACACATTGGCCTGATGATAGAAATGCTCGTTGAGAAACTTCGACATCAGAGCCGTGTAGCTCTCCGCCAATTACCTCTGCGATTTTGCTCGCCTTCATAGGAATCATGGCTTTGACTCGATTTCTTGTGCAAGATGAAGCCGATCATCAAATGGAGTGATGACTCCATGAATCTCTTGACCGCTCTCATGTCCTTTTCCAAGAATCACCACTGTATCCCCAGCATTTGCAAGAGAGACGGCATATTTGATTGCCACAGCCCTATCTTCAATAATCGAAGATGGTTCTTGAATGGTGATTGAACCGGTCATCTCCTGCAAGATTTTTGCTGGCACTTCGCTTCGTGGATTATCGCTGGTAAAAATCGCTACATCAGAGCCACGCGAAAGCGCCTCCCCCATCAATGAACGCTTGCTGGCATCACGATCGCCACCACATCCTAAGACTCCGATAACTTTGCCAGTTGTAAATTCACGTACCGCGCCAAGAACATTGACTACTGCATCTGGAGAATGGGCATAATCAACGAGGGCGCTGAAATTCTGCCCCAGTGAAATGCTCTCGAGGCGACCGGGTGCGCCATGCAAGGTAGGAATAAGTGTTGCCATTTCGAGTGGATCAACTCCGCACTCGTAGGCAATCGCAACGACGAGAAGAAGATTGTCTAGATTGAAGCCACCACGCATTGACGTTGTAGATTCAAGCAAAATTCCATCTTTGCCGCGGATGGTGAATTCAGTTCCAGCGGAAGTTGGGGAGATTGAGGTGAAGTGCCAGGTAGCGCTCTTCTCGCTTCGAGAGAGCGAAATCATGGGAATGCTCTCAGATTGAAAGAGGCGACGACCATAAGGGTCATCAATGTTTACAAATCCAAGGTCTGCATATTCATTTGTGAAGAGCTTCGATTTTGCTGCGAAGTAGCTCTCCATATCCTTGTGGTAATCGAGATGATCTTGTGTGAGATTGGTGAAGCCAACGATTGAAAAATGTGAGCCGATCATTCGCTTGAGATCTAACGAGTGACTTGAAACCTCCATCACAAGATGTCGGAGATGGCGCTCACGCATCGTCGCCGCAAGTGCCTGCAAGTCTGCCGCTTCTGGAGTCGTACGCTTGCTCTTGATTGACTCTGCGCCAATTCGAACTTCAACCGTGCCGATTAAGCCAGTTTCGCGACCAATGGCAGTTAAAAGTTGATAGAGCAACGTCGAAACAGTTGTCTTGCCATTTGTTCCGGTGATTCCGATGCTTTGTAGATCGCGGATGGGTGATCGATAAAAACTTGCAGCCAGGACGGCTCCTGCTTCACGTGCCTGATTCACAATGAGCGTCGGTAAATCGCGCGAAAAGGCAGCCCCTGCTTGATCTGTCAGAACCGCGACTGCGCCATGTGCCTTAGCTGACTCAATAAATTGAGCGCCATGGGACTTAGCTCCCGGAAAGGCAAGAAAGATATCTCCTGGCTGAATTTCAGAATCTACATGTGTAAGACCGGTAAAAGTGAGTTCAGAAAAATGAAGCTTTTCAGCGCTCAGTAATTCTGCTGCATCGCTCAACGAGTAGGAGAACTCATTAAAGGGGCGGCTCATTAGTTTCTCGCACTCACTTGCGTTGCCTTATATGTCTTCAGCTGTGCCTTTGTGAGCGCGACTGGCTGCACTGTTGTTCCGGTTGGTGCCACGTGCTCTGATTGCAGCACAAAGGTCATTACCTTCTTAAAGACCGGACCGCAGAGAACTCCACCGTAGTGACCATTGCGAGGACGCTGCAAGGTAACGTTGATGACATATCGAGGGCTATCAGCTGGAGCAAATCCAATAAATGATGCGGTGTAGCCGTTGTACTTTCCGGTGATTGGATCTACGCGTTGTGCGGTTCCAGTCTTTCCGGCAACGCGATATCCGGGAATCGCTGCACTTGGCGCTGTTCCTTTGGACGAAACAACGCTCTCCATCATGATTCGTAGCTTCGCAGCGGTGTCTTCACCAATAACTCTTACCGATTCACGATTGCCGGCAGGAGTGAAGTGGCCAGAAGCATCACTTGTTCCTGCAATCACGGTTGGAGATACGCGCACTCCCCCATTTGCAATCGTTGCAAATACGCTCGTTGCCTGCATCGCAGTTACAGAATAACCATGGCCAAAGGCGACCGTTGGCGCAGTTGTTCCAGACCAAGTCTTCACCGGGTGCAAAATTCCAGCGGATTCACCGGGAAGTCCAGAGCCAGTCTTGCTTCCGATTCCAAATTTTGTCAGGTAGTCATAGAGCTTTGCGCTGCCGAGGGTTTCGCCAACCTTGATTGAACCGGTATTGGATGAGACGGCAAGAATTCCCGTTGTTGTTAAGTATTGGGTGGGATGTTTTTCATGGTCATGGAATGTCTTGCCGGAGCGGTAAAGACCGTAAGGAACTGTAAAGACAGTTGTAGGTGTCACCGTCTTCTCTTCCAGCGCCGCAGCCATTGTCATGACTTTGCCGGTAGAGCCTGGTTCGTAAACATCTTGCACAGAAGGGTTACGCATCAAATCAAGAGAGACGCCCTTGGTGTTATTGGGATCAAAAGTTGGGGCCGTTGCATGAGCGATGATCGCGCCAGTGCGAGGATCCATCACGATAACGGTTCCATTCACTGCCCCTGTGCTCTTAACAGCTTCGGCAATCGCCTTCGCTGCCACCCATTGCACATCACGATCGATTGTGAGGCGGATAGAAGTTCCAGGCTTTGGGGCGATAATTTCATTCTGTGAACCAGGGATCTCTGCACCATTAGCGCGCGCATATGAGTATCGGCCAGCTGTTCCCGAAATAATTGAATTCTTACTAGATTCCAGACCTGCTGCTCCAACACCATCTGCTCGCACAAATCCAACGAGCGATGAAATCAATTGACCAGACGGGTACTCACGAATATATGAACGCTCTGGGAAGAATCCGATGATTCGTTCCCCGAGATCCTTGCTTTCTAGTGATGCGTTGTAGGTTTCCATTGCGGAGCTGAGCTTTGACCAGAGAGCTGGTCGGCCATTCTTCAGAACCATTGAATATTTACGGGTACCAGTAATACTCGCCTGCACATCTTCGACCGTAAGTCCAAGAATCGGCGCAACAAAGGCTGCTGTTCTTGCAGGATTATTAATCTGGGTTTGATCTACCACAATGCTAATTGCTGAGACGCTTCGAGCAAATGCAACTCCATTAATATCTGTGATATCTCCACGTGGCGCTTGTACGACTCGAGTTGTCTCCATCTCATCTACGGCACGGAGCTTGTAATTGGAAGCTTCAATGATCTGTACTCGGAAGAGCTGAAGGCTGAGTAGTGCCAAGGCCACTGTAAATACGAGTGCAAGTATTCGAATTCGAGACTTAGCAAGAAGGAGGTCACCCACGTGTCACCTCTTGATTGCTAGTGATATTGAGGAAGATTGGAGTCTCTGATGGCTTCATTCCAAGTGCGGTAGCAGCTTTAGCTAACGCTTCCGGGGCTGAGTGAGAGTCAATCGATCGAGTAATCGCATCGCGTTGGTCGGCGACCATCTTCGCTTCAATCTTCAGATTTGAAAGTGTGAATGCATCTTGGGCAAGGAGAGTATTGATTCCCAGGAGCCCGAGGAATCCAGCGACGCTGATGGAGGTAACGAATATTGCGAAGTAGCGACGACTTGCTTGCTGTGCGACTGAGACCTGTGGGAAGGCGCCTTGAATGACTTTGGCGGTGGTCTCAACGACTTGGCGTTTAATACCTGAAGTAAATGTGGTTGAGATTGATTTACGTGCGAGAGCAGTTGACATTAAGCGGCCACCCTCTCGATTGCACGAAGACGTGTTGAGGCAGCGCGAGAGTTCTCTTCAATCTCGGCTTCGGTCGGCTTCTCACTCGAGTTAAATACAAGTTTGAACTTCGCTGCATATTGTGGAAGTTCGATGGGAAGCTCTCGTGGGCTCTTTGATGTTGAAGCTTCTGCAAATTGCTCTTTAATAATTCGATCTTCCAGAGATTGGAATGACATCACTACGACGCGACCGCCGATGACGATATGTTCGAGCGCCTGAGGGATAGCGCGCTCGATTGCGCCGAGTTCATCATTGACTGCAATACGGAGTGCTTGGAAGGTTCGTTTCGCTGGATTGCCACCAGTGCGGCGCGTAGCAGCTGGAATACTGTTTTTTACCAGCGTTGCCAATTGAGTAGTCGAATTCAGCGGAGCGATTGCTCGCTCTTTCACGATATTTTCAACGATGCGCGTTGCAAATTTCTCTTCGCCATAGACTCGCAAAATGCGAACAAGCTCTCCTGGTTGATATGTATTAACAATCTCAGATGCAGTAATCCCGCGACTTTGATCCATACGCATATCAAGTGGCGCATCATGTGAATATGAGAATCCACGAACGCCCTCATCGAGCTGCATTGAAGAAACGCCTAAATCAAAGAGTGCACCGTTGATCTCTGAAAAGCCAAAGCCCTCTATAACTTCTGAGAATTGGTCGAAGATTGAGTGAGCTGATTTAAAGCGATCTCCAAATGGAGCAAGGCGTGTTTGTGCCTTTGCCAAAGCATCGAGATCGCGATCGATTCCAATTACGGTGAGATTGGAAAACTTTTCTAGTAGCGCCTCGCTATGTCCACCGAGTCCGAGCGTTGCATCGACGATTACAGGATTATTTGCGGTAAGAATTGAAGGAGCAAGTAAATCAACGCAACGATCGCGCATTACTGATATGTGTTGCATCTACTCCCCCATTTCTTGATCTAGCTGTGACGCTATCTCTCGTGTTCTCTTACTGATATTTCCCTACTCATCTCTGGTCACCGCCGGCCGACGGATTTGTATTGAATCGATAGCGGCGTCGGGGAAGAGACGCCGCTGTCGGCACTAGATGTTCAATTTCAATGGCAAGCCATTGAGTGAACTGTTAGGTCGGCGGTGGCCACAGATGAGCGAGGCCTATTAAGTTTTTTTCTATCTTTTCCTTGCCGTTATTAAGTTGTGAAATGTTTTTTGCTGATGTTCTAGAAAAGTCCCGGAAAAACTTCTTCAGAGACATCAGCAAAACTCTTTTCGCGATCTGCTAGATATTCAGCCCATGCGCTGCTATCCCAGATTTCCACGCGAGTATTTGCGCCGATAACGACGCACTCTTTTTCAAGTCCGGCATAGGTACGAAGCCCTTGCGGA
>Ga0209230_10000869_pt1 | contig 11983 bp, 15 predicted proteins | sample LakOntMetagenome_FD_187467 | JGI IMG/M metagenome (GOLD analysis project Ga0209230, IMG submission 187467) | Freshwater and sediment microbial communities from Lake Ontario - Sta 18 epilimnion Metagenome (SPAdes) (version 2) | ecosystem: Environmental > Aquatic > Freshwater > Lentic | place... | reverse complement strand
AAGCAGACATTCTTACCGTAGCCAGAAATGGCAAGGCAGAACGCGGCTCTTAAGTTATCTCTCATCCGGACTTTAACCGTCGGTCTCAGAATTACACTGAGTCCACCGTTAGCTGGCTGCCAACGGGTCGCGGACTTTAACCGCCGGTTCGGAATTACACCGACCCCGATAACTTAAGGCTTATCTTAATCCAGAATAGTAGATCTGGCGAACGAGGCTATTTCTGTGTGACTTTATAGACCTTGCCGCCGGAATCGTAAGTAATCCACTCACCAACATTCTGACCGTTCTTGAAATTGCCAGAGCGCATGATCGTGCCATCTTTTCTAAACCACTCCCAATATCCATGAAGTGCTCCGGCTTTCATCGAACCTCGAGCCTTGAGGAAACCATTGCCGTAGAACTCGAACACTTTTCCTTTTGAATTAGGGAAGGAGTCATTAATCATTTCAATTCTGCGAGCGATGATCTTCTTCAATAGAGCCTTTGGAAACTCCTTATCTAGATCAAAGTGAATTGATCCCTTAGTAGTTTCAAATTTCGAAAGTGCTGTCTTTAAATCGGAGCCCAAGTTTCCACTGTATGGAAAGACGCTGTTGTGTTTCTTAAATCCATCGATTCCGATGACGCCGATTCCTTCGATGGTCCAGGTTGGAATTCCATACTTGATCTCTTCGTATGCACCGGGAAGGATTTTTGAAATCTCGTTGCGAACTTTAAGCAAGACTCGAGACTGTTCAGGAGGAAAGCTCTTTAGGCGAGCTGTGATCAACTTTGAACTCATTGAGTTACTGCTTAAGTAGGGCTTTCATCGCCTCGATCTCAGCGCTCTGACTTGTGACAATGTTTTCATAGAGCTTCTTAACTTCAGCTTTTGTCGAGTCCTTAATCATCGAGACCATATCGAGTGCACCTTCATGGTGGGCGATCATCGCGTTAAGAAACATCTGATCAAATGCCGCATCTTTAAGTGAAGCTAGCTCTTTGAGCTCTGCTTCGGTGAGCATTCCACCCATCTCCATATCGTGCATATGTGACTCACTCTTCCCATCAAGCCAACTCTTCATCTGCTCAATTTCAGGTCCTTGCGCATCACGAATTGCAGTAGCCAGTGCAATCACATCTGGGTTTGCAGTGTTCTCAAGGGCAAGCTCTGACATTGTCACTGCTTGCTCGTGATGTGGAATCATCATTTGGGCAAACATCGTTTCATCGCTGCTCATTGCAGTGCCATGACTTGAGTGGTCCATCGGCATCGAAGAATTACCTGCCAAGAGAAATACAACGGCCAAAACTAAAGCAGCGATGATTCCAAGAAAGGTCCCGGTTTTCTTATCGATGTTGATTTGCATAGCCCAAGATTACTTCAAACCAGTGGAAGGAGCTGATCGAGATCCTTAACCTCGATCGCCTCACTACGCACACTGGATTCGACAAATTTCCCATTTATTGTGGCAACGACTGATCCATCATCGGTTGTATGTGCATCTGAGACGAGTGAGACTCGATACCCACGCTCAAGAGCGTCAACGGTTGTTGCGTTGACGCAGTTTTCTGATTGTGCGCCTGTGATGTAAAGATGCGAGATGTCATGCTCGTTCAAAACGTCTGCTAAATCTGTCTCGACAAATGAACTTCCGTGAGTTTTTTCAATGAGGCCGTCATGTGATTCTGGTACGAGCTCAGGAATGATCTCCCAGTAGTGAGAGCCAATAGGCATCTCCTCTTCTGAGTGCTGAACCCAAATGACGGGAAGTTCATTTGCTCGCGCTGAATCAATAGCTCGATTGATTTGTGCCACAACAGCGTCTTTCTGCCACGCGTTCATAACAACGCCATTCTGTACATCAATGACAAGTAGTGCGCTTTTACCAACTGTGTGAGACATGGGAGAACTTTACAACAAGGTTACTTTTTGCCACCAAAAATACGGCTGAGAAATCCTGGTTCTTTAGGATCATTAGCATGGCCCTGACAACGATCGTTCTTGGCTACACCCTTGAGCGCAATCTCAATATGTTGACCACAACCTGACCAAGTTGGCTTTTTGCACTTACGACAAGTAGTTCTACTGCACATGTGTTTCCCCTTTATATTTTTAGTAGGTTGCTGAAAGTGTGCGTTCAGAAGCTGGTGATTTACTCCACGTGAGGTATCCACCATCAAGATTTACTGCGTTAAATCCCAGCTCTTTAAAGAGAAGAGTGGCTGTATGTCCGCGTTGCCCAACCTGGCAATTGACCAAGAGATTTTTATTGCCAAGTTCGGCGCTACGATCTCTAATTTCATCAACAGGCATGTTGAGCGCTCCTGGAATTGAACCTTGAGAAAACTCAGCAGGACTTCGTACATCGACTAGTTGATATCCATCGGTTACAAATTGATCAATTTCACTCCATTGGGCCGTCTTGATTAATCCAGAGATCAAGTTTTCGGCGATGTAACCCAGCATATTTACTGGATCCTTTGCAGAACCAAATGGTGGTGCATAGGCCAATTCGAGATCTGCAAGTTCTGGAGCGGTGATAGATCCACGAATTGCTGTCGCGATAACATCGATTCGCTTATCGACGCCGTCTACACCCACACCTTGTGCGCCAAGAATTTCACCTGTCATTGGATGAAAAATCAGCTTCAAAGTCATCTGCTTCGCATCTGGGTAATACCCAGCATGATTATTCGGATGAGTATGTATCGACATTGAGGGGCGATTAGCTGCCTTAAGTCGTTTCTCGTTCCACCCGGTAGCGGCGATAGTCAGATCAAAAACTTTAACGATTGCAGTTCCTATTGTTGCCACTGGGCGGATGATTCGTCCATTAATGTGATCGGCAACAATACGTCCATGTCGGTTGGCTAGATTTGCAAGTGGCACCAACGTGGCAGAGCCATCTAGCGCATCTGTTTTTTCCGCAGCATCACCGATTGCGTAAATATCTAGATCATTGGTCCGATTGAACTCATCAACTTGAATTCCTTTTCGTGAGCCGACAGTTAGTCCGGCAGTTTGCGCCAAACCAATCTCAGGTCGAACGCCAATTGCCAAGATAACTAGCTCAGCGTCAAGTAGCGTTCCATCAGATAGCAGCACGGCTTCTGATGTGATTTCAGATGCGCTAACACCTAGATGTAAATCGACACCCTTTGAACGCATCTCTGTTGCTACCAGGAATGCCATCTCTGGATCGAGCGGTGCTAAGACTTGGTCAGATGCTTCGACAACGCTTGTCTTGATTCCCTTGTGAACCAAATTTTCAGCAATCTCAACACCGATAAATCCGCCGCCAATTACGACAGCAGTGAGAGGCTTTTCCTTAACATGAGCAACGATTCGCTCAACATCTTCGACTGTACGAAGTGTCAGTGCTCGATTGATTCCTGGAAGTGGAGGAACAATCGGTGAGGCACCAGGACTGAGTACGAGTTTGTCATAATCAATAGCGCTCTCTGCGCCAGTGAGTACATTCTTGATGAGTAGTCGCTTGGAACTCCGATCAATCGAGAGGGCCTCCGTATTGATTCGGACATCTAAACGAAAGCGCGCATGAAGACTCTCAGGTGTTTGCAAGAGCAAATTATCTTCTTCTTCAATTACGCCCCCAACAAAATATGGGAGGCCGCAGTTTGCGTACGAGACATATCTGCTCTTTTCGATAACGATGATCTCTGCATCATTGTCTAGTCGGCGAAGACGGGTAGCTGCAGACATTCCACCCGCAACTCCCCCGATAATCACAACCTTGGTCATGCTGAGACCGCTCCAGCATTCACTAGGTCTACGTATCCGACCTGTGCATTTAAAATACTTGTAAAGCCGGCATCAGACATCTTTCCGGCTGCAATTCCTGACCTGTTACCGCTTCGGCAATAGAGAGCATATGTGACGCTTTTATCCAAGGATGCAATCTCCGATTCAAAAGTTGGAGATTGAACATCAATATTCATTGCACCTGCAATGTGACCTTCGCTGAATTCTTCGGGAGTGCGAACATCGATAAGTACAACGCCTTCAACTTGTGACTGGGAGATAAAGTCTCCAGCTCCTAAATCACTCACACCTTCACTTGAGGAGCAGCCGCTTAGGAATAACGCTGATGCGAATAGGGCTGCAATAACTTTTTTCACAATTCTCCTTATGCCAAGCTCAGGAAGAGCTTTTGCAATTTCTCGGTTGTCTCTGCTTGGTTTCGACCATCTTCAATCAGGCACTCTTTGAGGCTTGCTGAAATCAAAGTGAAGGCTGCTGTATTGACTGCCTTTCCAACTGCTGCCATCTGGTGCACGACTTCTTCGCAGCTTCTACCTTCTTCAAGCATTCGAACGACAGCATTAACCTGTCCCTGTGCTCGCTTCATTCGCTTGATAATGGCTTCTAACTGCTCTTGATCTTCAAGTACGTGCGACTGCTTCTTTGTTGGCATCTTCATTTCTCCAGTTGTTTAACAGGTGCAACGGTCTTGTTCAGCAACGCCAGCGAGCGCTTCTTCAATGTGCTGACCACATCCATCCCAAGTAGCTTTCTTGCAACGATCACATGTAACGCGTGAACACATTTTCTTCTCACCTTCTGAGCCCTAAGGCATTGATTATTGGTCTAGTTATGTATACCCCTAGGGGTATACGAGAAATGTACCAGATCCCCTGGTTTTGGCAAATGAAGCGTGGGATTCGTCCGATAAACGGTTGCTTTCGCCTTAGACTGAACGACATGAGTCGCACCGCGGACCAAGAGTTAGAGGCCCACCAATCTCGAGTTGTTAAGACCCTGATTACTACTCAAGTACTCAACGGGGTCGGTGTTGCTGGCACAGTTGCCGCAGGATCTCTTCTGGTTGCATCAATCACAGATTCAGAAACACTTGCCGGTCTTGCTCAAACATTCTCAGTACTCGGCGCTGCAGCAATGGCGCTACCACTTGCTCGCTTAACTAACCGCGGCGGGCGAAGACTGGCCCTCTCTGCTGGACTTATCACCGGTCTTATCGGTTCCCTCTTTGCAATTACAGGTGGATCAACAGAGAACATCTATCTGATGCTGATGGGATCTTTCCTGGTTGGTGCAGCATCTGCCTCTGGATATCAAGCTCGCTTTGCAGCTATTGATTTAGCTACACCTGATAACAGAGCTAAACAACTCTCGCTCGTTGTCTGGGGTTCAACGATTGGCGCGGTAACTGGCCCTAACTTGATGGAGCCTTCAGGACGTATTGCTGAAAGTTTTGGTTTGCCTCCTTTAGTTGGTCCATACATCGTGAGCGCTTTTACTCTTGGACTGGCAGTCTTAGTGATCTATCTCTTTCTCCGTCCTGATCCATACTTGACGGCACACAAAGATGCTCAAGCAGCTGGAACGGTGATTAAGAAGTCGTTCAAAGTCACTTTCGCTCATATCAAGAGCCACCCAGCCGCGCTCTTTGCAATTTCATCAATTGCAATAGGTCACCTCGTAATGGTTGGCGTAATGGTTATGACACCCGTGCATATGAAACATGTTGATGTAACGCTACAAATAATCGGTTTAGTTATCAGCATTCACGTACTTGGAATGTACGCCTTCTCTCCAGTTGTCGGAACATTGACCGACAGACTTGGTGCAGTTCGAGTTATCCAACTCGGTGTGCTCTTGCTCTTGATTTCAACTGTTGTTTCCGGCACCGCCGCCGCAGATAATGCGATTCAGCTTGGTATCGGACTTTTCTTTTTGGGTCTGGGCTGGTCGTTTACCTTGATCGCTGGATCGACACTTTTATCTGCTTCAGTCGACGATGAAATGCGCCCATCATCGCAAGGAACAAGTGATCTCATCATGAATCTCATGGGGGCTGCAGGTGGAGCGCTGGCCGGATTAATTATCGGCTTCTTGAACTATGGCTGGCTTTGTTACTTTGCATCGCTGCCTGTAATTGTCTTGGGTGTCTGGTCTTATAGATTAAAGAGATTAACTGCGTAATCCCATGTCAGAGTTTGAATTTACCGGTGCAGTATTTGAATGGCGTGGACCATCACCGTATTACTTCATTGATATTCCTATCGATCAAAGCGTGAAGATTAAGGAACGAGCTTCTCAATTGACCTATGGCTGGGGAGTGATTCCAGTCACTGGTGAAATAGGAGATACTGAATTTACAACTTCGCTCATTCCAAAAAACGGTATCTATCTTCTTCCAATTAAGAACGTGGTTCGATTGGGCGAAGGGCTAGAAGTCGATCAAGAAGTACAAGTTAAATTAACGCTTGGAAAGGCTTAAAATTAAAATTCAAAGATCTTTATTATTGCTCGTATTAACGCTTCCACTGATCAATGTATCTACTTCAGCAGCTAATGCGCATACATCTCTTGAATTATCGACTCCATCAAATAATCAATCAATTGAATTTATGCCAACAGAACTATCTGCAACTTTTGACGAAGATCTCATCGAAATTGAAGGTGAGGTAGTAAATACTCTGGAACTTCAAAATGCGGATGGCGCTAACTACCTGCTTTCATCTGCCACGATTTCTGGGCCTGTTGTTTCGGCGAAAGTTGGAGATGGCGAGTATCCAGCAGGAAATTATCTGCTCAAATATAGAGTTGTTTCAGCTGATGGTCATCCCGTCACTGGAGAAATTAGTTTCTCAATTCAATCCGTTACCATAATTGGTTCCACACCTTCCGAACCTGTAACAACTTCCTACATTCCAGAACCTGTCGAGTCCTCAACAAATACATTGTTTTTTATTCTCAGCGGGCTCATGCTGCTCGTCGGTATACTTTTTGGAATTAAGGGAAAACGAGGGTCATGGCGAAGGTAATCGAGGTTAATGGTGAGTTGATTCTTCAGCTCTCCTTGCGTGAAAAGGTATTCGCTCTTCACGGGAACCCGCGAGCAAAAGTTTCAGACTTAATCTCGACTACAGAATCAGATACCCCATGGACAAAAGAGGTCTTGCGCGGAGTTCGCGCACCTGGAACTGGTATCCCTTACGTTGTTCTCCTTGGCACCATGCGGTTTAAGGGTGGAAAAGATTTCACTGCGATCTACAAGCGTGGACCTGTCCGCATCTATGAATTTGGAGCAGGTGAATTCAAGCGTTGGATCGTCTCCATATGAACTTAATTAAGGATCTTCACGCCTTCGCAAGGAAGAGCAGGTCATCAGATCTCGGTCAGTTTTATAAGACTGGTCCCGGCGAATACGGTGAGGGTGATCGCTTTATCGGAGTGATTGTTCCCGATACTCGTTTGATTGCTAAGAAATATATCGATCTACCATTTGCTGAACTTGAGAAGGTTATTGACTCCCCTATCCATGAAGAGCGACTCTGCGGGCTGATCATTCTGACACTGCGATACAAGCGAGATAAGGATGAGCAATCCCGAAAGAAGATCTTCACCTTTTACATGAAGATGGTGCGAGCAGGACATGTAAACAATTGGGACTTAGTTGATGTGAGCGCGCCAATCATCGGTGATTATTTAATCGGTCAACCAGATCACATGGAACTTCTAGAGAAGTTGTCGCGAAGCAAGAATCTTTGGCAGCGCCGCATCGCAATGATTTTCACCTTTGCATTCTTGCGCAAAGGAATTACAGAGCCAACGGTTGTGATTGCTGAAAACCTTTTAGATGATGACCATGATTTAATTCATAAGGCTGTTGGCTGGATGTTGCGCGAAATGGGTAAGCGCGACCCATACCTACTGCGATCATTCTTGAAGGAAAATGCCCCGCAAATGCCTCGGACAGCCCTTCGATATTCCATCGAAAAACTGCCCGAGAGCGAACGAAAGAGATGGTTGGCGATTAAGCCTTCACATCAAAACGATCGGCGTTCATAACCTTTGTCCATGCAGCAATAAAGTCTGCAACAAACTTTTCACGCGCATCATCTTGAGCGTAAACCTCAGCATATGCGCGCAAGATTGAATTCGATCCAAAGACGAGATCTACACGTGTTGCAGTAAATGCAACCTGACCTGTGGTGCGATTACGTAGGTTATAAAGATTCTCTCCAGCTGGCTCCCAGATATAAGCCATATCGGTGAGGTTGACGAAGAAGTCAGTAGTGAGTGCGCCTACTTTGTCGGTAAACACACCGTTCTTTGAACCTGCGTGGTTTGCACCAATGACGCGCAATCCACCAAGGAGAGCAGTCATTTCATGGGCAGTAAGACCCATCAACTGTGCACGATCAAGCATGAGCTCTTCTGCAGTAACTGCATAATCTTTCTTCAGCCAGTTACGGAATGCATCATGTGTTGGCTCAAGAACGGCAAATGACTCAACATCTGTCTGTTCTTGAGTTGCATCCCCGCGTCCTGGAGCAAATGGAACTGTTGCGTTGAGGCCAGCTGCCTTCGCTGCGCGCTCGATGCCAACATTTCCTGCCAAAACGATAACGTCAGCAAGACTTGCACCAGTTGCAGTTGCAATTGGTTGTAGGGCAGCGAGTACACGTGCAAGACGAGCTGGTTCGTTACCTTCCCAATCTTTCTGCGGTGCAAGGCGAATGCGTGCACCATTTGCTCCACCGCGCATATCTGATCCGCGATACGTGCGAGCGCTATCCCATGCTGTTGCAACAAGATCTGCCACAGATAGGTCAAGTGCTTCAATCTTTGCCTTCACATCTGCAACGTTGTAGCTCGAGTTTCCTGCAGGAATTGGGTCCTGCCAGATCAAATCTTCAGAAGGAACATCTGGTCCGATGTAGCGAACCTTTGGTCCCATATCGCGGTGAGTTAACTTAAACCACGCACGTGCAAATACATCATCAAAGTATGCAGGGTTGGCGTAGAACTTCTCTGAGATTTCGCGATAGATCGGATCCATCTTCATCGCCATATCGGCATCTGTCATCATCGGGTTGTAGCGAATAGATGGATCTTCTACATCGACAGGCTTATCTTCCTCAGCAATATTGATTGGCTCCCATTGATTTGCACCAGCTGGAGACTTTGTAAGCCTCCATTCGTACTTAAGGAGAAGATCAAAGTAACCGTTATCCCATTGTGTTGGGTTTGTTGTCCATGCACCTTCGATACCACTGGTGACGGTGTCGCGACCGACTGAGCGAGTTGAGTGGTTCATCCATCCCAAACCACCTTCAACAATGTCAGCACCTTCTGGAGCTGGCCCAAGATTTGAAGCCTTTCCATTTCCATGAGCCTTACCCACTGTGTGACCGCCTGCAGTAAGTGCCACAGTCTCTTCATCGTTCATCGCCATACGTGCAAATGTTTCACGGATGTGAAGCGCGGTGCGCATTGGATCAGGCTGACCGTTAACACCTTCTGGATTTACATAGATCAAGCCCATGTGAACTGCTGCAAGTGGATTTTCTAGCGTTGAAGCATCGTTGAGATCTTCATAACGATTCTCACTTGGTGCAAGAAATTCATTTTCGGAACCCCAGTAGATATCCATCTCTGGGTGCCAGATATCGGGGCGGCCAAATGCAAAACCGAAAGTCTTAAAGCCCATTGATTCATATGCAATATTTCCCGCCAAGATCATGAGATCAGCCCAGCTGACTTTGTTGCCGTACTTCTTCTTAATTGGCCATAGAAGCCGTCGCGCTTTATCGAGGTTCGCGTTATCTGGCCAAGAGTTAAGAGGGGCAAAACGTTGGTTACCGGTTCCTGCACCGCCACGACCATCTGCTGTGCGATATGAACCAGCTGAGTGCCATGCCATACGAATCATTAATCCGCCGTAATGACCCCAGTCGGCAGGCCACCATGACTGACTATCTGTCATGAGATCGTGAAGATCTTTCTTGAGAGCAGCAACATCAAGTTTCTTTACTTCGACTGCGTAATCAAAATCTGCGCCAAGTGGATTGGTTTTTGCATCGTGCTGATGCAAGATGTCTAGGTTGAGCGCGTTAGGCCACCACTTAACATTGCTATCTGCAACCGTTGTCATCGCTCCGTGAGCTACTGGGCATTTACCTGAATCTGTCATGATGAATCCTCCACGATTGAGCGGCTTTTCTATCTTTTTAGTCTAACTAGCCCAAGATGGATTCGCTATCTGAAGATGGGCCAGCCCAAACGTTGATGTAAAGTCACCCTATGGCAGTCTCAGACGGTGATCGCGAGAAGTTTTTTCCACTCATAGAGAAGAAATATGGCGAAAAGATGGCCTATTGGTTTGCCGTCATGAAAAAACTCGAGGGCCAGAAATATCCAGAGCAGATCGCATATCTTCGTGAGAATTATGGCTTTAGCCAAGCTCATGCCAATGCCCTCGTGATGTATTCGCGAGGCTCGACTTCTTCCAAGCGCCACGAAACACCTGCTGCATACTTCAAAAGTATTGATGCCAAGCAGGCCAAAAAGATCAAAGAAATTATCAAGGTCATTACAACTAAGTACCCTGATTTAGAACTTGTTATAGCTTGGAATCAACCGATGCTCAAGCGAGGTAAGGATTATGTCTTTGGGGCTTCAGTTTCGACGAATCACATTTCCATTGCCCCTTGGGGAGATGTGCTAAAAAACTTTGCAGCAAAGTTTGAAAAACTTGAGGGCGTGAGGGTCAATAAGAAAACAATTGCAATTCCTAATGACTGGGAAGTTGATTCAAAGCTACTACTGGCTATGGTTGCGGCGCGACTCAAAGAGCTGAAGTAATTACCCTCTAATCATTCGCTGATAGAACTTCCCAGGTTTTCTAGTGCTCTCTTGCGGTTCACCCATTGCAACAAATCCAAGCTTTTCGTAAGCGGTGATTGCTGAGAAGTTATCCGTCCATACGCCAAGGCCTTGTTTTTGCCACCCGCGCTCTGATGCATGTTGATCTAGAAAGTCGAACATTATCCGAAGCGCTCCCTTGCCGCGATGTGCAGGATCTGACCAGCAACTTCCTATCCAGCAGGTAGCGCCAAAATCCCCTTCGAGAATTGCAATCGTCATCGTTGAAATATCTACCTGATCAGTAAATGCAACAAGGTGGGTTAGATCTTTAAATTCATTACGCCATTGTGACTCGGAGAATTTACTAAGGGTTTCGTGGGATGCTCCAAATGCTTCAGGGTTTTCCACCAATGACCGCAGACGAATATCGCGAAGGCGGGACCACTCGTCGGGAGCTAGCTCGTGGCAATTGAGATTACTCAAGATTTTCATCCGCCCAAGTACATATCGCGTCATAATGATATTTACCGAGGCCTACTGCAACTTCTTCATATGCATCTCGGTAGGGGGAAGGCAAAATATAGGTCATGGCCAAACTCTTGTATGCCTCTTTGGTGGGAGTCCAAAATCGAAGACAGAACTCATAATGGCGGCGAACAAGGGTTTGTACCGATTCATCCGAGGACGCCACTCCAGAGTTTAGTTTTTGAGCAAACTCTTGTGTCAACTCTCCAAAAACTTCTGTAAATTTCTGAGTCTCTTCTTTGGAAAAATTGTTCTGATACTGCTCTGAATGAATCCCGAATTTCATGAAACTATCCTAAGGGTCGAATTAGGAAGCTCTCCAGCAGTACCAGGCGACAACACTTCGCATGCCGGCAAAAGGTTCGCCCAACGCATTAAGAACCTTCGGCTTTATCGGCTCGGAGTTTCCGTGCAAGTTATCCCATCCACGACGGACAGCGAGATCATCTACGGGCCAGACATCAAGTCGACCTAAGTGGAATATAAGAAACATCTCAACCGTCCAACGCCCAATTCCAAAGAGTGGAAGTAACTCTTGGACAATGTCTTCATCTGAGAGGTAAGCAAACTTTCGAAAGTTTATCTCCCCCGATAACGATGCATCTGTAAGTTCGCTAATCGTGCGCACCTTCGCACCAGTTAAGCCAACTGACTGCAATTTCTTAGCCGAGAGTGCTCCAACTTTTGCTGCTGTAATTGAGCCGCCGCACTGGACTTCCAAACGAGATGTGATTGTGCGCGCTGCTGCTGTACTGACCTGCTGTGCAATAACGGAGCGAATCAGTGATTGATAGCTTGTGATTTTCGGTTTCTCTATACCAAATGTGCAGGGAG
>Ga0209230_10000866_pt1 | contig 11988 bp, 9 predicted proteins | sample LakOntMetagenome_FD_187467 | JGI IMG/M metagenome (GOLD analysis project Ga0209230, IMG submission 187467) | Freshwater and sediment microbial communities from Lake Ontario - Sta 18 epilimnion Metagenome (SPAdes) (version 2) | ecosystem: Environmental > Aquatic > Freshwater > Lentic | place... | reverse complement strand
TACTTAGAATAAAAAATCCAGCAATCAGAAAAACAGCGCCAATAAGCAAGCGAAAGAATCTAAAAATAGCGAATGAAATCCCTTGCAATTTATCTTCACCCGTGTAGTTCTTTTCGATCAAGGATTCATACCAACTACCAATAATTTCACTTGGATTGAATTTCCCAAAGAATTTCCGATTGATTTTCCATTTCTTATTACCTAATATCAATTCAAGCAATAGTATGGCATTATCGAGTTCCTTTATTATTGCAAAGTCTTTGATTTTAGGTTGAGGAGCGGGGCGTTTATAAGTTCTTCTTACAATTGACGGCTCTCTTCTAATTGGCTCTGGCGCATTTATTTCCGATTCCGATTTGCTCAAAAGCCATTCGCTTGCTTGACGAACATCAATGAATTTCTTGGAAGCTTCCTCCTGCTTTTCTGGCTCACGCTGAAGGTCTGGATGATACATTTTCGCCATGCGCCTGAAAGCTTTCCGAACATCTTCATGACTCAGGGGTATTTGCAATTCAAGTATGGCGATTGCTTCGCGATTAGTCATAAATTAAATAACTCGTTTGTTTGTCATACTTGTTGTTGTGCATTACAAATTCTTGCTGCAAATTTACATTACCTTTCGGCATTCTAAATTATTCATGAAACTATCACCTGCCATTACAGTTGCCGAACTGGCTAAATTAATAAATGCCCGCTTTTCGGGGAGTCCTGATCATCTTGTATCGGGAATAAATGAAATTCATAAAGTCGAATCCGGCGATCTTTCTTTTGTAGATCATCCAAAGTATTACGACAAATGTCTGAATTCGGAGGCAACTACCATTCTTATAAACAAAGAAGTTGACTGCCCCGAAGGAAAAGCACTTATTTTTAGTGATGATCCATTTCGTGATTACAATTTTCTAGTAGATTATTTTCTTCCATTCCAACCGGCCAATGCCATGGTCAATACAACATCAAACATTGGCAAAGGAACCATTATTCAACCCGGAGCTTTCGTTGGAAATCATGTGTTGATTGGGGAAGATTGCATCATTCATCCGAATGTGGTTATTTACGACCATTGTGTAATTGGAAATCGAGTTGTGATTCATGCAGGAACTATCATTGGAGCCGATGCATTTTACTTTAAACGCCGTCCCGAAGGATACGATAAAATGAAAAGTTGTGGTCGTGTTGTGATAGCCGACGATGTTGAAATTGGCGCTGGTTGTACCATCGATAAAGGTGTAACAGGCGACACGGTAATTGGGAAAGGAACCAAATTCGATAATCAAATTCATATTGGCCACGATACAGTTGTTGGTGAAAACTGCCTGTTTGCAGCTCAAGTTGGAGTTGCAGGTGTGGCAACCATCGAAAACAACGTGATTATTTGGGGACAAGTGGGCGTTTCGAAAGATTTAACCATTGGAGAAGGCGCCATCGTTCTCGCTAAAAGTGGCGTTGGAAAAACACTGAAAGGAAACACTACCTATTTTGGAATTCCTGTTTCTGAAGCCCGAGAGAAAATGCGTGATTTAGCAAACATTAAACGAATTCCAGATATTTTGGACACCGTTTACAAACGCGATAAAAAGTGAAATTCGCTTCATTAATCTGGCGTTATAAATTGTCAAATTGAATACAGTCCATTCAAATACAAACGATCAACACTACCGGCAGCAGTTGTATGCACTTCTGCAAGTAACTCGTGCGATAAATAATAATTTCCCTTCCTCCGATTTATTTAGCATATTCGAGTATATATTAAGCAGGCAATTGGGATTTAGCAAGTTTGCGTATTGTAGTTTTGATGAGATTTGGAAATGGCCTGTGTCATTTGGAGCTACTCACGAAACCTTGAGTATTCATCCGGATATTGATTTGTTTCCATTTCTCGACATGACTTTCTTGTCGGAACAGGATAATCCCCAACTGCAAAATTTCGATCTAGTAATTCCGATTCAACATAAAAATAGAGCCTTGGCATATTTGCTCGTTGGAGAACTCGACGTTGAATTGATGAAACGTGAGCGGAAGTTCGATTTGGAGTTTATTCAAACAATCAGTAATGTGATTGCAGTTGCTATCGAGAATAAGCGTTTGTTCAAGGAAAATGTTCAACAGGAGATTTTTAAACGTGAACTCAACATGGCTCGTGAAGTTCAATCGATGTTGATTCCATCTTCATTGCCCAATGATGAATGTGTAGACTTTGCTGCTTTTTATCAGCCACACCGACAAGTTGGAGGCGATTATTATGATTACATCAGACTCAATGATGATGAGATGATCTTTTGCGTGGCAGATGTTTCTGGGAAAGGTATTTCGGCGGCAATTCTAATGGCAAATTTCCAGGCGTATTTACGAGCCATGGTGCAGCAAGAGTCGGACTTGAAAAAATTAGTGGTTGGGCTTAACGACAGAGTGGTGCAAAGCGCTAAAGGAGAAAAATTTATCACGCTTTTTATTGCGCGGTACAATTCAAAAACACGCGAACTAATTTATGTAAACGCTGGTCATAATCCACCCATATTAAAAACGCCCGATAACATAGAAATTCTCACATTGGGTACTACGGGATTGGGCATGTTAGAAAAACTGTTCCGATTGGAATCGGGGGAATTAATTATTCCAAGTGGCTCTGTTTTGGTTTGTTATACCGATGGATTGGTTGAGCAAGAAGACGATTCAGGAACCGATTTCGGTATGGAGCATTTAACGGAGTTGATCGAGCAAAATTCGAATAAAACAGCTGAACAAATCAATGCTTTGCTGTTACAAAATCTTGTCAGTTACAAAGGAAATCAACCCTATGTTGATGATATCGCTTTGCTAACTTGCCGTTTTCACTAGAATCAAGATTCCCTGAAATTATTGAAATAAAATAAGGGATTAATCTTAAAACTCTATGTTTTTTTGATTTGGACTAAGTTCATCTCTCTGATTATGATAGACGTCTAATGCAACTAATATTGCAATCATTGACCAAAATGGAGCTGATGCCTTGTCTTGGTCAAGAAAGTTATTGAGAAATCCATGGAAGTAATAGGTGAATAATCCAATTAAAATTCCAATCGAAAGAAATTTAATTTCCTGCGATTTCGCATGGATATATATCCGACGTCCTGTTCGAATGGTTAAAGCAATTAACACTACAAATATGAATGCTCCAATGAATCCAGTTTCAGCTAAAGGACTTAAATACTCACTATGCGCGTTTCCTAATGATCCGGAATTTGTGCTCACATAGGTTTGTTCGTATGAACGTTGATAAGGAGCATATTGGAACCGATATGTCCCGGGCCCAAATCCAACCAAGGGTTTATCTTTAAACATACGAATAGCTGATCTCCAACGGTTGATACGTTCTAGATTAGAAGCATCATTTTTAATGTTTGAAACAGATTTAAGGTGTTTAGAAATGTCTTTCGATGAACTTTGTTTGTTGCTTGCTATTTTTTCTGAAATTGGATCTTTATAGATGAATAATATTGAAGTAATTACAATAATTCCCAATACGATAATCCGCCAATTAATTTTTAAAAGGAAAATAAGGTAAACGCCATAAGACAAAACAATACTCAGCCATGCGGCACGCGTAAATGACAAAATAATTCCGATGAATATGATAGTGAAAAATAGGAAGGACGCAAGTCTTGTTTGGGCATTGTATGATTTATCGAATGCAAAAACAAACATAATAGGCAGCATCATGGCAATAACAGCCCCATAAATTGTATGGTCTTTAAAGAATGGTTGCATTACCCAGTACAAAGCATCTTTTTCGATGTTGTAGTGAAAGAATTGAAAAATAGAGTAGATGATGACGATGCTTAATGGGATGGTAAAAATCCAAATCCAAAAACGGATGTTCTCTTTCTTTCTAAAAATTTGAGTGGCAACAAAATAAAACGATATAACAAACCATAATCTTGCAATTGTATATTTCAAAGATACCAATGGCATAGAGCTAGTGAAAGATGTAAATGTCATCCACAAGAGCATGCATATTATTGTAATTGTTATTGGATGTTTGACAATTCTCCAATCAAATCCACCTTCATATAATAGTCGAAAAACAAAAACCAACATTACCCCAAAAAGTAGCGGTTCGGTAGGAAGTGTTAGTGCTGCAAATTCCGAAAATTCGGCAGTGAGTGAAAATGGGGTAAAAAATAAAATGAAATAAACCAGCTTGTCGAGGGCAACTAAAACAGAAAAAAGGATTAGAACAATAACAGGGAGCATGGGTAATAAAAATATCTCCTTTGTTAATAGCCAGCAGTTTAGTGCTATAAAAACCAACACAATCCCATAAAAAAAGGAGGCAGGTCGAAAATCAAATAAACGGGCTAGTCGATTAATCAAAACGTGTTCGGATTCGCTGAATATTCTCAATAATGATAACTAATAATATACTGAGAAGAAAAGTAGATGCTGTTGATATTAAAACAATTAACCAGCGAATAGGGTATGTTTTCTTTTCAGCAACTCGAGCAGAGTTCACGATAAATTTATGGGGGATTTTCTCAGTTGCGTCCACTTTCGCCTCTTCAAATTTCTTTTTCAATCTACTCAAAGCTTCACGATCGTAATCCATATCCTTGGAAATGGAAGAATACAAACCACCATATTTTGCTAGAATGGCCATCTTGCCATCAATAATATTGGTAGCAGTTAAATTCCCAGCTAACAATGCTTTTCCATATGCCTCACTCAATCGTTCTACCTGAGATCCATAATCAAGAACTCCTAATGCACGAAGTTTATTTAATGTGTCTTCACGAGCCTGAATATATCTCATGAAATCGAAGAATTCTCTTTCAACAATTGCAAGCCCCTGAGCAGCACGATCATGTTGCATTCGGGTTTTTACAGAATCTAAAAGCGTAGCAATATCATTGGCCATATCTGCTGCCAAGTTTGGATCTTCATCCAAAACATCTACTCGAATTGATAAATACTCGGTTCTATTAAAAGAGATGTTTTCTTCAAATTTCTTATTGAGTTCCGTAATTGGATAACGACCATCAATGTTTATTCGATAATGTTCCATTAAATTATACTTCGAAATAATTTTCTCCCTGATTTCATCGGAGTTTAATATTTGAAGCATTTGTTCTACCTGCTCTTCTTCTCCAAATTGAAGAATGTTTTCTTTCTCAAAATTATTTTCACTTAACAATGATTTTGAAATTGAACTATTGGTTGTAGGGAACATCGTAACCGACGATTTATATCTCGGCTTAATGAAAAAAGAGGATGAAAATATAATCGAAGCAACTAAAGCTGTTAATGTTACAATCAAGATTGGCTTCCTTTTTTTCCAAAGAAAAATCAACATGTTTGTTGATTGAAATAAACTAACTGATTGATTTGAATCCATGTTATAAAAAATCGAGTTTTACAGAATAAAGGCAAAAGTAATATTTTCGATGAACTGGGCTTTATCCATATTTAAGTATTCTAAATATGGATTTGATGTGTAATAACCCTATTGCAAATGCAAATAGTATAGAAGCTCCCGAAAATAAAATTAGCCCCAAAAACCAATTCATGATCAATAGTTTACTAAGGTAAGCAAGCAGAATTACCATTGGAATGAAAATGAATAATTGGGTTAGAAGACGAACATTGGTCTTAAATTTAAATATCCGTTGAGCTAAATAAACCTGAAGAAGTGCTGTAATACATTGAGTTATTAAGCTAGATAATGCGGCTCCTTCCGCCATATATTTAGGAATGAAAATAGCATTCAATATTAAATTGAAAACCATTCCAGATCCAGCCATCATATTAAGTTGGAATAAATTGCCATTTGCGGTGAGTAATGTTCCAAAAATATACGAAATAGAAGTTGCCATAAAACAGCCCATTAATATGGAAAAAACCTGAGCCGATTCGTACACATGTTCTTTATAAAGCAAGGCCATCATGTCAACATTATAAAATACACAAGCCACGGTTATAACAATTGCAGGTGTAAGTAAAATGGTAAATGCAAGTTTTACTAATTGTTCAACTGATTCTTTATGACGAAGCATTCTTGCAAACATGGGCAAAAGCAATCCGGCAAATAGAAACGAAATCATATTGGCCGAATCCAGCAATCGATAAGCAGAAGCATAAATTCCACTTTGAGTTGCTCCATTGGGTAAAATTCTTTCCAACATCACCGTATCAACCCGATTGTAAAAGGTCATCAACAATACCAAAATGGCAAAGGGAAAACTCTTTTTCAAAATGAGCACAAAAAACGCTCTATTCCAAGTTAGGCGCTTAAACGGCGCTTTCCTAAATACAATCAAAAAAGTGATTATAGTAGTTAATATGTAGGAAAAAGTTTGCGTGTAAATAAACCATTCTATTTGAAATGGACCCTCGATAACATGTCCCCAAAGCAACAAACTGCAAAATAAAATCATGAGACTTCGATCGAGCACCGAAATAATACTATCTGTTTTAAAAAGATGTAAACCGGCAAGATTCGACCGCATGTACAAAATCATAAATGCCAAAAACTGGTTAAAGCCCATAAATGCGAGCAAACCAAGTTGAAAACTAGAATAACCGATTAATGCCCCAGCGAGCATCGTAACAATCATGAAAACGACACCAAGCATAAATTTCAAAACGAGAATGCTTGAAAAATGCTTGTTTATTAGATGATTGTTTTGAGCGATATTCTTGTTGTTGAAATTGGTAATACCAAAATCGAGGAGGATATTTAATAAGAATGAAAAATTAAAAATCGCGAAATACATTCCATAGTCTTCCGTACCAACAGCTTGTTGCACAGCTCTGTCAATGCCTAAAATCCAAAAAGGTTTTATACAAAGATTTAGTAATAAAAGAAGCGCTAAGTTCTGAATGAATTTTTTTTGCATTTGGGAGACTTAACGCAGGCGATCGGCCGAACGAATTAATTTATCATCCTTACGAATGGCTTTGTTTGCAAGGAATAAAAAAACAATGCTTAATGCGGGAAGTATTAAGCCGACTCCATAAGATTCTTTTACATGAAGTTCTGTAATGTGTTCTAAAGATTTATTTACAACGCCCACCAACAGCAATAACATCGCAGTATTTGCCATCATGGCAGATGCCGCGAGTCGCATTTGCATCGGTCTTTTTTTATATAAAAGTAAAATAATGATTGGAAAAAGTGTTAGTAAAAAGCCAACAGCAAGAATTGCAGGTTGACTTGTAAGGATTGTATCCTTCGGGTTTGTTTGAACCAATCCACCTAAAAATAATTGATAAGTTGCAGTGGCTGTTTCAATGTTATAGAGCGGTGCAGCCAAAAGTAAACCCGAACATAATGCAGTTAACAAAAGGTAAATACTCTGAATTCGTTGAATCATATTTCTCTTAAATTTGCAAAAATAGGAAATGAAAGGAGTTTTCCTTTCAGATAAAAATCTATTTTAATATTTGTATATGCAAAATTTGTATTATTGCATAAGAATATTATCAAAATATCCATCATATAGTTCACGTTCAAAACATCTTTAATCAGTTTTGAGCTAATCACAATCCCCTGAAAACATTAAATTTCGAGTCATTAATAACGGATATTCCGCATGTACGACATTCTTGAACTGAATGCCAAACTTGTAGGTGAATTGCGAGAAATCGCCAACAAGCTAAACATTTCAAAAGCTGAAGTCCTGAAAAAGCAAGACCTCATTTACCGAATTCTTGATGAACAGGCATTAAACCCCAAAGAATTAATTCGATTGAAAAAGAAAGAAAAGGCAGAATCTGCCCCAACAGACAGCAACAGCGAAAAAGTTGTAAAAGAGAAATTGGAAGGCGTAAAAATTACGCTTAATCCCGCAGAGGTTCGTAAGATGGCCTCTCAAGCCATGAAAGACGAGAAGGATGCCATTTCGATTTCTTCAATCCCAACGAACTCTGAAAAGGTAATTGATGCTCCTAAACCCTTGCGCGGGAGAAAGTCCAATACAGTCAAAGAAGTCATTGCTGAAATTACTGTTCCAACGATAACTCCAATTGTTGTTAAACCTCGACCGGAAAAAGCTGTTAATAAGAGTATTCCTCGTGCTAGCAAGTTACCAGTTCAAGAGAAACCCACAGAAGTAGTTCCTGAAAAATCGGAAACTCCTCCTGTAATTGAACCTGTTAGAAACGTTCCCAATCCACATCCAGATGGAAAATTAGCTCGAAACGATCGCAGAGATCGCAGTAATAGAACCCCTTTCGATAAACGTACCGATAATCTAGCTAATTATCAACCTCCTACAAATCAAGCGCAATCCACCACATCTGATGCTATACCGAATGCTCCGCAGCAGATAAATACGCCTAATCCTTCACCCAATCCCAATCAACCCAATCAACGCAATAACTGGCAAAATAATCCGAATAATCCGCGTCAGCAGCAACGCCCGCAACAGAACCCGCAACAAAATCAACAACGCAATCAGCCAGTTCAACAAACCGCTGCAGAACCAGCTCCGGTCGATCTTCTAAGTAATATCGATTTGGTTGTGACTACCGAAGGTGTTTTGGAAATGATGCCCGATGGTTTTGGTTTTCTGCGCTCATCCGACTACAATTACTTGGCTTCGCCCGATGATGTGTACGTTTCGATTGCTCAGGTTAAATTGTTTGGTTTAAAAACCGGTGATAATGTGGAAGGTGGAGTAAGAGCTCCTCGCGAAGGAGAAAAATATTTTCCACTTACACGAATCGATAAAATTAATGGTCGCGATCCATCGTATGTGCGCGATCGTGTGCCTTTCGATTTTCTTACTCCAATGTTTCCTGATGAGAAATTGAAACTTACTGGACACAAGCAAGGAACACTTTCGACCCGAGTGATGGATTTGTTTACACCGATTGGTAAAGGTCAACGTGGACTTATTGTAGCACAACCAAAGACAGGTAAAACTGTTTTATTAAAGGAAGTTGCGAATGCCATTGCAGCCAATCACCCAGAGGTTTACTTGATCATTTTATTGATTGACGAACGTCCGGAAGAAGTTACCGATATGGCCCGCAGCGTAAAAGCGGAAGTTATCTCTTCTACGTTCGATGAACCTGCCGAACGTCATGTAAAAATTGCAAATATCGTTCTCGAAAAAGCAAAACGTATGGTTGAATGTGGGCAAGATGTTGTAATTCTTCTCGATTCAATTACACGTTTAGCGCGTGCATACAATACGGTTCAACCGGCTTCTGGAAAAGTACTTTCCGGCGGGGTCGATGCCAACGCTCTTCATAAACCGAAGCGATTCTTTGGAGCTGCTCGTAAAATTGAAAAAGGTGGTTCATTAACTATTCTTGCAACCGCATTGATTGATACAGGTTCAAAAATGGATGAGGTTATTTTTGAGGAATTTAAAGGAACTGGAAACATGGAACTTCAGCTCGACCGTAAATTGGCAAACAAGCGCGTATTCCCAGCTATTGATCTTACGGCTTCTTCAACGCGTCGCGATGATTTATTGGTTGATAAAGAAACCTTGCAACGTATGTGGGTTTTGAGAAATCACTTAAGCGACATGAATACGGTTGAAGCCATGGAATTTATTCGTCAGCAGATGAATGGTACCATCAGCAATGAAGAATTCCTAATTGGGATGAATGGATAGGACATGAAACCGGAAACTCGTTTTGCATTGTTTGTTTTTGCCATTGCTGTAATTTGGCGGATGGGACTATATTTAAGTGGTTTAGCAGATTCGATGTTGGGTAATTATCCACTTCTACCAGTTTTCGGATTCTTGTTGATTGGAATGTTTCGTGGTATAAACGAACGGAGAAAGTCCGACTTCCCGAATGGTGTTCCATTTTTAGCCGCTTTCAAAACAGGAATGTCTATCGCGGCTTTGTTTACGATGATGTATACGTTATTTATTTATGTGTATATAAATTACCTCGACTCAAATTTCAGAGGACGTTACGTTGCCAATCGTATTGCAGATCTCAGAAAAAACAAAACACCCGAAATTGACATTACAGCTTGGGTTAAGAGCGCTGAAAAATTCCCTTTCGAACCCATTTGGGTGCTGTTTACATTTATTGGCTTGATGGTTATTAGCGTCTTTTATTCTGCAGCAATTTCCCGCATGATAGCTAAAAAGTATCCGGTTTAGTAAGGCGCAATTTGAAGATTTGAGGATTTGAAAATTAAATTGGATCCAGATTAACACATCAGCACATCAAAATATCAGCACATCTCCCGATAGCTATCGGGATTATCAGCACATTAGCGCATCAAAGCATCAGCACATCTCCCGATAGCTATCGCGATTATCAGCACATCAGCACATTAAAATATCATCTCCGCCAATTCCTCAAACTTCAATCCGTCAAAATTACCCGAGCTCATCATGAGTAAATTGGCATTTTCCCAGTTTTCTTTTTGAAGTTCTTCGATCAGTATTTTAGAATCGTTATAAACCTGCACGTTGTCGCCACCGAATGCTGCTTTCACTTGTTCGGTGCTAATTGGACTTAGTTTTTTATGCGCAACCGTATGCGGATTAAAGTAAACCAAAGCTTTATCGGCTTTCTTCATTGAATCTTTGTATTCCTCCAGAAATTCCTGATTCAAACTACTAAACGTATGCAATTCCATGCAGGCAATGAGTTTGCGATTGGGGAATTGTTCGCGAACAGCATCTGTAGTTGCCTTAAGTTTTGATGGCGAATGAGCAAAATCTTTGAAAATATTCGTCTGCGCATTCGAAAAAACCAATTCCAAACGCTTTGCCGCACCAGTAAACGATTGAATGGCTTTGTAAAAAGCTTCCTTCGGAACACCCAATTCCAAACAAACCAATAAGGCGCCTTGCAGGTTTTGAAGATTGTGTTTTCCAAATATTTTTAATGGAATCCGATCTTGCTCATGAAGCAACAAGGTTATTCCATTTTCGATTACCGACGGATGTTCTCGGTAGGGCATTTTATGAATATCGGTTCTGCTGTTATGCGCAATTTTTAACAGTTCATCATCACCTTCAAAATAAATCAGACTTCCATTCGGCTCAATCTTATCAGCAAAAATTTGGAACTGCTCCACGTAATTTTCGAAGGTTGGAAATACGTTGATATGATCCCAAGCAACACCACTCAACAAAGCAATGTGCGGATGGTACAAATGAAATTTTGGAAACGGTTCGATGGGAGAAGCCAAGTATTCATCGCCTTCCAGAAGAATTCGCGGTGCTTCGGCTGTAATTCTAACCATCGTATCGAAACCCTTGAGTTGCGCTCCAACAAGGTAATCGCAATCCATTCCCGTTTCGTTTAATACATGCAAAATCATGGCGGTGATTGATGTTTTTCCATGACTTCCACCAATAACAACGCGTGTTTTTTCTTTGCTCTGTTCGTAGATGTAACCCGGATACGAATAAATCGGCAGACCTAATTCTTGCGCTTTCAACAATTCGGGATTGTCTTTTCGGGCATGCATCCCTAAAATAATGGCATTAATTTCCCGGTTGATTTTATTTTCGAACCAGCCTTCTTCGGCGGGTAAAAGTCCATGGTTTGCCAATCTGCTTTTGGATGGTTCTACAATTTCATCATCGGAACCAGTTACCAAATATCCCTTCTTATGCATGGCAATCGCCAAATTATGCATAGCGCTTCCTCCAATTGCGATTAAATGAACCTTCATAAATCAAATTTTCCGGTAAATTTAGCCGCTCATAAATGACGAGAACATTTCATCCGCTGAATTTGTGAACATCCTTTTGTGACGTATTTCAAATATCAAATTCCTAGAATATGCAACTTCATTCAATCAATACAGGTCATTTTAAACTCGATGGTGGTGCCATGTTCGGCGTGGTTCCAAAATCCCTTTGGCAAAATAAATACCCGGTCGACGAAAATAACATGAGTCCTTGGGCGATGCGTTGTTTATTGGTTGAAGAAGGAAATCGATTGGTGCTTATCGATAATGGAATGGGTAACAAGCAGGATGCTAAGTTTTTCTCTCATTACTTCATGCATGGAGATGAT
>Ga0209230_10000864_pt1 | contig 12003 bp, 9 predicted proteins | sample LakOntMetagenome_FD_187467 | JGI IMG/M metagenome (GOLD analysis project Ga0209230, IMG submission 187467) | Freshwater and sediment microbial communities from Lake Ontario - Sta 18 epilimnion Metagenome (SPAdes) (version 2) | ecosystem: Environmental > Aquatic > Freshwater > Lentic | place... | reverse complement strand
CTGAATCACTCAAGCCGCGGGCCTCTATACCGGTTTTTATCACTATGCGATTTTGCCTGACGTGAGTGATTCAGCAGGAATCATCCGTGATGCAACTGCCCAAGCCCAAAAAGTATTGTGGAGATTGGCTGCCATCGGTGGTTACACCGAAAGAGATCTCTCTTATGCACTCGATCTTGAGAATAAATGCGTGCGCGTTTCTTCTTCAGGTGCCTGCCAGAAATATGCCAGCCGCGCTGCAGTGACTTTGTGGGCAGAGACATTCTTAGGTCTGCTCAAAGAAAAGACTGGAAGAACGCCGATCCTTTACTCTTATTCAAACTTTCTAGAGAGTTCAATGAATAAGAGCACCACATTAGCCCAATACCCGCTTTGGCTGGCCCAATACGCAATTGATCCATTTAATCCCATCAATCAACCAGGCATTAAAGCTGGCGGTTGTTTTGTTCACTCATGGACTGGTGCTAACTGTGATTCACAGTGGACTATCTGGCAATACACATCTTGCGGAATCGCACCGAAGTATGGCGTGCCAGGAACTCGACTTGATCTCAATATCTTTAGAGGAAGCGCATCAGATTTCCTTAATCTCACTAAAGGAAGCTGGGCTCCTTCATTAGTTGATTTGATGCCAAATAATGAGCCAACACAAATGCTTATTAATGCTCAATCGGCGAGTACAACAAACAAATTAGTTACCTTTAAAACAACTGTAACGCGACCTGATTCAACTCCGGTTGTGACTGGCGCAGTAAAACTTGTCTTTGACGCGGCAACTGCCCCAAAAACTAAGCCAGTTCAAACTGTTCTGCGTGCCACAAGTGGTGAATGGACCTTGGCTATTAAGGGAGTTCCTGCTGGAACATATACTGGAAAAGTTGTTTATACCGATGTGTCACAAACGCATGCCGAGAGCTCTCAATCAGTTACTTTTACTGTTGTTCAAGGTCCAACACCAACGCCAGAACCAACTAAAAAACCAACGAAGAAGCCTTCAGTAGATGGTTGTTCCAAGCAGATTAAGAACTAACGCTCTCGTGCTCCTCTAGCAGCTGATCGAGAGCTTCAAGTTCACGATCTACTAGTTCTTCATATGCAGTAACTGAAGCTTTTCGCTCTTTTGCACTCCATCCAAGTACTGGGGCAATAATTGCGGCAATCTCATCTGCTAAGTGCACGCCATGATCACTTGCCTCAAAAGCAATACGTGTGCGGCGGGAAATAACATCATCAACTGTCCGTGCACCTTCATGACTAGCTGCATATTCAATCTCAGCCTTTATATAAAGCAAATCTTTATCTACTTTTGCTGCCAACTTTGGGTTCGCTTCGATAAGTGCAAGAACCTCACTAATCATTGAGCCATAGCGATCAAGCAAGTGAGTAATAGTTTGGGCATCGAGGCCACTTGCTTCACTCAAACGCTCCACTTGTTGCGCTAATGCAAAGTAGCCATCAGCACCAACTAATGGAAGCTTCTCTGTTACAGACTCAGGCTTAAGGGCGCGAAGTTCAATCACTGCGCGATCAATGGCATCTTTAGCCATCACTCGATAGGTGGTGTATTTGCCACCAGCAATACTCACAAATCCTGGCGCTGGTCGATCAACTGTGTGTTCGCGTGAGAGCTTGGTTGTTGCCGAGTCTTTATTATTTGCAACCAAAGGTCGCAAGCCCGCATACACACCAATAATTTGAGAAACATCTAATTTAGGAGAGAGCACACGATTGGCTTGATCCAAAATGTATTGAACATCTTCTCGGCTAGCAAAAGGCTCTGCTCGATCTCCGGTGTATGGAGTATCGGTAGTTCCAACGATCCACTTATCTGCCCATGGAATTAAGAACAAAACTGAAATGGGAGTTTTTAGAATAATTCCAGCGTTAGATTTAATTGCTGAGCCTGGCAGAACGATATGAGCACCCTTGCTCATGGTCACGCCGTAGCCTGGCTTTAATTCAAACTTTGCATGCAGCTCATCACTCCAAACACCTGCGCACATAACTGTGGCTTTCGCAGTGATGTTTATATTTTTACCAGATACTAAATCTTTAGCTTTGACTCCAATGACGCGCTTACCTTCACGCAGGAGAGATTGTGCACTCACTCGTGTTGCAATCACTGCGCCATGGCGGGCTGCGGTGCGCGCAATAGTCATTGTGTGCCGAGCATCATCTACCTGTGCATCAAAATACTTTATCGCTCCAGTAATCAGATCTGGACGCAAAGAAGGTGCAATCTCATTAATCTGCTTTTGGCCAATATGTTTGTGCCAAGGAAGTGCGCGCTGGAAACCACGGAGTGCGTCATAGAGTGCAAGACCAGCACCAACATATGTGCGCTCTTTAAATTTTTCTGTCAGTGGAAATAAGAATCCCACTGGTTTAACTAAATGTGGAGACAAGGAAGAAACCATGAGTTCGCGCTCATGGAGTGCTTCACGTACTAATTTAAAGTCATATTGCTCTAGATATCGCAGACCACCGTGAATAAGTTTGCTGGAACGGCTAGAAGTTCCTGATGCCAAATCTTGAGATTCAATCAAAGCAACTTTTAGACCACGTGATGCGGCATCAAGGACCGCCCCAACGCCTGTGACTCCCCCGCCAATAACTAGGATGTCAAAGGATTCACTGGCTAATTGTGCAATGGCGCCATCACGCTGCTCGGGGCTTAGCTGTGACAGGAACATAAGCGTTGCATCTCCATTGCATCTGGGTAGAGTAAGCCTAACTTACTTGTGAAAGGTTTTCACTTCGTGACTTATATCGGCAGTTTGGATCAAGGAACTTCAAGTACTCGTTTCATGATCTTTGACCACTCAGGCAAAGTTGTAGGCCAACATCAACTTGAACATCGCCAAATAATGTCTCACCCCGGATGGGTTGAGCATGATGCCAGCGAGATTTGGCAGCGCGTTCAAGAAGTTATAGCTGGGGCTCTCAAGCAGGCCGACATATTGGGCTCTGATTTAGTAGCTATTGGAATCACCAATCAACGCGAAACCACGGTGGTTTGGGATGTGACCACTGGGCAAGCGCTATCCAATGCCATCGTATGGCAGGACACTCGCACTACAGATTTTCTATCTAGGTTAACTGATGCCCAAAAGCAGACAATTCGCTTTAAGACTGGTTTAACGATTGCTCCATATTTTGCCGGCAGCAAGATGAACTGGTTTCTAAACAATGTACCAGCCGCAAAAAGTGAAAATGCACGTATGGGAACTATAGATTCATGGTTGCTGTGGAATCTTTCAGGTGGAGTCCGCGGCGGAGTACATCTCACTGATGTGACAAATGCCAGTCGCACGTTGTTAATGAACCTTGAAACCCTTGAGTGGGATCAAGAGCTTCTAGATATTTTTGGAGTTTCTCGCAGTTCACTTCCAGAGATTAAATCTTCCTCTGAAGTGTATGCATCCACCGATCCCCACGGTCCATTTGGAACTTCTATTCCAATCGCTGGAATCTTAGGAGATCAACAAGCTGCAATGGTTGGGCAAGTCTGCTTTGAGCGCGGAGAATCTAAAACAACATATGGCACTGGAAACTTTGCGCTGCTCAACACTGGCACCGAAATCGTTCGTTCTAAAAATGGTCTGCTCACAACCCTTTGTTTTAAATTTGGAGTGCAACCCGCTCATTACGCACTAGAAGGCTCTGTTGCCGTCACTGGCTCTGCCATTCAATGGCTGCGCGATCAATTGGGCATCATTACTAACGCTGCTGAAACTGAAAATCTTGCATCCTCTGTGACAGATACTGCTGGAGTTTATTTCGTACCGGCATTCTCAGGACTCTTTGCACCGTATTGGCGCAGCGATGCACGTGGTGCAATTGTTGGATTAACACGGGCAGCCACAAAAGCCCATCTTGCTCGCGCTGCCCTTGAAGCAATTTGTTATCAAACCCGAGATGTTATGGATGCAATGGTTGCTGATAGTGGTGTTCCAATGCTTGAAATGCGCGTTGATGGTGGCATCACTGCTAACTCATTGTGCATGCAGATGCAGGCCGACATTATGGGCATTGATATCACTCGCCCACTGATCGGTGAAACAACTGCGCTCGGTGCGGCCTATGCAGCTGGACTTGCTGTTGGTTTCTGGAGTTCTCAAGATGAAGTGAAGAAACAATGGCAGCAATCACGGCGCTGGTCACCAACGTCAACGGTGGAAGTGCGCGAGGCTGGCTATAAGAAGTGGAAGAAAGCAGTTGAGCGAACTTTAAACTGGGTTGATTAAAGCTTTGTGATTTCGATTAGCACAGCGTTGGCTGGTGCAAGAATCGGTGCACTCACTCCAATAGTTGCAAGGGCTGAACCTGACATTGTGATGCCATCCATCCACTGCGGTGGAGTAATTAACATGAATCGTGGTTTGCCCGCTGGATAAACAGCCTTGATTGAATAAGAAGCAGTTGCATCTAATCCAGGGAATTTAAGAGCTGTAGGATGAATTGTCACAGTTGGAGTGAGTTGAACGTAAGCAAATATTGATTTCTTAGTATCAGCAGAGATTACCCCGTAGAGATATCCATGCTCATCTGGATAATCAACGCGGACTGATTTTCCACTGTGTAGTAGGGCGCGATTCTCTTTGTAATACGTAGCCCAGGTGGCAAGGTTCTTTCGTTCTTGTTCAGTTGCCTGCGTAATGTTCCATTCAATCCCTGCATGGCCGAAGAGGGCGGTAGTTGCGCGCATAGAGAGTTCTAACGTGCGCCCAGTTTGGTGGCCATGGGTTGGTCCAATATGCGTTCCCAGCATTTCAGGTGGAATAACTTGGGATGTCCAGCGCTGAATAGTTTGGCGCTCTAGTGCATCGTTGTTATCACTTGTCCAGAAGCGATCCACATAATCAATAACACCAAGATCAATTCGTGCACCGCCAGATGCACACGATTCAATTTCAAGTCCTGGATGGCGCTTTTTTAACTCAGCAAACAAACGATAAATCGCCTGTGTTTGGCGTCGAACACCAGCCACACCTAAATGCCCAGCATCTACTAATACACGGTTGTGATCCCACTTAATATAAGCAATCTTGTGAGCGGCTAACACAGCAGAGGTTTGTTCCAAGACATGCTTATAGGCGTCCTCATGTCCAAGATCTAGAACAAGTTGGTGGCGCCAAAGCGGTGGAACTCGATCACCTTCATGCAATATCCATTCAGGATGTGCGCGATATAAATCTGAGTCAGGGTTGACCATTTCGCCTTCAAACCACAGGCCAAACTCAATTCCCTTGCTATTGATGTATTCAATAATTGGCATTAAACCATGTGGCCACACTGCAGGATCAATAACCCAATCCCCTAAGCCTGCGCGATCATTGCGGCGGGAGTGAAACCAGCCATCATCTAAGACAACACGTTCAACACCGACTTGGGCGGCAACATCAACAAGTTCTCTCATTTTTGCTTCATTGTGATCAAAGTAGAGCGCTTCCCACACATTTAAAGTCAGCGGGCGTGGACGCTTAGGGTGAATTGCACGTGCACGCAAATGAGAATGAAACGCGGCGCTGATGCCATCTAGGCCTTGATTTGAATACACGGCAAATAAAGCTGGTGCTTCATAGCTGCGCTGCGAAGAAAGAATAACTTCACCGGCAAGTAAGAGTTCGCCTGCTCCCATTGATTGCGCACCATCAAAACCGCGCTCAACTAAATAATGCGAATTGCCGCTCCATGCAATGCTTGTTGCCCAGGCAGATCCTGACTGGAAAGAAGTTTGTGCACTGAGTGCAATATCTGCAATAGAGAAGTTGTGGCCGCTTCTACCCTCACGGGATTCGCGCACCCATGTTCCGATTTGAATGTCACGACGCTGTGGTTGGCGCTCATTAGACCAACGACCTGCAAAATCTAAAGTTTGTGTTGCCTCTTGTGGCAATGGCAACCAATGAATAAATTCATTGAGAACATAATCAGAGGTTCCAATGTTTTTAACGCTTGCCTTTTGAATAAGAACGCCATAGGCATCTAAATCAAAAGTTACTGCAACTTCTAACTCAGCATGAAAATCACGCAGGGTCACAGCACAGTGATTATCCTGATGATGAAAATCTGTTACTTCAAATTTAGTTGACCATGCTTTTCCATTGCGATGACCAGATAAAGACCCACGGCCTAAGAAACCACGTGAACTCTCGCGCATCAAACCTGGCAGCTGTGGTTCATCCCATGAACTGTTTGCAATCGATACTTGACTAGCCAGTGCGATGTCATGGTTCTGCCCAAGAATTGGGGCTCCCCAATGGCGAATTACCAAGGCCCCATTAACTACCTCAATGAGCAACGAGGAAGTTGGAGCGCTCAGAAGTGCAGTTTGCTTAGTCACAAAGGTAGAGTAACGACACTATGGAGCAGAGTAAAAAACTAAGCGCTGGCATCCTGCGAAATGATCGCCAGATGGCAGATGGGCGCACCATTCGCTATTACGACACTTCTGGCCAAAACCGCAGCGCTAAAGATGCGCGTCCTGTTGAAGAACAACCTGCTATCGGTGAACTTCGACTCGATCCCTTGGTCAATGAGTGGATTGCCATGGCATCTCATCGCCAAGGCCGAATCTTTTTACCTCCCAAAGAACTTTGTCCGCTATGTCCAACAACAGGTGAGCTCCTAACTGAGATTCCTGAATCTGATTTTGAAGTAGTTGTCTTTGATAACCGCTCTCCTTCTCTGCGTCCACCAAGTGGAGATTGGGCATTACCTGATCAAGTGGGACCAGATACTGATTTAGGAAGTGCTGCAGGAAAATGTGAAGTTATCTGTTTTACGGCAGAGCATGGAAATGCATTTAAAGATTTAACACCTGCGCGCGTGCGAGTACTGCTTGAAGCATGGATTGATCGCACCGCAGAGCTCTCACAAGAGAGCTTTATTGAGCACATTGCACCATTTGAAAACCGCGGTGAAGAAATTGGTGTGACACTCACACACCCACATGGTCAGATCTATGCCTATTCATTTATCCCGCCACGCGTTGAAAAGATGTTAGCTGCAGCTAATACATACAAAAAGTCCACTGGTAAAGTTTTATTTGATGAGGTTGTTGCACGTGAAATCCGTGATGAGGAGCGAATTATCGCTCGCAATGATCGTTGGATTGCATTTGTGCCATATGCCGCACGTTATCCATTTGAAATTCACGTCGCACCACTTAACCCAGTTGCTGATTTAGCTGGATTAACTGAACAAGACCGCGATGCATTTGCCCCCATTGCACTTGAAGTAATGAAGCGCCTAGATGGTGTCTTTGGAATTGATATGGCCTATATCGCCGCATGGCACCAAGCACCTGTTCGTGTTGGTCGCGATGTATTGCGCTTGCACTGGCAAATCACAAGCGTGCGCCGCGCTCCTGGAAAACTGAAATACCTAGCAGGATCTGAATCTGCCATGGGTGCATTCATTATGGATATGCGTCCTGAGCAGTCAGCGGCGCAGTTGCGCGAAGTAGTTTTGTAATGCGGGTTTTGGTTACTGGTGGCACTGGCTATATCGGTGCTACTGCAGTGGATGTTTTGCTAACGCAAGGGTATGAAATATCCATTCTGGATGATTGCAGTACTGGGCATGCAGATACTGCCCCTGCTGGTGTGAGCTTTATTCAGGGCTCACTTCTGAGCTCCGGTGACTTAGCCCAAGCACTCGTTGGTGTTGATGCAGTCATGCACTTCGCCGGTAAATCACTCGTTGGTGAATCTGTTGAAAAGCCTGATCTTTACCACCAAGTAAACGTTGATGGAACCCGTAATTTGCTAGATGAAATGCATAAAAGCGGTGTAACAAAGTTAGTTTTCTCTTCATCTGCTGCAACTTATGGCGAACCTCAACAAACACCTATTGTGGAAACCGCACCTACTAAACCAACTAATCCATATGGTGCTACTAAATTAGAAATCGATCGAATGATTACAGCAGAGGCTGCCTCACGTGGAATTGCCGCTGCATCTCTGCGTTATTTCAATGTGGCAGGTGCGCTTAAATCAAAGCGGGGCTGGTTAGCTGAGCGTCATAACCCAGAGACACATTTGATTCCCAATGTATTGAGAAGTACTAAAGAAAACCCAGTAAAGATTTTTGGCACTGATTGGCCAACTGCTGATGGAACATGCGTGCGTGACTATGTACACGTCGTTGATTTAATCGATGCCCACATCAAAGCGCTAGAATCACTTCAATCTGGCGTGCATGAGATCTATAACTTAGGTAGCGGTGATGGATATTCAGTGCGAGAAGTTGTGGCAGCTGCATCAAAGGCTGCTGGTCATCAGATTCCAACTCTTGATTCACCACGTCGAGCTGGGGATCCTGCAGTTTTAATTGCCGATATCAACAAAGCAAAAACAAAACTTGGCTGGAGCCCCACTAGAGGAATTGATGTCATGGTTGCCGATACTTTGGCAGCACTTAGCTAGGTAATTCATGTCAGATATAGATAAGAGATTTGTGCAGGCATTTGGCGCTGCACCAGAGATCATCGCTGCAGCACCTGGGCGCGTGAACCTAATCGGAGAACACATCGACTACAGCGATGGTTTTGTGCTCCCTTTTGCCATTAAAGACCGGACCTTTGCTGCTATTCGCGTGCGCAATGATCGCAAAGTGCGCATTGCTTCCATGCAGCGCAGAAACAAAGTTATTGAACAAAACCTAGATGCAATTAAGCCTGGACTCAAAGGTGAATGGGAGCGCTATCCATTCGGTGTTATCTGGTCTCTTGGAATAACTAGGGGCATAGACATCATGATTGATGGCCATGTTCCACTCGGGGCCGGTCTATCTTCATCGGCAGCCCTTGAGTGCAGTGTTGCAACTGCTCTCAATCATCTCTTTTCTTTAGGTCATTCATTAGAAGATTTAGCACATCTAACACAGAGAGCAGAAAATGAATATGTGGGTGTGCCATGTGGAATCATGGATCAATCTATTTCGCTTTTAGCCCACTCTGGTTCAGCTCTTCTTTTAGATTGTCGCGACTTAACAACTCGACACATTGTATTTGATGTTGCATCTAATGGTCTTGAACTACTCATCATTGACACCCAAGCCCATCACTCACTCACCGATGGTGGTTACGCCGAGCGCCGCGCATCCTGTGAATCCGTAGTTGCAAAATTAGGTATCCCTTCTTTGCGCGAACTCTCATTAGATAAACTTGAGTCTTCACGTAATCTGCTTACTGAGACTGAGTTCTGCAGGGCTCGACATGCTCTCACTGAGATGAAACGTGTGATGGATGCAGTAACAGTGTTAGAGGCGAAAGATTTTGTGAGCCTAGGCCAACTACTCAATCAATCCCATGCATCACTTCGAGATGATTACAACGTCTCATGCCCAGAACTTAATTGCGCAGTGAATGCATCAATTGCTGCCGGAGCTCTTGGTGCTCGCATGGTGGGCGGCGGCTTTGGTGGAAGTGCAATAGCACTCGTTAAAGCTTCACATACAGCAGATACTATTACAGCAGTTGAAAAAGCTTTTGCTGATAATCGATTTAAAGCACCACGCTTTTTTTCTTCACTTCCAAGCCAAGGCGCTGAGGTTATTCAACGGGGGTAACTAAAACCACTTCTACTCCGCCAATAGCACCTAAAACATTAAGTAAATCAGTGGGATCACTTCCGGGCACAGCCACTGTAATTTCGTCATAGCCACGTCCATCTTCAGATCTAAGAACCACTAATCCACGAATATCGCCACCTGCTGCACCGATTGCAGATGCGAGCAAGCCAAGTGAACCAGGACGATCTGGAAGAGAGACGTTAAGTTTAAAGAGGGCCATGGGTTAAGAATACCGCCAAAATCTTTGTCTCACCTTACGCCTCGATTACCCATGCACCCTTAACCGCAACTTTCACCTTACCTAGCGGGTTCACTGCTGGACCGTTAACAACTTGTCCAGATTTGTTTGGATCAAACTCAGCTTGATGGCATGGACACTTCATCGTCTTGCTGGTGGCTGAATATGCCACGGTGCAGCCCTGGTGAGTACAGATAGCTGAATATGCAAAAACACCGGTCTTAGTTCTAAAAAGGATTGCTGGTGCACCGTTGCTAGCAACAAAGTTGCGGGCTGCCCCGACTTTAAGTGATGCCAATTTAACAATCTTTGTGCCTTTGCCTGCTGCCGAAGAAGTAGTTGTAGGTGCAGCTTTTGCAAAGAATTTACCCGCTCCTGCAAATGCAACGGCTAATACCCCAGTAATTCCAACCCGTAACACACTACGACGTTCTAATGACATGCTAAAGACCTTTCGTTTGCCATTTCCAACTAAAAGTAATAAGTAAGTCAACCATAAAACTGCATATGCCGTATTACTTGCTAAGAAGTAGGGGGACACATGAAAAGTACTAGCTAGCCATAATCCCACCGACATCAAAAATCCGCCGAACGCAGCCAAACGCGGTGCAACCCATAAAAGCGTTGCAAGTCCAATTGCAAACTCAGAGAAAATCACAAAGCCACCAACCAAGCTGGCATATTCAATTAACGAATCAAAGGCAAAACCCAATGGAGAATGAGTTGAATATCCAGATAGCTGTGTTCCTATATAAGTAGAAGAGCCGACTTCAAGAAAACCTGGATCACTGGCTTTATCCCAACCCGCATAAATCCAAGTAATGCCTAGCCACAGGCGCATCACTCGCAAAGCTGGTGCTTGGTTGCCCCATGATGAACTGGCGGTGCGCACATAGCTTTTAAGCATGCTCATGAGATACATAGTAAAGGTGGGGCTGAAAAAAGGCCGAGTAGAAAAGCTCCCTGACTTGGATTCGAACCAAGAACCTGTCGATTAACAGTCGACTGCTCTGCCGTTGAGCTATCAGGGATCAATAGAGCGCAAACTCTATCGCACGCACAGGCCTTGGCTGAAATTGAGGGTTTTTAAAGGCCCCCCAGCGCCAAATCATGCAGATTTCTACGGGCGCTTTCGAGGGCAACTAATTGGGCAAAAGCTGCGTTGTATTCAATTTCATTTTCGACTGGATTGAGTCGTTGGAGCGATGACTTAAGTTCTGCAATGGAGCGAGATATTGCAACTTCGCGCAACCTGGCAACAATGCTCTCAACATAGGCAGCAGTTGGTTTGCCATCGGCGCGAATTGGTTCAACTGTCAATTCAGTAAACAAAGTTTTGATTCTCTCATCACTGATTGTTTCTGCTGAGATTGCAGGAGTTTCATCAATAGTCTTACGCAGTTCTTTATAGGCAGGATGCGTAAATGCACCTGGCTCAATATCACTCCATAGAGTTCCAGTGAATAGCGCCACCTCTTGCAACCTGGCCTTGAGTACTTCTCGCTCTAAAATCAAACGTGCTTCATTAGGATCAGGCCGCCAATTACTATCTTCTTCGGTTGTTAGCTCAATAGTTTGACTAACTTTAGGTTGGCTCTTCACACCTTGGGCAACCGCTTTTGAAACGATTTCAACCTCTGTGCCCAGCCATCCAGCAAGTAAACGTGTGTATTCAGGGCGAAGTGACTTGTCACGAATCTGTGCAACGAGGGGTGCTGCAGCATTAAGTGCATTCACACGTCCCTCAGCACTATCTAATTTGTGATGTGCAAGTTCGGCGCGGATGGCAAATTCAAAGAGTGGAACTCTGCGGGCAATGAGATCGCGCAGAGCTAAATCACCTTTTTGTTGACGTAGCTCGCATGGATCTAAACCATCTGGCTCAACGGCTACAAATGTTTGCGTAACAAACTTTTGATCTTCACTAAATGCACGAAGAGCTGCCTTTTGTCCGGCAGCATCACCATCGAAAGTAAAGATTACTTCGCCCCTAAATGAATCATCATCCATCAGCAATCGCCGCAAGATACGGATGTGGTCTGCGCCAAAGGCTGTGCCACAGGTTGCAACCGCTGTTGTGATGCCAGCTAATTGAGCAGCCATGACATCGGTATATCCCTCAACTATGACGGCCTGGCGCTTCTTTGCAATCTCTTTTTTAGCAGCATCTAAACCATAGAGAACTT
>Ga0209230_10000863_pt1 | contig 12011 bp, 3 predicted proteins | sample LakOntMetagenome_FD_187467 | JGI IMG/M metagenome (GOLD analysis project Ga0209230, IMG submission 187467) | Freshwater and sediment microbial communities from Lake Ontario - Sta 18 epilimnion Metagenome (SPAdes) (version 2) | ecosystem: Environmental > Aquatic > Freshwater > Lentic | place... | reverse complement strand
CAACGATAACGACATCAACAAAGTCACGACCACCCAGATGGTCACGGCGGACGCGCTGATCAACCAAGCGAAGAAGGACGCGGCAACAGCGGATGCGGTAGCCACGAAGATAGCGAAACAGCTCGGCACGGAGGTAGTGCCCACGATCATCATGACACGTGAGGAGGCCAAACGGGAGGCGGAACGTCAGAACATCGCCAACCAAACCATCGTGGGAACAAAGGAAGGCCTCATCGAGGTACTCAAACGCCTCATCGGGGGCGCCATCCTCGACCCGGTAACCAAGATCGCCGACGGAAGCAGGGACAAAAGCATCGACGCCTTCAAACTGCACGAAGTATTCCAGTTGGCATTCGACAATGCCGTACGCCCAGAGGTCGACGACGTATTGAATGATCTCATCGAAATGTACCAATACGACTTCGACTTCAGGCTGCCAATCAAGCACAGCATGGCACAGCTTAAGGCAATGGCGACCAAGCTCAAGCCATTTGGCATCACCCCGGGCGACCCAGAATTGATGCTCATCCTCCTGGCAAACATCCACTTTGCCAAGGAGGAAGCATGGGGACACGAATTTCGTGCAGCAATGGCCGCGATTCGGAAGCAATACAACTACGATCACGTACACGACGTGGCATCGACGAAGTTCATCCTCAAGGAACTCGCCGGAGCAGACGAGCTCCGCAACATGAAACTAGCACCAGCGCCCAACATCAACAAAGCAAATGCAGTGCAGAGGTACAAGTCTATATTGGAAGACGCAAGTAGTTGCAGCAACGCCAGCCTCGCTGACTCGTCGATGTCCAGCTATCCATATGGGAGCGACTTTGACAGCTCACAGGAAGAATGCATGAGAGTTGTGGAGCAACAGGAGCGTCGGGATAAGAAAGAGAGGAAGGAGAAGAAAGAGAAGAAGCGTACAAGCAGCAGGAAAAGCAGTGCGGTGGCCGGGAACGAGACGTCAAGCGATGACGATGACGAGGTGCTACCGATGACATGCAAGTACTGCATCAAGTACTCGAAGACGCAGCACCCGACACGCATCACACCGGATACATGCATGTGGAACAAGAAGGTGAGGAAATTCAGGTTCAACAGCGTATGCAGGAAAATGAATTTGAAATACATCGAAGGGAGCGAATTCAAGACGGGCGAGGAGGATACTTGGCCGAAGCATAAGAAGAAGGAGGGAAAGAAAGATAATTGACGGTGTGGGGGACATGGAAACGATGATATGTGCGAAGATGATGGATGGACGACGGTAGTTAGGAGGAACTTTAGTAAAATAATAACCCCAACATTACAATCGAACATCGACTATTTTACACAATCTGTAGAAGAACATGTCCCGAGCAAAACAACAACCACCACACCAACAATCCCAGAGGCACCCCCAGCACGCGATCGAACGTACTCCATTTCAGAGATCACACTCAACAAATTGGAGAAACAAGATCGGAAATTAAAAAGACGCCAGCATCGGCGCGAAACATTAGAACAGCTCGCACGCCAAGAGGATCATTTCCTTGATGATTGCATCACGATGGCAGAGGACGAACGCACAGTAATGGCAAAAGCGGATACGACGAATGGACGACGATTGAATATCGATAAGGCTCACGACTCAAGCAATGTAAAACCACCTCCAGGCATCAAGCAACATTGGAGGAATACGTCGTACGACGTGTGCTCGGCATTCAAGCGCACAGCAACACGACTACTGACGAATAGAAAACAAGTCACGTTTGGGGCGACAAGCACCATTCAAGCAACACAGCACGCAAACGCAGTGTATATGACGTATGATTCCGGAGCGGACGGAACCTACGTGAGCGAGAAGGATAGAAAGGCGGCAGGGTTGCCGATCCTGCGGAAATCAACAAAGCGGGTTATGGTGGCAAATGGTGATATGTGTAAAGCAGAAAATGTCACGAAACTCCCATTCCCACAGTTATCAGAGCGTGCATCGCGAGCAGATACATTCAACGACTTCCCAACATCGCTCATGAGTGTGGGGAAAACGGCAGACGATGGAACCATCTCCATCTTCACCAAGACGGGCGTCACTGTCCACAAAGAGACAGATGTGCTGATACGATGCACTAATGCACCAATCTTTGTCGGAGTGAGAGATGAGCACGGGCGATATCGCATACCACTCATCCAAAGGCGAGGACAATGGCAGCCTGAGAAACCATCTAAGAAGAAGCGACGAGCACTAGAGATGGCAGGCAACGTGTATGATCTACCATCCACGGAGCAAGGAATTAAATGGATGCACGCGGTATGTGGATACCCGGTCAAGTCAACATGGCTCAAGGCTATAGCGGCGGGGAACTTCATCGGCTGGCCACTACTAACAGTGCAGAATGTCAAGAAGTATTATCCGGAGACATCCGAAACGCCAAAGGGTCATTTGAACCAAACAAGGAAGAATGTCCGGTCGACGAAGGAAATGGAGACACACGATACCTTTCTATTAAAAGGAAAGAAAGTACGAGATATCGGCATACATGTCTACAATGTCAGAGAGACAATATTTTCCGACCAGACAGGAAAGTACCCAAAACGTTCGCAGAGAGGGAACAAATACATTATGGTCATGGTCGAAATCGACAGTAACGCTATTTTAGTGGAGCCAATGAAGAGCAGGAAGGATGAGGAAATGATCCGAGCATATGATGCACTCCTGGCACGACTTCGACAAGCAGGTAGCAACCCACGCAAGCATGTACTAGATAATGAGGTTTCGGATAATATGAAACACCACATTCAAGTCACATGCAAGCTCAACATGGAGCTAGTCCCACCAGGGTGCCACCGGCGGAATGCAGCTGAAGTAGCAATCCGAAACTTCAAAACACACTTCCTCAGCATCATGGCAGGAGTAGCGGAGGATTTCCCTGAGAATCTATGGGATCGGTTGCTACCGCAGGCAGAGATCACACTCAACCTCCTACGGCAATCAAACGCCACCCCAAATGTATCGGCATATGCGCATCTCAGCGGACCATTCGACTACAACAAAATGCCATTAGCACCAATGGGATGTGCTGCTCAAATACATGAGAAATCGGACAAGCGCGGTACATGGCAATATCACACGGTCGACGGATGGTATCTCAACACGTCACCCATACATTACCGTACACATGTATGTCACATCAAAGATACGAAGAAAGAGAGACTCACCGATACGGTGCAATTCCAACATAAACGTATCACAAATCCCACCGTATCACATGCCGATAAAATCATGCACGCGATACAGCAGGTCATACGTGAGATAAAGAAATTGGGCGGAATAGAGAACTCCCAAGAAGCGCGCGACCTGCAAGCACTCGTCAATGGAGCAAACGATTACCTGCAGAATACTGAGCTTCTCGACACGCAGCCAGTTCCAAGGGTGAACCACAAGCAACGTGCAGGAGGCAATCGGATAGAACGAGCATCGCAACCACCTCCAAGGGTGCCCGAAGCAAGTCCAAGCGTGCCACCATCGTGGCAGTGGTCCACATGGGACCCAATCGAGAATCCTCCACAGCTAGAGGGACCACCAGCAAGTCGAACAAGATCAAAAACGGCACATCTACGAGAGGCGAGTGCAGCGGCGGTGAGAGATATCAGAAGATCCAAGCGGCGGAAATTAACAAAACGCATCGAGCGGATGGAGAATGAAGTACACCAGGCACTGGCGGTAATGGACGCGGAGACAGGGAAAGTACTCAACTACCGACAACTAATGCAATCCAAAAAACATAAAGAGACGTGGAGCAAGTCGTCGGCAAACGAGTTTGGACGGTTAGCAAATGGTGTTGGTGGTAGAATCAAAGGAACGAACACGATCAAGTTTATTCACAAGCGCGATGTTCCAAGAATGCGAATGAAGGATGTCACATATGGTCAATTTGTATGCGTCATCCGCCCCGAGAAAACGGAAATACACCGCACAAGATTTGTCGTCGGAGGCAACAAAATCAACTATCCAGGCGAAGTCGCGACACCTACAGCCGAAATGTTGGTAGCCAAACTGCTGTTCAACAGTGTGATATCTACGCCAGGAGCACGATTCATGACGATGGATATTTCAAACTTCTATTTAATGACGCCACTTAAACGCCCTGAATATGTCAAGCTAAAATTAACAGACATACCAGAGGAAATCATCATCGAATACAAGTTGCGCGAGTTAGCAACACCAGAGGGAAGCGTATACATCGAAATAACGAAAGGAATGTACGGATTACCGCAATCAGGTTTACTCGCCAACGAACAACTCGAGGAGCGATTAAACAAGAAAGGATACAACCAAAGCAAACTCGTCCCAGGATTGTGGAAACACAAAACACGTGATATACAATTTACGTTAGTCGTCGACGATTTTGGAGTAAAGTACACGCATCAAGAGGATGCTGAGCATTTAAAAGCAGTCCTCGAACAAGATTATACGGTAACGGTGGATTGGTCAGGCACGCGATACATCGGAATAACGCTGGACTGGGATTACAGTCGAGGACGAGTACACTTATCGATGCCGAACTACGTCAAAAAGGCATTGAAACTCTTCGGACATAAAATACGAAGGATACAACATACGCCATACCAATGCGCACCAATCATATACGGCGCGAAAGTCCAATATGCAAAACCGAAACCAACATCACCACCTGTCGACGCCAAAACCAAAAAGTTCATCCAACAGGTGTGTGGAAAGTTTCTGTTTCTCGGACGAGCGGTAGATAGTACATTACTATGCCCGATCAGTGCTATAGCATCACAATCAGCCAACCCGACGGAGGATACGTTGGAGCAAACGCTGGTACTCCTCGACTACATAGGGACACAGGAGGAAGCAGTGCTAACTTTTTATTCCAGCTCAATGGTAGTGGCAGTGCACAGCGATGCAAGCTATTTAAGTGAGCCAAATGCGAGGAGCAGAGCAGGAGGACATTTCTTCATGTCCAGTGATAGCACGGTACCACAGAACAACGGAGCAGTCCTCAACATCGCCCATATCATAAAACATGTCATGTCATCAGCAACGGAAGCGGAATTAGCGGGCTTGTACATAATGGCAAGAGAGGCGGTCTACATCAGGATAATATTAGAGGAGCTAGGGCACAAGCAACCACCAACTCCACTGCAAACCGACAATGCAATGGCGGAGGCTGTGACAAATGGTAAAGTTCAGCCAAAACGAACCAAAGCGATGGATATGCGATTCCATTGGTTACGGGATAGAGAATGTCAACAACAATTCAGGATCTATTGGAGACCAGGTAAATTGAATTATGCTGATTATTGGACGAAACATCATCCAACGAAACATCATCAAAACATTCGAAAGGAATTCATCACACCACAAATAGTGTTAGAAATGCTCAGGCAAGAGCAAGCACAAGTAGCAGCTGCGGCAGCATGAGTGGTAAATGTAGGATATAGCAGCAGCGCAACTTTAGGGATTCACACGGATTAATGGTTGTGGAAATATGATCTATGTTAAATAATTCAAATATTGGGACGGCAACAGATGACCTCGGCAAGGGTGTGATGATCCATCTAGGATACATAGCACTACGTAAGTACGTATCGCACTGACCGAGGACAGTAGCCATCAGGCGGTTCGACCATCCAATAAGGTAGCTCTCATAATCTCCCTAACATCTCGATTACGAATGACTTAGTGTTGTCATCACCTCTTCAGTTAGGGATATAGATAGAGCCGCGAGACGCCATGAGCGAAGTCTACGCAGCAAGGTTAGTTGCTAAGAAACACATTGTCGAGCAATGTGCGGATTGCAACGTAAAAAAGAATAGCAACGGGCTATACAACCACGACTCCATCGTCAAAGCAAAGGAGACAATCGAAGGGAAGCTCAACGAAGTCTTCCTCGATCACACATCGGGCCTCACGATGAAGGATCTCCTCGATACCAACGATAACGATATCAACAACGTCACGACCACCCAGATGGTCACGGCGGACGCGCTGATCACCCAAGCGAAGAAGGACGCGGCAATAGCGGATGCAGCAGCCACGAAGGTAGCGAAACAGCTCGGCACGGAGGCAGTGCTCACGATCATCATGACACGTGAGGAGGCCAAACGTGAGGCGGAACGTCAGAACATCGCCAACCAAACCATCGTGGGAACAAAGGAAGGCCTCATAGAGGTACTCAAACGCCTCATCGGGGGCGCCATCCTCGATCCGGTAACCAAGATCGCCGACGGAAGCAGGGATAAAAGCATCGACGCCTTCAAACTACACGAAGTATTCCAGTTGGCATTCGACAACGCCGTACGCCCAGAAGTCGACGACGTATTGGACGGGCTCATCGAAATGTACCAATACAACTTCGATTTCAGGCTGCCAATCAAGCACAGCATGGCCCAACTTAAGGCAATGGCGACTAAGCTCAAGCCATTCGGCATCACCCCGGGCGACCCAGAATTGATGCTCGTCCTCCTCGCTAACGTCCACTATGCTAAAGAGCAGACATGGGGTCACGAGTTCAAAGCAGCCATGGCCGCAATCCGGAAGCAATACAACTACGACCACGTACACGACACGGCATCGACGAAGTTTATCCTCAAGGAACTTGCCGGAGCGGACGAGCTCCGCAACATGAAACTAGCACCAGCGCCCAACGTCAACCAAGCAAATGCAGTGCAGAGGTACAAGTCTATATTGGAGGACGCAAGTAGTTGCAGCAACGCCAGCCTAGCTGACTCGTCGATGTCCAGCTATCCATATGGGAGCGACTTCGACAGCTCACAGGATGAATGCATGAGAGTTGTGGAGCAACAGGAGCGTCGGGATAGGAAAGAGAGGAAGGAGAAGAAAGAAAAGAAGCGTACAAGCAGCAGGAAAAGCAGTGCGGTGGCCGGGAACGAGACGTCAAGCGATGACGATGACGAGGTGCTACCGATGACATGCAAGTACTGCATCAAGTACTCGAAGACGCAGCACCCGACACGCATCACACCGGATACATGCATGTGGAACAAGAAGGTGAGGAAATTCAGGTTCAACAGCGTATGCAGGAAAATGAATTTGAAATACATCGAAGGGAGCGAATTCAAGACGGGCGAGGAGGATACTTGGCCGAAGCATAAGAAGAAGGAGGGAAAGAAAGATAATTGACGGTGTGGGGGACATGGAAACGATGATATGTGCGAAGATGATGGATGGACGACGGTAGTTAGGAGGAACTTTAGTAAAATAATAACCCCAACATTACAATCGAACATCGACTATTTTACACAATCTGTAGAAGAACATGTCCCGAGCAAAACAACAACCACCACACCAACAATCCCAGAGGCACCCCCAGCACGCGATCGAACGTACTCCATTTCAGAGATCACACTCAACAAATTGGAGAAACAAGATCGGAAATTAAAAAGACGCCAGCATCGGCGCGAAACATTAGAACAGCTCGCACGCCAAGAGGATCATTTCCTTGATGATTGCATCACGATGGCAGAGGACGAACGCACAGTAATGGCAAAAGCGGATACGACGAATGGACGACGATTGAATATCGATAAGGCTCACGACTCAAGCAATGTAAAACCACCTCCAGGCATCAAGCAACATTGGAGGAATACGTCGTACGACGTGTGCTCGGCATTCAAGCGCACAGCAACACGACTACTGACGAATAGAAAACAAGTCACGTTTGGGGCGACAAGCACCATTCAAGCAACACAGCACGCAAACGCAGTGTATATGACGTATGATTCCGGAGCGGACGGAACCTACGTGAGCGAGAAGGATAGAAAGGCGGCAGGGTTGCCGATCCTGCGGAAATCAACAAAGCGGGTTATGGTGGCAAATGGTGATATGTGTAAAGCAGAAAATGTCACGAAACTCCCATTCCCACAGTTATCAGAGCGTGCATCGCGAGCAGATACATTCAACGACTTCCCAACATCGCTCATGAGTGTGGGGAAAACGGCAGACGATGGAACCATCTCCATCTTCACCAAGACGGGCGTCACTGTCCACAAAGAGACAGATGTGCTGATACGATGCACTAATGCACCAATCTTTGTCGGAGTGAGAGATGAGCACGGGCGATATCGCATACCACTCATCCAAAGGCGAGGACAATGGCAGCCTGAGAAACCATCTAAGAAGAAGCGACGAGCACTAGAGATGGCAGGCAACGTGTATGATCTACCATCCACGGAGCAAGGAATTAAATGGATGCACGCGGTATGTGGATACCCGGTCAAGTCAACATGGCTCAAGGCTATAGCGGCGGGGAACTTCATCGGCTGGCCACTACTAACAGTGCAGAATGTCAAGAAGTATTATCCGGAGACATCCGAAACGCCAAAGGGTCATTTGAACCAAACAAGGAAGAATGTCCGGTCGACGAAGGAAATGGAGACACACGATACCTTTCTATTAAAAGGAAAGAAAGTACGAGATATCGGCATACATGTCTACAATGTCAGAGAGACAATATTTTCCGACCAGACAGGAAAGTACCCAAAACGTTCGCAGAGAGGGAACAAATACATTATGGTCATGGTCGAAATCGACAGTAACGCTATTTTAGTGGAGCCAATGAAGAGCAGGAAGGATGAGGAAATGATCCGAGCATATGATGCACTCCTGGCACGACTTCGACAAGCAGGTAGCAACCCACGCAAGCATGTACTAGATAATGAGGTTTCGGATAATATGAAACACCACATTCAAGTCACATGCAAGCTCAACATGGAGCTAGTCCCACCAGGGTGCCACCGGCGGAATGCAGCTGAAGTAGCAATCCGAAACTTCAAAACACACTTCCTCAGCATCATGGCAGGAGTAGCGGAGGATTTCCCTGAGAATCTATGGGATCGGTTGCTACCGCAGGCAGAGATCACACTCAACCTCCTACGGCAATCAAACGCCACCCCAAATGTATCGGCATATGCGCATCTCAGCGGACCATTCGACTACAACAAAATGCCATTAGCACCAATGGGATGTGCTGCTCAAATACATGAGAAATCGGACAAGCGCGGTACATGGCAATATCACACGGTCGACGGATGGTATCTCAACACGTCACCCATACATTACCGTACACATGTATGTCACATCAAAGATACGAAGAAAGAGAGACTCACCGATACGGTGCAATTCCAACATAAACGTATCACAAATCCCACCGTATCACATGCCGATAAAATCATGCACGCGATACAGCAGGTCATACGTGAGATAAAGAAATTGGGCGGAATAGAGAACTCCCAAGAAGCGCGCGACCTGCAAGCACTCGTCAATGGAGCAAACGATTACCTGCAGAATACTGAGCTTCTCGACACGCAGCCAGTTCCAAGGGTGAACCACAAGCAACGTGCAGGAGGCAATCGGATAGAACGAGCATCGCAACCACCTCCAAGGGTGCCCGAAGCAAGTCCAAGCGTGCCACCATCGTGGCAGTGGTCCACATGGGACCCAATCGAGAATCCTCCACAGCTAGAGGGACCACCAGCAAGTCGAACAAGATCAAAAACGGCACATCTACGAGAGGCGAGTGCAGCGGCGGTGAGAGATATCAGAAGATCCAAGCGGCGGAAATTAACAAAACGCATCGAGCGGATGGAGAATGAAGTACACCAGGCACTGGCGGTAATGGACGCGGAGACAGGGAAAGTACTCAACTACCGACAACTAATGCAATCCAAAAAACATAAAGAGACGTGGAGCAAGTCGTCGGCAAACGAGTTTGGACGGTTAGCAAATGGTGTTGGTGGTAGAATCAAAGGAACGAACACGATCAAGTTTATTCACAAGCGCGATGTTCCAAGAATGCGAATGAAGGATGTCACATATGGTCAATTTGTATGCGTCATCCGCCCCGAGAAAACGGAAATACACCGCACAAGATTTGTCGTCGGAGGCAACAAAATCAACTATCCAGGCGAAGTCGCGACACCTACAGCCGAAATGTTGGTAGCCAAACTGCTGTTCAACAGTGTGATATCTACGCCAGGAGCACGATTCATGACGATGGATATTTCAAACTTCTATTTAATGACGCCACTTAAACGCCCTGAATATGTCAAGCTAAAATTAACAGACATACCAGAGGAAATCATCATCGAATACAAGTTGCGCGAGTTAGCAACACCAGAGGGAAGCGTATACATCGAAATAACGAAAGGAATGTACGGATTACCGCAATCAGGTTTACTCGCCAACGAACAACTCGAGGAGCGATTAAACAAGAAAGGATACAACCAAAGCAAACTCGTCCCAGGATTGTGGAAACACAAAACACGTGATATACAATTTACGTTAGTCGTCGACGATTTTGGAGTAAAGTACACGCATCAAGAGGATGCTGAGCATTTAAAAGCAGTCCTCGAACAAGATTATACGGTAACGGTGGATTGGTCAGGCACGCGATACATCGGAATAACGCTGGACTGGGATTACAGTCGAGGACGAGTACACTTATCGATGCCGAACTACGTCAAAAAGGCATTGAAACTCTTCGGACATAAAATACGAAGGATACAACATACGCCATACCAATGCGCACCAATCATATACGGCGCGAAAGTCCAATATGCAAAACCGAAACCAACATCACCACCTGTCGACGCCAAAACCAAAAAGTTCATCCAACAGGTGTGTGGAAAGTTTCTGTTTCTCGGACGAGCGGTAGATAGTACATTACTATGCCCGATCAGTGCTATAGCATCACAATCAGCCAACCCGACGGAGGATACGTTGGAGCAAACGCTGGTACTCCTCGACTACATAGGGACACAGGAGGAAGCAGTGCTAACTTTTTATTCCAGCTCAATGGTAGTGGCAGTGCACAGCGATGCAAGCTATTTAAGTGAGCCAAATGCGAGGAGCAGAGCAGGAGGACATTTCTTCATGTCCAGTGATAGCACGGTACCACAGAACAACGGAGCAGTCCTCAACATCGCCCATATCATAAAACATGTCATGTCATCAGCAACGGAAGCGGAATTAGCGGGCTTGTACATAATGGCAAGAGAGGCGGTCTACATCAGGATAATATTAGAGGAGCTAGGGCACAAGCAACCACCAACTCCACTGCAAACCGACAATGCAATGGCGGAGGCTGTGACAAATGGTAAAGTTCAGCCAAAACGAACCAAAGCGATGGATATGCGATTCCATTGGTTACGGGATAGAGAATGTCAACAACAATTCAGGATCTATTGGAGACCAGGTAAATTGAATTATGCTGATTATTGGACGAAACATCATCCAACGAAACATCATCAAAACATTCGAAAGGAATTCATCACACCACAAATAGTGTTAGAAATGCTCAGGCAAGAGCAAGCACAAGTAGCAGCTGCGGCAGCATGAGTGGTAAATGTAGGATATAGCAGCAGCGCAACTTTAGGGATTCACACGGATTAATGGTTGTGGAAATATGATCTATGTTAAATAATTCAAATATTGGGACGGCAACAGATGACCTCGGCAAGGGTGTGATGATCCATCTAGGATACATAGCACTACGTAAGTACGTATCGCACTGACCGAGGACAGTAGCCATCAGGCGGTTCGACCATCCAATAAGGTAGCTCTCATAATCTCCCTAACATCTCGATTACGAATGACTTAGTGTTGTCATCACCTCTTCAGTTAGGGATATAGATAGAGCCGCGAGACGCCATGAGTGAAGTCTACGCAGCAAGGTTAGTTGCCAAGAAACACATTGTCGAGCAATGTGCGGATTGCAACGTAAAAAAGAATAGCAACGGGCTATACAACCACGACTCCATCGTCAAAGCAAAGGAGACAATCGAAGGGAAGCTCAATGAAGTCTTCCTCGACCACCCATCGGGCCTCACGATGAAAGATCTCCTCGATACCAACGATAACGACATCAACAAAGTCACGACCACCCAGATGGTCACGGCGGACGCGCTGATCAACCAAGCGAAGAAGGACGCGGCAACAGCGGATGCGGTAGCCACGAAGATAGCGAAACAGCTCGGAACGGAGGTAG
>Ga0209230_10000862_pt1 | contig 12013 bp, 9 predicted proteins | sample LakOntMetagenome_FD_187467 | JGI IMG/M metagenome (GOLD analysis project Ga0209230, IMG submission 187467) | Freshwater and sediment microbial communities from Lake Ontario - Sta 18 epilimnion Metagenome (SPAdes) (version 2) | ecosystem: Environmental > Aquatic > Freshwater > Lentic | place... | reverse complement strand
AATAACTAATACGCGTGAGATTTCGGAATCGTTAAGGGGCTCCATGTTGGCCGATCCTAATAGACTCCCGCGCATGAGCGAAATGGCAACGCCTGCAGATGCCTTGATTGAAGGACTCAATCCAGCGCAACAGGCTGCCGTAATTCACACAGGCGGTCCATTACTTGTAGTTGCTGGTGCAGGTTCTGGAAAAACGCGCGTACTCACACGTCGAATCGCATATTTAATGGCTGCACGCGGAGTGCGACCTTACGAAATTTTGGCAATCACGTTCACCAATAAGGCAGCTGGTGAGATGAAAGAGCGAGTGGCCGAATTAGTTGGGCCTGTCGCAAAATCAATGTGGGTATCTACATTTCACTCGGCGTGCGTTCGTCTTCTGCGCCTTGAAGCACATCGTTTAGGTTTTTCAAACTCATTTAGTATCTACGATTCGGCAGATTCACTTCGCCTTATCACCATCGTTGCCAAAGAACTTAATCTTGATCCCAAGCGTTACCCACCACGCCAGTTTCAATCCATGATCTCAAATGCCAAGAACGAATTGCTTGGGCCACAGGATTATCTCAATGCAACGACAAACCAATTTGAACAAGTTGTCGCTGATGTCTACTCGGTTTATCAGAAGCGTCTGCAATCAGCCAATGCCATGGATTTTGATGACTTAATTCTGAACACTGTAAAAGTGATTCAACGCTTTCCTGAAGCTAAAGCTCGGATGCGTTCTCGATTTAAGCACATCTTGGTCGATGAGTATCAAGATACTAACCATGCTCAATACATTCTTGTTCGAGAACTCACGGGATCTATCGAAGATGGCACGCCTCCTGCCGAGCTCTGCGTCGTGGGGGATGCTGACCAATCGATCTACGGTTTCCGCGGTGCGACAATCCGAAATATTCTGCAATTCGAACTCGACTATCCGAATGCATCAACTGTCTTGCTCGAACAAAACTATCGATCCACTCAAAACATTCTCAACGCTGCTAATGCTGTTATTACTCAGAACGCTTCCCGAAAAGAGAAGAATCTCTGGACAGATTCAGGCGCTGGCGCACCACTGATCGGTTATGTCGCCGAATCCGAACACGATGAAGCTGAATTTGTTAAGGATGAGATCCGTTCGCTTCAGCGAAACGGCACCTCTGAGCCAGGGGATACCGCAATTTTTTATCGCACCAACGCCCAATCTCGCGTCTTTGAAGAAGTCTTTATGAGGGCCGCCCTTCCTTATAAAGTCGTAGGTGGCCTTCGTTTCTACGAACGTAAAGAGGTTAAAGATCTTCTCGCCTATCTTCGAGTGCTCGCAAACCTTGAAGATGAGATCTCGCTGCGACGAATCATTAACATTCCAAAACGCGGAATCGGTGATCGCGCAATAGAGGAAGTCGACCGCTTTGCCGCGATACAAGGCATTTCATTTTGGCAAGGGCTTAGCCGTTGTACAGAAGCGCAGGAGGTCCCGTCACGGGCAGCAGGATCTATTCTGCAGTTTGTTTCAATGATGGGCGCACTGGCAGTATTGGTAGAAGCAAAGACAAGACCTTCAGTGATCACCGAAGCGATTCTTGAGCAATCAGGTTTATTGGCAGAACTTGAAGCAAGCTCTGATCCGCAAGATGAAGTTCGAGTTGAGAACCTGAAGGAACTAGTCGCTGTTGCTATGGAGTATGAGGAACGTCCTTTTGAAGCGCTGGCAGAGGATGAAGAAATTTCGCTCGCCGGCTTTCTGGAAAAAGTTGCACTCGTTGCAGATGCCGATGAGATTCCAGATGGGCAAGATCACGGGGGTGTTGTCACCTTGATGACACTTCACACTGCCAAAGGACTTGAATTTCCAACAGTCTTTCTTACCGGTATGGAGGATGGAATATTTCCACACTCAAGAACATTGGATGATAAAGATGAGATTGAAGAAGAACGTCGCCTTGCCTACGTTGGACTTACTCGCGCAGAAGAGCGCCTCTACATTTCTCGCGCCGAGTATCGATCATCGTGGGGCGCACCGAATTACAATCCACCATCACGTTTTCTTGATGAGATTCCTGAAGAAGTTATTCAATGGCGCAATGAGGGCCGTTCAAGCTTTACGTCATCATCTTCGGTGCGAACATCACGAGTTGTATCCGCTCCACCACCTCGCGCGACTGGGAAGAAGAGCAGCGCAATGGTCTTAGCCGTTGGAGAGCGTGTGTCACATGACACATTCGGTCTTGGCACCGTTGTTGCCGTTGCAGGTGAAGGTGATAAGTCAGAGGCGACGATTGACTTCGGAGATTACGGCCAAAAGCGCCTTCTTCTTCGCTACGCGCCGGTCGAGAAGCTCTAGCGCGGGCTCTAAGATGGGCACAGTGAATTTTGCGCAGATACAAGCGCCCATCAATGAAGGAGCGATCTAGTGGATCTCTTTGAATATCAGGCTCGCGATCTCTTTGAAAAACATGGAGTTCCAGTTCTTGCTGGCGCAGTTGCAACAACTGCCGAACAAGCATTCGCCGCAGCATCAAAGATGGGCGGACGCGTTGTTGTTAAGGCGCAAGTAAAAGTTGGAGGACGCGGCAAGGCAGGCGGAGTCAAAGTTGCCGAAAATGCAGAAGAAGCGCGTGATAAGGCCGCTGCAATTCTTGGAATGGATATTAAAGGTCACACAGTTCATCAAGTGATGATCGCTCAAGCTGCACCTATTGAATCTGAATATTACTTAGCAATTTTGCTCGATCGCTCAAACCGTACCTTCCTTGTGATGGCCTCCGTTGCAGGTGGAATGGATATTGAAGAAGTAGCAAAGACCGCTCCAGAAAAACTTGCAAAGGTTCCGGTCTCAGCCGTTGATGGAATCTCACTTGCAAAGGCGAAAGAGATTGTTGCGCAAGCTGCCTTCCCACAAGATGTTGCAGATCAAGTTGCTGATGTATTGGTAAAACTCTGGGAGACATTCTCAGCAGAAGATGCAACGTTGGTTGAAGTCAATCCACTTGTAAAGACAAGTGATGGAAAAGTTGTAGCACTTGATGGAAAAGTTTCACTTGATGAGAACGCAGAGTTCCGCCAACCTGATCATGAAGCACTTGTAGATCACAGTGCTACAAATCCACTTGAGGCTCTGGCAAAAGAGAAGGGCCTTAACTACGTCAAACTTGAAGGCCAAGTTGGAATCATCGGAAACGGTGCAGGACTTGTCATGAGCACACTCGATGTCGTGGCTTATGCCGGCGAAAAATTTGGTGGAATGCGCCCTGCGAACTTCCTTGATATCGGAGGAGGAGCTTCGGCTCAGGTAATGGCCGATGGACTCTCAATTATTCTCGGAGATAAAGATGTAAAGAGCGTCTTCGTTAACGTCTTCGGTGGAATCACAGCATGTGATGCCGTTGCTAATGGAATCGTTGCTGCTCTTGAAACACTCGGAGCTACGGCCACAAAGCCGATCGTTGTGCGCCTTGATGGCAACAACGTTGAAGAGGGACGTGCAATTTTGAATGCTGCAAACCACCCACTGGTTGAACAGCTCGACACGATGGATGGAGCAGCATCACGCGCTGCAGAATTGGCGGCGAAGTAAATGGCTATCTTTATCAATGATGCAAGCAAAGTCATCGTTCAGGGAATGACAGGTTCTGAAGGAACTAAGCACACCCGTCGCATGCTTGCTTCAGGCACTGCTGTTGTCGGTGGAGTTACTCCCGGCAAAGGCGGACAGAGCGTAGATATCGATGGACATAATCTGCCGGTCTTTAACACTGTGGCAGAAGCAATGGCGGCAACCGGTGCCAATACTTCAGTTGTCTTTGTTCCACCAAAGTTTGCAAAGGCTGCGGTCATCGATGCAATTGATGCGAAGATGCCTCTTGTTGTTGTGATTACTGAAGGAATTCCAGTTCATGATTCAGCATTTTTCTACACCTACGCCAAAGAAAAAGGCGGCACACAGATTATTGGACCAAACTGCCCAGGTCTGATTAGTCCAGGAAAATCAAACGTTGGAATCATTCCCGCGAATATCACAGGTGCGGGCCCAATCGGCCTTGTCTCTAAATCTGGAACTCTGACCTATCAAATGATGTACGAACTTCGCGATATTGGATTTAGCACCGCAGTTGGAATTGGTGGAGATCCAGTAATTGGGACAACGCATATTGATTGCTTGCGTGCATTCCAAGATGATCCTGAAACTACAGCGATTGTGATGATCGGTGAAATTGGTGGAGATGCAGAAGAGCGTGCAGCAGCATTTATTTCTGAGTATGTAACAAAGCCAGTCGTTGGTTATGTTGCCGGCTTTACCGCTCCTGAAGGAAAGACAATGGGGCACGCAGGTGCAATCGTCTCTGGCTCTTCAGGAACTGCAATTGCCAAGAAAGATGCGCTCGAAGCAGCTGGAGTTAAGGTAGGTCAAACACCTAGTGAAACTGCGCGCTTTATGCGCGCCATACTCGGTCGCTAATCTCCAATGTTGCAACGCGTCCTAGGGGTCACGTTTGCACAAGCACTACGTAGCGCTGCAATATTTGTACTGCCGCTCGCATTTATCACTCTCATCGCGTGGGCAACTGCAGGCAGTGCATCAGGAACGACTTCAGATCCCATTCGCGCAGCAATGTGGATTTGGCTTGCCGCTCACCATGTTCACTTTGATTTAGCGCTCTCACCGTCTGGGGTTGCGGGGTATCTCTCATACCTACCTCTTGGTGGATTGTTGCTTCCCGTCTTGGCGCTGCGCGCAGGCTTTAAGCGAGTTGTTTCAAAGCTCGATGGCGATTATTCGAATTTGACCGGTGCCAGACTTTTCTTCGCTCTCTTTTATTCAATTCTCACAGCTGTCATTGCGATTTTTTCATCATCTAGCGGTGTCACTCCTCTGTGGTGGATGGCCGCGATATTTGCCTTTCTCCTGGCTTTGGGCAGTTCATTTATCGTCGACCGGAGCATTTCATTTGCCGCTCCGGTAATTCTTGCGCTACGTATTGCAGCAATTTTGCTTGGTTTCGGTTTTCTCATTTTTGCAATTGCTTTCTTTGCCAACTTTGGCCAAGCAACTCTGATCACGCAAGTGTTAGCACCTGGAATTTTTGGATCACTATTACTTCTTTTCCTAAATCTTCTCTACCTTCCTAATGCTGCAATGGCTGCGCTTTCCTATGTCAGCGGAGCAGGATTTGCAGTAGGTGCAGGAACCTATCTCTCGCCAATCACGCAAGATATCGGTCAGATTCCTGCGCTACCTCTTCTTGCTGGGCTACCAGTCAACTCAAATAAGTGGCTCCTTCTTTTCTCGATTGTGATCATCGCACTCGGAGCGCTCTTAGGCTATTGGACGATTTCGTTACAAGAACGTACTTCATGGCAGAGCTTCTTTATCTTGATAGTGATGCTTGCACTCCTCGCCTATTTAGCGAGCGGTTCACTCATCACACAAGCAATGGGTGCGATGGGTGTATCAATCTGGCAATTCATTCTTGCCGTGGGCGGTCAACTGCTTATTGGACTTCTTGCCTTTAAATTTATTCCTCGATTGCGAATTTTTTCTCGATGAGAAAGATTGCGATATTAGCCTCCGGTGGTGGAACGCTGGCAGAGGCGATTTTTGAGGCAGTTGAAAAGAAAGAACTTCACTGCAGCGTTGAGGCACTTATCTGCGATCAGCCAAATGCTCCTGTCATTACACGAGCAGGTAAATACAACATTCCAGTTCATTTGCATCCGATGGTGCACGATCGCCAACTATGGAATCGTGAACTGCTTCACCGTTTACAATCCCTTGAACTTGATCTTGTTGTAAGTGCTGGCTTCATGCGAATTCTCGATGGCACCGTGACGTCTTCTCTTCCGATCATCAATAGTCACCCTGCGCTCTTGCCTCTATTCCCGGGTGCCCATGCGGTTCGTGATGCACTTGCAGCTGGGGCGAGCAAGACTGGCACCACAATTCACTGGGTTGATGAAGGCGTAGATACGGGTGAAATTATCGCCCAAGCCGAGCTCGACATCGCACCTGACGATAACGAGGAATCACTCCATGAGCGCATTAAGATTCTCGAAAGATCTCTCATTGTCGCGACGATCCAGCAGCTGCTATCAACGATGGAGAACGGCAGATCATGACTAAGAAAAAAATCACGCGAGCACTTGTCAGCGTCTATGACAAAACTGGCTTAGTCGAACTTGGAAAGAGTTTGCACGCTGCCGGCGTTGAAATTCTCTCAACCGGATCAACTGCTGCAACGTTGCGAGATGCTGGCGTAAAGGTCATTGACGTGAGCACCTATACCGGCTTTCCTGAGATTATGGGAGGCCGAGTCAAGACCCTGCACCCGCGTATTCACTCTGGAATATTGGCAGATCAGAATAACCCTGAGCACCTGAAAGCAATAGCAGATTTGGATATTGCACCATTTGATTTAGTAGTCATCAATCTCTACCCATTTGCGCAGACAATTGCTTCCGGTGCATCGTTTGCAGAATGTATCGAGCAGATTGATATTGGTGGACCATCGATGTTGCGTGGTGCGGCAAAGAACCACGGAAGTGTCGCCGTTGTCAGCGGCCCCACTCAATATCCGCTCATTGAAAAGGCACTCACAGAAGGTGGGTTCACTGCAGAGCAGCGTCAACGATTAGCTCTTGAAGTATTTAGAACAACTGCAGAATACGATCTTGCAATTGCTACCTGGCTCGGTGCAAGTGCTGAGCTCCCTGAATGGTTTGGTGAGATTTACACTCGCGAACACTCCTTGCGTTATGGGGAAAATCCACATCAAGACGCTGCAATCTATAGAGGAACATCTAGTAAATTCGATGGTGGAATTGTTGGCGCCCATCAGCATCATGGTAAGGAGATGTCATTTAATAATTACACCGACGCAGATGCAGCTTGGCGTGCAGCTTTTGATCACACTGCACCGTGTGTTGCCATCATCAAGCATGCAAACCCTTGCGGAATCGCGATTGCTAGCGATATCGCCTCTGCTTATCGCGCAGCACATGCCTGTGATCCAGTTTCTGCATTTGGGGGAGTCGTTGCAGCAAATCGCACAGTCTCGGTAGAGATGGCGACAGCTCTAGCTACGGTCTTTACCGAAGTTGTGATTGCACCTGGATATGAAGATGGCGCAATCGAAATCCTTGCTGCCAAACCTTCGATTCGGATATTGACATGCACTTCGACAGAAATCGCTCCACTTGAGCGCAGACCGGTCTCTGGTGGAATTCTTTTGCAGCAAAGCGATCTCATTGACGCACCTGGCGATCTCTCATTCGGTTGGCAGCAAGTATGTGGTGGGGCTGTCTCTGCTGAGGTAATTGCAGATCTTGAATTTGCTTGGCGCAGCGTTCGCGCCGTTAAGAGCAATGCAATATTGCTCGCCAAGGATGGTGCGGCTATTGGAATCGGGATGGGCCAAGTTAACCGTGTAGATAGCGCGAAACTCGCAGTTGATCGTGCAGGCGATCGCGTTGTCGGCACAGTTGCGGCAAGTGATGCGTTCTTCCCATTTGCTGACGGGCTTGAAATTCTGACTCGCGCTGGTGTGACCGCAGTTGTCCAACCTGGTGGCAGTGTGCGTGATGAAGAGGTGATTGCTGCGGCTACTGCTGCGGGTATTGCGATGTTCTTTACCGGCACACGGCACTTCTCGCACACTTAAGAGGTTAAGATTTCGCCATGAGTGCAGTGATTCTAGATGGCAAGGCGTTAGCTGCCTCAATTAAAAAAGATCTCACAGCGCGCACTAGCGCACTCAAAGCTTCTGGCAAGGTCCCAGGACTTGGAACAATTCTAGTTGGCGATGATCCTGGTTCACTTTCATACGTTTCAGGTAAACATCGTGACTGCAAAGAAGTGGGCATCACATCTTTGCGGGTAGATCTTCCAGCATCTGCTTCACAAAGTGATGTTCTTGCAGCGATCAAGGATCTTAATAGCGCGGCAGAATGCACCGGGTACATCGTGCAACTGCCTTTACCCAAAACCATTGATACTCAAATAGTTTTAGAAGCTATCGATCCTGCAAAGGATGCCGATGGTCTACACCCAATGAATCTTGGACGGCTAGTCGCTGGATACGATGCACCACTTCCATGCACACCTCGTGGAATTGTTGCACTGCTCAACCATTACAAGATAAATCTCCACGGTGCTGAAGTGGTTGTGATCGGTCGCGGTCTCACTGTAGGTCGCCCATTGGGGCTCTTGCTTTCTCGTCGCCAGGAAAATGCAACAGTAACTCTGACGCACACAGGAACGAAAGACCTTGCCTTTCATACTCAACGTGCAGATATTGTCGTTGCTGCAATTGGGCAGTCACATTTCTTAAAAGCTTCCATGGTTAAAAAAGGTGCAACGCTCATTGATGTAGGAATTTCACGGACCGCAGATGGATTAGATGGAGACATCTGTCCTGGCGCATACGAGGTCGCAGGTTATGTTTCACCAATGCCAGGTGGAGTTGGTCCGATGACTCGGGCCATGTTGCTACAGAATGTTGTTGAGTCGTGCGAAAAGAATTGACCGGGTATCGCGGCGTTGCCTACGCGCTATTAATTATCGGAATCGTGGCTGGAGTCTTCTCATTTATCCGAGTGGGCTCACTGATTATTGCGACGGCGATGGCTGTGATTGTCCTCTCAGGGCGCAAAGATGCGCCTAACCGTGGGGTAATTTCGACCTACCTACCGATTTTGATTGCAATCTCACTTTTCGCGATGGCGATAGCCCTTCCGCGCGGGTTGTAGGCTTGCCCTAAATCAGGCTGTAAAGCCAACGTAATCAATTAAGAGGTCTCATACATGGCAAAGAAAGTCACAGTTGTCGGAAGCGGTTTCTACGGATCAACCACAGCACTTCGTCTAGCTGAATACAACATCTTCGACACAGTCGTCCTTACAGATATTCTCGAAGGTAAGCCTGAAGGTTTAGCTCTCGATATGAATCAATCTCGATCAATTGAAGGCTTTGAGACAAAAATAATTGGAGCAACAACAACTGCAGATGGCGCAGGATACGAGGCCACCGCAAATTCAGATGTTGTTGTAATCACCGCAGGACTTCCACGTAAGCCTGGCATGAGCCGCATGGATTTGATTGGCGTTAACGCCGGCATCGTCCGTGGAGTCGCTGAAAATATTGCAAAGCATTCTCCAAACGCCGTCATCATAGTTGTTTCAAATCCACTTGATGAGATGACAGCGCTGACACAGATTGCTACAAACTTTCCAAAGAACCGCGTGATGGGTCAGGCTGGAATGCTCGACACCGCCCGCTTTACAAACTTTGTTGCTGAAAAGCTTGGCGTTGCAGTTTCATCAGTTAAGACTCTCACTCTCGGGTCACACGGCGACACAATGGTCCCGGTCCCAAGTCGTTGCACAGTCGATGGTGTCGCACTCTCTGAGAAGTTATCAACGGAAGAGATCGCAGATCTTGTAGATCGCACACGTAATGGTGGCGCCGAAGTTGTCGCACTGCTTAAGACTGGATCTGCCTACTATGCACCTTCTGCAGCAGCGGCCCGCATGGCAAAAGCTGTCATCGAAGATTCAGGTGCAGTAATGCCAGTGTGCGCATGGGTCGATGGCGAGTATGGAATCTCAGGTGTCTATCTTGGGGTTGAAGCCGCTATCGGTCGTGAAGGCGTTAAGAAAGTTGTCGAAACCGCACTCACTGATTCAGAGTTAGCTTCCCTTAAGGAAGCAGCAGAGGCAGTTCGCACCAAGCAAGCAGATGTTCAGACACTTTAAGACTGAGAAACAATAGGTAAAGGATAAATATGAGCAAGATCAAAGTTACAGGAACCGTTGTTGAACTTGATGGCGATGAGATGACCCGCATTATGTGGCAATTCATCAAGGATTCGCTCATTCTTCCTTACCTCGACGTCAATCTGGAATACTACGACCTTGGTATGGAGCACCGTGATGCCACAGATGACCAGGTCACCATTGATGCAGCTCATGCAATCCAGAAGCATGGCGTTGGCATCAAGTGCGCAACGATCACTCCTGATGAGGCTCGCGTAGAAGAGTTTGGTCTTAAGAAGATGTGGAAGTCTCCTAACGGAACAATCCGCAACATTCTCGGAGGCGTAATTTTCCGTGAACCAATCATCATCAGCAATGTTCCACGTTTAGTCCCACACTGGACCAAGCCAATCGTGATTGGTCGCCATGCATTTGGAGATCAGTACAAGGCGACTGACATTAAGGTTCCTGGTCCAGGAAAGCTCACGCTTTCTTACGTGCCAGAAGGTGGCGGAGAGCCAATGAACCTCGAAGTATTTGATTTCAAATCTTCAGGTGTTGCGATGGCGATGTATAACGTTGATGATTCAATTCGCGACTTTGCTCGTGCATCATTGAACTACGGACTGCTTCGTAAGTTCCCTGTCTATCTCTCAACAAAGAACACTATCTTGAAGGCTTACGACGGTCGCTTCAAAGATATCTTCCAAGAGATCTACGAAGCTGAATTTAAGAAAGATTTTGATGCAGCTGGAATTTGGTACGAGCATCGCCTCATCGATGACATGGTCGCCATGTCACTTCGAATGGAAGGCGGATACGTCTGGGCATGTAAGAACTACGACGGAGATGTTCAGTCAGATACCGTCGCACAAGGTTATGGCTCACTTGGTTTGATGACTTCAGTCTTGATGACTCCAGATGGAAAGATCTGTGAATCAGAGGCAGCTCATGGAACAGTTACTCGTCACTACCGTGATCACCAGGCTGGTAAAGCAACATCTACCAACCCAATTGCATCCATCTTTGCGTGGACTCAAGGCCTTGCACACCGCGCCAAGCTTGATAACAATGCTGAACTTGCGAAGTTCGCAACGACTCTCGAGCAGGTATGTATCCAGACCGTCGAGCAAGGCAAGATGACAAAGGATCTATCCCTACTCATCTCCAAGGATGCGCCTTATCAAACAACGCAAGAATTCCTCGATTCAATCGATGAGAATCTCAAGAAGGCAATGGCGTAATCGCTCCTTAAGTTCAGATAAAAAAGCCCGCCAGATCACTGGCGGGCTTTTTTACTGAGAGTTTATTTCTTGACTAGATGCGCTCTCCAGTTGTTGCGTTGAAGAGGTGAACTGAACTCTGGTTAGCAGAGACGGTAACTGTCTGGCCAGGACGTGGTGGGTTCTTTGGATCCCAACGAACGATTACCTGAGCACCTTCATCAGTTGCATTCGCAAATTTCACTGATGAATCAGCAGGCTTTCCGTAGACGAATGCATCTGAGCCGAGCTCTTCAACAACTTCTACAAGGACATCAAAGCCAGAAGATGCAGGAGCAAATCCTTCTGGACGGATACCAACAGTTACCGATGCTCCAGCTGAAGCTGGTACATCAATCTCAAGGTTTCCAAGCTTTGCCTTGCCACCGATAACTGGTGCAATTAGAAGGTTCATCGCAGGAGAACCGATGAAGCCGGCAACAAATGCATTTGCTGGGTTGTCGTAGAGATTTCGTGGTGTATCAACTTGCTGTAGGAGACCATCCTTAAGAACTGCAACGCGATCGCCCATAGTCATAGCTTCAACTTGGTCGTGTGTTACATAAACGGTGGTGATTCCAAGACGACGCTGCAGTGCAGCAATCTGTGTACGAGTTGCTACACGCAACTTCGCATCAAGGTTTGAGAGAGGCTCATCCATAAGGAAGACCTGTGGTTCGCGAACAATCGCGCGACCCATTGCAACGCGCTGACGCTGTCCACCTGAAAGTGCCTTTGGCTTACGATCAAGGTATGGCTCAAGGTCGAGCAACTTTGCTGCGTCACGGACGCGCTTATCGCGCTCGTCCTTTGAAACGCCAGCGATCTTCAAAGCAAATCCCATGTTCTCTGCCACTGTCATGTGTGGGTAGAGCGCATATGACTGGAAGACCATTGCGATGTCGCGATCTTTAGGTGCAACGTTAGTTACATCTTTATCGCCGATGAGAATACGACCAGCATCGATCTCTTCAAGACCAGCCAACATACGAAGCGATGTTGACTTTCCACAACCT
>Ga0209230_10000858_pt1 | contig 12037 bp, 8 predicted proteins | sample LakOntMetagenome_FD_187467 | JGI IMG/M metagenome (GOLD analysis project Ga0209230, IMG submission 187467) | Freshwater and sediment microbial communities from Lake Ontario - Sta 18 epilimnion Metagenome (SPAdes) (version 2) | ecosystem: Environmental > Aquatic > Freshwater > Lentic | place... | reverse complement strand
TTTTTAGACAATATTTCACATGCCATATTCACAATTTGGTAATTGGTATATTGACCAATCGTCTTTACTATAAACTCAAACTCGTTTGGTTCGCCTTCTTTGTTGATTTTATAGCATCGGTACGCGTCCAAGTAGTTGAAATTCTTCTTTTCAAATTCTATTTCTTCTTCCGTTCTGCCCTCGTCTTTATACGTTTGTAAATAAGCCGCCCACATGTTTTCTCTTGCTTCTGGATCAATCACATTATGATATGCGCACTTACTCACCGCATTATACATTCCGTTTTCTTTCGCAGTCGCTACCGAGAATTCCGCCGTCAGATTGATTTCTTCTCCGCGAATGGTAGGACCAATCGTCGGCCGTAATCGCAGGAAATCAATCGGACGATTCGTCTTATAGTCGTGGGGAAATATCTTAAGAACCTCCATTTTATCAATTGGTTGATCGTTTTTTTTATCTATCAAGTTGAAATCATCCGTTGTCACCCATCTCAACTCATTGTCCGTGTCGTTTTGCACCTTCACTTGTAAACGAAATCTTTCCGGAAAGTTCACCAAGTCGGAGGTGACAATCGGAATACAACTTAGCCGTTGTTTCACGATTTCGTTATGGAAGCGCGTTGTATTCGTCACGATTGTGCATTGGTTGATGTCACTCGTTTCTGTACGAATCACGACGACTGGGATATCCATTAGTATTGTGCGCCGAATGGCATTGGCTATACTTACATGAATGTCTTTCAGTATGAAATGAAGTTCACCATCGTCTTCGTAATCTTTCTCAATAGACATATTATTATAATACTATAGATTATGATAATAAACAGTTTCTCTTTAAATCAATTTTATGAAAACACGCCATCCTACTATACGAACCCGGATTGCGTATATGCCGGTAATGCTTTATTACCGGAAATGATATACAACCCTATAAGTAAAAACATGAACAATATCGGCATCAATACCAACACCCATGATACAATAGAGGCCCCGGAATTACAGATTAAATTCAATATCCATGTCCAAAACATGACATAAATCAGTTTCAGTAAAAAAATGAATAGTGTACTGGACGCTTCACATGAATAACTTCCAGCGCAATATTGTGAATTGCTTCCCGTGTTTTGCAGGCCCATTGCGATCAACGCCACAATTGAAATGACTAAATACACATATGCAGGAGTACATAATTTTGGTATTGTTATCTTTGGAAACTGCATGCTATAATATAATAGTATATATAGATGTTCCTAAACAAAATAAAAATTTCCATAACCATAACTCTGATTCGCTGGCTGGCCCCATGGCATAGATGGAGCTCCTGGAGTCCCTAACAGTTTAGACGTATAATGTAACACACTTGAAGACGGATCGCCTAAAAGACTCGCATTTACTCCTCCGCCTTGTCTGTGTCTGCGTCTGCTTTGCTTTTTGCGTTTGCTTTGCTTTTTGCGCTTGCTTTGCGTTTTGCGTCTTCTGCTTTGCTTTTTGCGCTTGCTCTCACCACCATGTATAAGAAGACCATTTTTCTGACATCCACAACTCATTATATATTATTTATCTATATTTAATTCTTACTCCACATCTACGTGCGTCAACATGATCCGTCGGCAACACATATTTGTCAAACCCAACGCGTCCAACACCTCTGCTTCCGCTGTTTGTTTCGTTTTCATGTCTTTCGTATAGTAAATAACTTTTTCAATCGGCTGTCCCGACTCCATCTTCTTCTTTCTAACTTGTTCAATATAGTATCTATATTTGTTTGCAATCACGTTGCCACAGGAAACGCATTTAATCGGAATAATCATGGTTATATATTTATATGACTTTAAATCTTTAAATGAATATTCAATTTTCTAATATCTTGTCCATAATATATAATATGACCTACTTTCTATTAAAATGCGGGATTTGTATCGTCATCATCATCGCAAGTACCTATATCGTCACGCTTCGCGAAATATTTACCGGCTTAACGACTGGTGCAAGCAATACAAGCAATGCAAATAATCCAAAATATGATTCCTTGAATACAAATATAAATACTGAATACCACATGACAGAGGAAGAAATTCGGAAACAGGAAAAACACAAAATGAATGTGATGTATATCAAGGACGATAGAGGTCGTCCGGTTGGAGTCAATATGGAAGCAACACAGAGTTTTCCGACTTATTTTACTCCAGGAGCTTTTCCTTTTAGCTCGGCCGCGTATGTTCCGTCATACGAAGATGCAATAGAATTACCCTTGTCAAAACAAAAACAATGAGGATGTTGATGTAGCTACCTTATACCCCTTCGTTGTTTTCACCCTGCGTTTCTGTTTCGTTTCCACTGACGATATCGGCGATACATCCTCATCATGATGTTCTTTCAAATGACACGATTCACACAAAGACATCAAATTCGCCGGATGATTTTTATGAAACCGGCCGTCTATATATCCATTTGTATCATCTGCTCTAAACTGTTCCTGTAAATGATGGATTTCCTCGCCTAAAATCTTCTGACATTCCTCGCATTTACCACGGATCTTTAACGCGTTGTATTTCGTTTGAGGATGAGACAAAGAACCCTCAAATTCTGGGAAGTGCGTTTTCCTGATTTGATAGGCAGTCTCCATAAACGACGGATCCATATACAACGACTTACATACTTCCAACCCGTAATTACACAATCCTGGACCGTCTTGCAAGATACGCTCGTACACTAAACAATCGTCCGCTTCATCGTACGATACTGCCATATGACAGCATCGTATTCTTTTCAGGGTATTCAATTCAGGGTATTCCACAATCTCGTGGAAATGTGTGGCCAATAAAAAGGACGATTTTCTCTCATGCAATCTCATCAGACTTGCCATCACAATACACATTGCCGAGGTAGTTTCAGTTCCAGAACACAGCTCGTCGCCTAAAATCAGACTATTCTCATCTGCATATTGATGAATCACACGAAGTTCCGACATTTCCACTGCGAAAGTGGAAAGTCCTTTGAATAGATTGTCTTGGTTTAATATCCGGGTATAAATGGATTTATATGGATGATAGATAAATGAAGAACAAGGGACATACATTCCTGCCTGCGCCATGATAACGACTATACCCAATGCCCGCATCAGACTCGTTTTACCGACAGCATTGGTTCCAAACAGCAGGATACCATCTGGTTCGCCTTTTCCGAGACAAATATCATTTGGGACGTATAATTCATCGCGCAGCAGTCTCTCAATAAGGACATGACGGACACCCTTTGCATCTATATACGATTTCGTTGCGTTTCTGTCTATTTTCGGCCGGCAATAATTATATTGTATCGCCGTCGCACATTTCGTCCACAATACATCTACTTTTGCCAAGATATGACCACATAGATCAATCGTTTCCATGAATTCCTTTTCCAATTCGCCCAATATACTCATGTATAGCGAATGGGTCATGGTATCTACTTCATATTTGAATTCTCCGATAGATTTACACAATGCATCGCATAGCGGGAAATGAATATCCATGGTATTTTTATTGACGGTATGATGAAATGTCACTTCTTTCCACTGAAACGTGACGCCATTCTCCAAGACCACGACTTGTTGCTCCATATTCGCAATCTTTTTTTGCAAGACTTCACTCCTCAATTTCGTCATTTGAAGGCTGACCCCGTGTTTGTCGCTCTGATTAAGTTTCACGAACTCGCCTTTTTTCTGAGAAGTCATTTGTTTTTCCAGAAACATCCATATCGTATTGAGTTGAGCCACTTGAGACTCGTGTTGATTGTACAGATGGTCTAATGCAGGGAACAGGCCCGACTTCAGGATCGGTGTCTCAACATCGAAATGGCTGCATTGTGTTTGTTGGATACAGTTTTCAAGAACGATTCTTGAATTAATAAACGTAATACATTTCTGTAATGCCCGGTCTGTTTTCTCGTAATTATCTGTTTTATCGTATTGACAATACGTATGCATCCAGGGCATGTCGGCCATACATGTCCATATTTGTTGTGTCGCGAGGATGGTTTGGTATAGTTTACAAAGAGATGCCGGGACTAATTTATGCGTGGTGAGAGACCAACTCAGACTGCTGATATCATATGTTTTATGGAGTGTTTTACGGAGCGATTCCATCATGTCTCTATTTTGGAGCCATAGATCCATGGCATTATATTCCGTGTCAAGAACATCCATATCAAATGTAGGGTGGGTCAACGCATGGAGAAACGCCCGGTTACCCATACGGGTGAGACATTTGTTCGTCAGGTCGTGAACAGATTGAGAAGCCAATATATTCAATTGCGTCAAGGTATGGTTCGCCAACAAGACGGTCTTCGTTTGATTTTCCCATACCGGCAGTTTCACGCGTTTACATAACTGGGGATTATGTTCTTCTAAGAAATGCATCAAAACACAAAACGATTGTGTGGCTAATTCATATGTTGAGAACTCGGCACATTGGGTCAATGCATCCGCGCCGAAATACTGAGATATAATATGACGACAATATATCTGTTTTTCTGCATTCTTGATGATATCCATATCCGGATCATAACGATGAATAAATACAGACTTGAGGCTCGGGACATAGGACTCCAGATTCGGGATTTGAGAGATGAGGATGAGTTCTTTTGGTTTGTAGATGGCGAGACATCTCTCAAGATCATCCAGAGAAGTTGCTTGTAGTTTCCCGTCTCCAATGGTATATTCCAATAAATAAGACTGATGTGTGACTATATTCAAGATCGCAATACCTAATACATGCTCAAATGCTGTCTTAGTCTTGTAAGTCTGTGTCCACACACACATCATATGGTTATTCCATTGTGTTTTGGTATCTGGCGGGACAGATGTGCCCGGGGAATAAATTCCTTCTAATTCGCGTTTCTTTTTCTTTGCGCCAGTGGACTGCATCTCTTCCAACTGGATAATCACCACGACGGTATAATTATGTTCAAGTAATCTCGTTTTGTATTTCTCCAATTGCCAGTCGCGAGTTCCGAACCCGGCCATGTACAATGCTTTGTTTTTATAAGACGCTTTCTTTTCCGATATTTGCATATCGCAGACTTGAGAGAACTCTTCGATGAGACTGCCCTGAATATGAGTATCGTCTGGGCCTTTATAGCCGTATACTTCATAAAAAGATCCGGATTGGAATAATACAATAGTATTGTTTACGCCGAGTTTTTCACGATAATGGTCCGACCGCGCGAAATACTCTTCCACCATTTTCATTTCTTCCCATTCATTGGTCATTTATTATTTGATTTGATTTAATCCGTAAATATATAGGAGTGAAACGTTTATATTCATCCATACCTAAATATATGCATCCGCAAAAAATTGAAGATGACAGGTAGAGTGGAGAAGAAGATATTAACAATCATGAATTTCATGGACGAATTGAAAACGAGATTTGCGGACAAAAAAGATATCGTATTTTTGGATGCGATGACGACGAAAAAAGATAATAGACCGTATATGATCTCTATTGAAGGGAACATTGGAGCGGGGAAATCCACTTTCGTGGCGGAATTGAAAATACTATATGCCGATAGAAAGGATATTGTATTTTTACAAGAGCCGGTTGACGCATGGGCGGAAATCACCCAAGACGGCAAAACCATGCTGGAACTGTTTTATGAAAACCAAAAAAAATATAGTTTCGCGTTCCAGGTCATGGCATATATGTCGCGATTACGGATGCTCAAGGAAGAAATGGATAAAGCGTTCATATCTGATACAAAAATCATCGTGATGGAACGGTCGTTGGACGCCGACCGGCATATTTTCGCGAAAATGTTGTATGAAGACGGGATGATTGAGAAATGTATGTATGAAATATATCAGCTCATGAGCGACGACGGATTGAAAGAATATTCGTCGGATGGCATTATCTGGCTGAATACGGGGGCGGAGGAATGTCATCGGAGGATTGGTAAAAGGGGAAGGGAAGGGGAGGAGAAGATAGGAATGGAGTATTTGGAGAAATGTGATCGGTATCATGGGGAGTGGTTATTATAACCGAACTTTGGTTTACATATCTATCAATATCTATCATTTCCGAATATGGTAAGTTAAGACCGTTACTTTCTTAGTTCAGATTAATTAGATGTCTTCCTCATAAATTTTCCTGTTGTGTTATTGTCTTGTTTGTTTTGGGACAGTTTCTTTGGTTTTAATTTGTGTTTGAGGAGAAGGTTCGCCAGTTGTTGCGACTGGATTAAAACTTGATGTGTCAATTTTTTCTGGTTTGCAAATCTGGTCAATTCCAAATTTGGCAAGATTGTCGGTAAAAGAAAGCGTTCCTAAAGGTGATGATGCATTATGAGAATCTATACAATTAATAAATTTTTCCATTTGAAAGGGATCCAGATCAGGTATTTTTTCGAGGTAATTTTTAAATGATGGCATTGAATTTAAAGGTGTCATTTGTATTGATTTATGTTTTTTATCGACAAATATGGATTTTAAGAAAAGTAACTCAGTTTGTATGTTTGCGACATTTTTTGTTTTAATGAAATTTTTTAAGGGATTGACATCAATATATTGGGTCGGTTCGTCGTAAAAACCATTGTCTATTTTGTCGACATCAGCTTTTTCGGCTATATTAAATACTGTAAAAATAACGATGTTAAGTTTGTTAAGTAGGTCTTTTTTTTTTGATTGATAACTTGATTTCGGTTCTGAGATTAACGTGTCAAAAATAGTTTGTATGATAAGAGAATTATCATTGCCACTCGTTCTTTTTTTTTGCATCATAAAACAGTTTTCCAGTGTGTTTTCATGACAATAATTATTCAAACAATTTGGATCAACATTTGGCGCAGTAAATAACGATCCTTTTGACTTAAAAATCATACTTTCTAATAATTCATTTCTTAAAAATGCCAAGTCACTGTTTATATATAGACCCTCAATCGCACGTTCCCCAATATTGTTTTGAATATCTGTTATTATATTAAGTTCTCTGCTAATTTTGTTAGCATTAATTATATCTTTATCCAGGGTTTTATCATAATTAGCGGAGAATTTTATATTCTTAAGTTTATTATAAAGTTCACTTACATGACCTTGACCTTTTTTATAAAAATTCGCCGGTATCATTTTTTGAAAGAAGTTTATGTGTTGATTATTAGCCTTTAGGTATTCCTCAACCATTTGCACATATTTTTCTTTTGACATAATCACGTCGGCATTATGTTTTAAATAATGAATTAATAAAAAGTTTTTATCGTCACCAGTCGTACCCATCCCTTTTGAGAAGCCTATTAGTCTACTTTTTTCATAATGAAAAACTTTCTTAGTTGGGTTTGTTATATCATGTTGTTCTATTTGGGAGCCATTTTCATTTAATTGAACAAATTTTTTTGTAAAGTCACGAATCCGACTTTTCTTTCCTTCTCCAAATGCGTTACCTTTTATTACATAATGTGGTGGGTCTAAATTACCTTCACGAATGGGTTTCGGATTATTGTCATAAACAATATTGTGCTGGTCTGTCAAAGGATAAAGGAATCCCTTACTTTTCAAATGTGTTTCAAGTTTTGTCGGGTCACCAGTAATTTTTATTGCCCATTCATTTAAGTTAGATTTTGGGTTATAATTATCGGTTTCTGGCAACATTGCAACAATTGTATCACAATCTCTATAATCGAAAGAATTTTCAACTCCTGCTAAATCTGCAACGATCATAGTCCCATAATTGTTGGATGAGTCTGAAAAATTCAAAAAGCACAATACATGCGACCTTGAACTTTCTTTATTATTTCGGGTTTGTTTTACAACTCTTTGTACTGTTATAAACTCCGTGATTTCAGCAGCCATGTTACCGAACCCAGTTTTTTTATTAAACATATAATTTTTTATTTTTGTTGATGCAACTGTTTTCTGTTTTTTATATAATTCTATGGTTTCAGCTTTAATTTTAATATTTGTTCGACCCATTTCACTTAATCTTTTCGCGATTTTATTGCACAATTCGATTGCAAACCCTGTTTTGTTTGTTTTATCATTATAAACTAACATTGTTGTTTTACCCGAACCACTTGCCCCATAACCAAACATAAAAACTATCTCTTTATTGATTATTTTGTTTTGGATTTCAATCCCGGTATTTAAATCATCTGTCATTTCCTCGATTTCATTATCAACCCCCGAACGACGTGGTTGAAAAATTTTTGTAAATCCACCAAAAGTAAAATTATTTGCTTCGGGGTTGCTGGAACTTAAAATGGTGGAAGGTATTTTTAAACTCAAAAACTGATTATCATTTGATATATATGGTAAATATGAAGTATTCCATTTTGTAGGAATTTCATCAGGAGAGACCCTGTTGTAATTGTTTATTTTTAAAATTGTCATAATTCGTTCAGAATTTATTTTTCGCATTCTATTTTTTAATAATTTGTCAAGTTTTTCTGACTTGAACTCGGTGTTTTTATCTACTAATTCCCATAAAAAATTCTTATTATTTGATAAACCTTTTTCCAATAAGTTATAATAAGTGTCAAGAACGTGTGATATCACGTCAATTCTAAATTCATTTTTTTCGTCAAAGTCACGCTTATTTTTAAAATAATCATATATTGCGATAAGATCCCCTATATGTGTTATATTACATTCTTTTGTGTATGGTGATTCGTATGATTCATCACCCCTTAATTTACGTACAAAGTATTCATAAAATGTAACTTTATTTTCTTCAAAGTTTTTTTCCATTACTCCATTTAAATCGTAAATTTGACGATATGCTTTTATCGCGTTTTCTAGTTTTATATGGTCGTCATATTCCGCGTGATCTTTCCATTGTTCATAATATGTATCTACAAATAAGAAACGAATAATATCATTAACTTTATCTAAACTAGTTACGGTTACGTCAAAACAATCACACCAAATACGTTTAAAACTTGTAACTTCAATACCTGCACTATCTTTTACTACCAAATCGGGTGACATTGCTAATAAATATCGAAAATCACCTTTGAAAAATTTTTTTATTTTATTATTTTTTTCATTTCGATCTTTATCAGTTAAATTGTTAAAACTGTATGGTTGAGATCCAAATAAAGTATGTGGGTTATCTTTATACTGTATTTCTTTTTCAGCTATGTAGGGTTTACTTATATCTTCTACTGAAATATCTATTTTACCCTCTCCTTTAAGCTGTAATGACTTTACAAGATTCGAAATAAGCGTGTCATGTTCTAAATTATTTTTTTTTGATATCGCGTCTACAGCATTTCTCAACCTTGCAATTTCTATTTCTTTTTCTTCAAGCTTTGAATTATACCTTCCCACTTCATCTGTTTCCTTTTTTGTTAGCGAGCTGACTTTATCTTCTAATACTTTTATCGTCGTATTGCTAATTTCTCTTTCTTCTTGTTTTGCTTTAGATATCTCCGTTTCTTTAAATAAAGAAGCTAGTTTTTCAATATCAGCATGTCCTATTTTTTCTTTCAATTCTTCACTGTTTAGAATATTACTAATCTCGCTTATTTGATTCTCTTGACGGGACAACTTTTTCTCATATAATTTTGTTAAGTTTTTATGAGATAAGGAGACTCGTTTCTTGAGTTCTTCTTCTAAAATTAAAATCAAATCGAATTTTTGCTCTTTGCAATATGTATAATACCTCATAAAAATTTCATCACTACTTGATAATGCAAATATTTTGTTTTGCTCAGTTATAGTTTGATCAGTTTCATCATTAAATGGCGCGAAAATTTTTGTCATAGAATCTATTTCTTTTAAATATCCTTCAATTACTAAAAACTTAGCTTCAAATTTTCCTTTTAAGAAGCTTGTCAATGAGTGTTGAAGCAAAAGATTATTAATCTTTGATTGAATACGTGAACTTTCTGTTGTGTATTCTGTTGTGTTTTCTTCTATCTCGTGGAATTCTATTGGATTTTCTTCATTTAGCGTATCTAAAGTAGTTTGAATATTTTTTTCTGGAGTAATGATTAATTCTGTATTTAAATTTTCTACATCTCCAGTGGAAACCGTTCCTAAAACGTTCTCCAAAAAAGCCGTATCTTGTTCTCGCTGCTTCACAATGAGCTGCCTTATAAATACTGACAAATCATCTTGTATACGCTTTGCTGTCTGACTATATTCACTATCGTCATTCTCCTGTTTTAGTTCCTTTATAAGTTTTTTGAGGTTATTATCATTTTCAAATATACTTTCAATGTCTATGTCTCCTAAATTTTCTGCTAGTTTTTCGTATGAAAAAGAATTCACATTCAAATTAGAACTAATCTGAATTGAATGCAATATCTTCCTTATACCTTTTTTTAATTGCTCCATGCCATAGACGAAATAACATTCCTGAACTAACTCGTTGTACATGGATTCATTATTTTCATCGTAGTCTATTTTGTCAGTTTTATAAATAAAATCATTGTAAAATACACAAATAGTGTTTTCCCTTTTTTTTTCAAACTTCATTAATGTCTTTGAAAATTCCTTAATAAACTTTTCGTGTTGGTCATGAAGTATGAGAAACTGCTGTTCTGCCTCGTAATTTTTCTCCTCTTGTATATAATTTTCTAAGCGTTCTAAATATCCTAATAATATGGCGGTGTGTGCCGCTGAGGCTTTTGTTTTTTCTTCTTCTAGTATTTTATAACTGGCAACGTCTTCTTCATCGAACTCATCATCATCATCATCATCAGCATCATCACCGGCAACAGCATTATCACCGGCAACAGCATTATCACCGGTATTTGCATCATCATCCCCGACATTCGATTCAAGATATTCAACACTAATTTTGTCTGTAAATGTTACTAAAGGCGTTTTTTTAATTTGTTCACATCTTACTTTGTCTAGCCCCTCTTTTGTTAGACTCGCAAATTGTTTAGAATAAAAAAAAACAGAATTATTTTTAAAATGAGACACCAAAGTCATGAAATACATTGACGGCATTTATTTTATGCTTATAAAATAAATTAATAATTAATACCTATGTACTATAATTTTTACTTTCTTAATTGTTTAATACGTTTCATGCTCTTACGATGTTTTTTTCCACCCCCATTAAAACCAAAAGATGCAATAATTCTTTTGGAAAATTCCTTATCAGAAAATTTAATAATTTCAGCTTGACCTCCATCACTGGGAATTTTTCTAATGAATAATTCGGGACTAAAGCTAGTTTGAAAATTCTCGGTTAGCTCCCAATTGTCTCCTTTTTTTTCGAAATCATTTACGGCAACTTTAAAAGGTTCCATCTCAAATGTGAACGATGCCATAGCGACAATATATTATGTATCTACATATTATTTTTAATTGTATCGGATCTAATTGCAGACTAAATGTTCATTCCAGGCGCTGAGTTTGTTATAACTGTTTTTTCCTTGAGATCCGAGTTAACTCCAACATTAACATCATTTAAAATGTTAACTATATCGTCAATGACTCCATCTTTTTTTACTAAATCTTCTAAAGAGATATCCACATCACCTAAATGAACCATACCATTTTCATAATTCTGTGGTGTCATATTTAAAATAATTACAGCGTATGATAAAAAATTATCATTGGAGATGATGATGGATTTATTTCCTCCTTTAAATGTAAATAAATGTTGAGTACATTCAGATTTTTGTGGTGTCAGTCGCTTTCCTTCCATTTTAATATCAAGACCGGTAGATGATTTTTTTGTTTCATTTAATAATAACTCGTTTACATGAGCGAGCTTGAATTTACCGAGGACAGCTTCTTTTATTTTATTAAGCAATATACTAACATCAACCACTGGTTTAACTTCTGCTGGAACTTCTCCTTGAATACTGAGTCCATTCAGCGTTTCTTTAATTTTCCCCGATACTGAACCTACGTCGACCACTGATTCAACTGTTTCTGCTGGAACAGGAACTTCTCCTTGAATACTGAGTCCATTCAGGCTTTCTTTAATTTTCCCCGATACTGAACCTACGTCGACCACTGATTCAACTGTTTCTGCTGGAACAGGAACTTCTCCTTGAATACTGAGTCCATTCAGGCTTTCTTTAATTTTCCCCGATACTGAACC
>Ga0209230_10000854_pt1 | contig 12054 bp, 12 predicted proteins | sample LakOntMetagenome_FD_187467 | JGI IMG/M metagenome (GOLD analysis project Ga0209230, IMG submission 187467) | Freshwater and sediment microbial communities from Lake Ontario - Sta 18 epilimnion Metagenome (SPAdes) (version 2) | ecosystem: Environmental > Aquatic > Freshwater > Lentic | place... | reverse complement strand
AAACAAGCTCTCGAATTCTTTAAGGACTTTTGGGTATTCGTTTAAGAACTTCTCCAATTTTGTAAATGCGGTATTGGTGAAATTTCTTTCAAAGCCACCGATACGTCCAATATTTGTTGTCAATCTAGATCCGCAGATCTCTTCATAAATTTCATAAATCAATTCACGATACTGCATCACATATAAAAATCCAGTGTATGCGCCCGTATCCACACCCACAATAGAATTACAAATTAAGTGATCCGAAATACGCGCCAATTCCATGATGATCACACGTAAATAATCAACACGTTTAGGTGTTTCTATTTGCAAGAATTTTTCACATGTAATATGCCAACCCATATTATTGATAGGGCTACTACAGTAATTCAAACGATCGGTAATAGGTGTAATTTGATACAAGGGTCTTCTTTCTGCCAATTTCTCAAATGCGCGATGAATGTATCCAACTGTTTGATCAGATGAAACGATGCGCTCTCCGTCCACTTCCATAATATTTTGGAATACACCGTGCGTAGCAGGATGTGTTGGTCCAATATTTAGCGTGGTCGTTGTTTTCTCAATTGAGCCTTCTGGTAATGTAATATGATTGTGTTCCATTGTATATTTAGTTATACCTTGATTTTATAATTTTTATCCTCTACCAAACATTTCGTCATCCTTGTCAATTCTTGTTTGATCCTCTAGTGGAAATTCTTTTCTTAATGGGAAATAATCCATCTCATCCACATTCAAAATGCGTTTCAAATTTGGATGACCCACAAAGTTGATACCAAAAAAATCATAGGTCTCACGCTCCATCCAGTTCGCGGATTCAAATAATTTAGTGGCTGTATAGACATCTGTATTTTCCAATGAAGTGCTTACAGAATAACGCAATCTTATGTTCTCTTTTAAGTTATGTAGATGATACACTACAACCAATTCTGCCCCTGTTTGATTAGGATAATTAACTGCGCAGATATCTGTTAAAAATGTAAATGCTAAACTTGGCTCATCATATAAAAATTGCAACACTTTCAAATTGATTTCCTTTGGAGATTCAAAAGAAAGCATGCCATAACTAGTTGCAAATTGCGACACTTGGTCTCCAAATTTTGCAATTAATTGTTCTTGAACCATTTCGTTACTTAACGACATATTATAAGAATTAAGTGTTGGCTATTGAATGCCATAACTATTTAATAATGCTTTGTATTGTTCGCTATTTCTACGGCGAATACTTTCTTGTCCAACGAGGTCTTGGATTTTCATAAAACCATCAATGATTGCTTCTGGTCTTGGAGGGCAACCTGGCACATACACGTCTACAGGAATCACTTGGTCAATGCCTTGCAATACACTGTATGTATCAAAAATACCACCACTAGATGCACAAGCACCAACAGCAATTACCCAACGTGGCTCTGCCATTTGGATATACACTTGTCTTAAAACTGGTGCCATTTTTTTTGCGATGGTGCCCATCACCATCAACAAATCACATTGACGTGGAGAGAAACCTACACGCTCTGAACCAAAACGCGATAAGTCATAGTGCGAAGCCATGGTCGCCATGAATTCAATACCACAACATGATGTTGCAAAAGGCAAAGGCCATAAAGAATTTTTACGTGCAAGTCCTACAACAGAACTTAATTGTGTTGCAAAAAATCCATCACCTGGTACACCATCTGGTGCTTTTCCCATTCCAATTGCATCTGCAATTTCAGCTTCTTTTGGATGTATGTTAAATCTTACTGGACGCATAATTTATGCATTATATTTTTTAAAATTAATCTTCCCATTTAAGTGCACCTTTCTTGATGATATAGACAAAGCCTACCAAGAAAAATCCAACAAATAAAACCACTTCGAAAAATCCAGCCCAGCCTAAACTTTTAAAATTGACTGCGTATGGATAAAAGAAAATAACTTCCACATCAAACAAGACAAATAAGATCGCGACTAAAAAATATTTAATCGCCATCGGTGATCTTGCATCACCATGAGATTCAATTCCACTCGCAAAATTTTCTAATTTGTCCGATGTTTTTCGGGTAGGACCTACTAAGCTAGACACCAATATCATAATGGCTACAAAGCCAGCTGCAAACAATATTTGCAATACGATTGGTAAGTAATTTGCAGCACTATTCATTTATAAGTCATTTAGGTGCCGCAAAAATACGCAAAGGAACTTGTTTAAACTAAAAACTCCCCAATTATGGGGAGTTTTTAGCATCTTTTTTTTGAAGCCTAAATAGGCCTATTAAGCAGGTAAATTAGTGCTGATTTTGAGTTGGGGCATCCGAAGCAGGCTTTTGGCTGCCTTGCATCTTTTTAAGGATTTCCCAGTTTTTAACCAAGCTCTCTTTGATTTTTAAAGTTTGTGCTTCGGCAGGCATTAATTCCAATACTTTATCACACATGCCAATTGCTTTTTCTAGGTCTTTCATTTCATTGAAATAACCCATCATCACATAATAATTGTTTACCAAACCCTGTTTGTTTTTAACCGGATCTTTCAACAAAAATTCATTTTGCAAGGTCGCAGCTTGAAACTGGATACCCAAATTATTGGCCGTATCAAGCAATTTAGCCCCTTTCAAATTGAATGAATACCCATTTTGACGGTCAGGAAAAGCAGTAATGTATTGCTTTGCAATATCTGTTGTAAAAAGGCCATCTTTTGCATTCAAGGCAACGCTTGATAACTTGTAAAAATAGACTTCGTCTTTAATGGCTCTAAGGTTAAAATAACTCACATTCCACTTTAAAGCATCAACATACATATTTGCTTTTTCATACATATCTGCACCAAGCTTGTAATATTTCATTTGATTTACCTTCACTGTATCCGCTGCGATTGCTTTTTCGAGGATGCCTGCTACAACCGTTTCATTGCCTTTGAATTTAGACATCACTTTTACTGCAAGCTCATAATCCGAGTTCAATACCTGGTCAACAGGGCTTTTATTGATAAACTGCTCGATATAAGATTTAGCCTGGATAGAGTCTCCTATACGATCAAAGTTGTAAGCCAATAACACACCAATACGAGGCAATGCTTCAACTCCAATAGTTGATTCTAATTCCTTCGATTTCGCTAAAGAAGCTTCGTATTGTCCAGCACGGAATAAATAATCTGCATTGAAGATATCCAAAGCTGGGTCCTTGTCTGCGTTTAGCAAAAACAAATCAAGGTTCGTTTTTGCAGTTTCTGTGTTCTTATCTGCATAATACTGATACAAGGCAAAATAAGTTGAAGGAAACTTAGGATCAACTGCTAAAGACTTTTTAAAATATTCGTCAAAAGATTCTACGTTGTTTTGTGATTGATATACTTTACCAATTCTATAATAAGGATACGCATTTTGTGGGTCTCTATTGATAGCTTCCAAGAAAGCAGTGACTGCTTCACCACCATTTTCACCGCCCAATTTAAGGTAGTTAATACCTAAATTAACATACAAACTTGGTAACACTGGCGTGCCTTCGTAAGCAGAAATTGTTTCTTTTAATTTATCTATCGCATATTGATGATCTCCAACCTTAGTAGGGATTTCAGAGTGTATATAACCAATTGCATTCACAATTTCTTGGCTAGGCTTACCCTTGAATTTACCCTTCGTATTCAATGTAGTTGTGATCGCTACTTCTAATGTTTGCTTAATTGCATTAAGGTCTGCAGATTCACCTGCTTCTAATAACTGCACATGTGCAGTACCCACTAAGATCCATGCATTGTTGCCTAATTCAGTTGCGGCTTTTTGATACAAATCTTTTGTAGTTTGTATAATCGCTTTTGCAGGAACACCAGCACCATTTTGAGATAAAATTGCTTGACCATACCAAAATATGGTTTCTGGGTCTTTTGCATTTTTCTCATAAGCATCTTTAAAGAAAGCTAAAGCAGATTTGTTCTTTTCATAACGCAACAATTTCAATCCCTCGTTTAATGGAGATACAGGCATTTGTGCGTTAACTCCAGTTAAAGCAAATGCGACTGCCATCATCAATACAACCAATTTTTTCATCACAGTGTTTTTTCTATTTTATAAATAATACTCCGTCAAAACCTTCATTGCAAGCATCCTGTTGGGCTTCGACTTTAAGAAAGCTAAAATATTAATTTTTTCGCAAGAAACCGCTTTAAATTTTAGTTAATTGTACTAAAACATGTTAGCTTTTTCTGTTATTCCAGCATACTATTCCTTTTTTTAAAGCCCATTTTTGCTGGCACTAAAAAAGAACGCTTAAATATCAACTGACCTCTTTCCAAACTTAGAAAGTTTAAAAAACCAGTACCTAAGCCAGCTGCATTTTCTTTTAAAATAAAATAAATAGGTAAAGTAAGTGGATATTGTGCTTTGCTGATGGTCGAAGGTGATGGTTTTGAAAAATACCCTTTTTCAATGCATTGCGTACATTCTACTAAGCCTAGTTTTACTTTCTTACGCAATTCAATTTGAGCAGGATCATATCCATCTCCAATCCAGTTCATCCCCACAAACCCAATGGCATCGGGATGTGTAGCGATATAGTCTATCACTTCCTTGCTGCCATTTGCGGCCACTACATTTTTTCCAAAAGGCACATCCTTTGCTAAACTATCTTTTAGGAAACGAATGACCCCTGTTAAATTATTCCCATCCATCACCACTTCTTTATTGGATTTCCCATTCAACCTTTGTCTTAAAGTCTCTATACTAAAAATAGAGTCTTTTGCAGATTTATGTACCAAAACGGCCACTGCATTGTATGCAAGAATGGCAAAATTTGGATTAAAACCAAGGCTTTTTTTATAGTCCACTTGTTCCTGCTTATTTAAGCCCCTAGTAACAAAAATCATCCGGGTACTATCATTGGCTAAATCTTTGAAACAATCGATCTCCGATTTATAACTTACCTCCAACTTTGCCTTGGGATTACTCTCCAAAAAGACTTTTAACTGCTCCTCCATAAATGGCTTAAAACTTGCCTCTACAGAGATGCGAATCTGTCCTTCATTTGGGGATTCTAAAGTCTTTTCGGTTCCATGCTTACATGAAACCATGAGTAGTATACAAGTCCAGCCAATTAAGATGGTACGCATAGTTCCTATGTTGATTGATCGCATTAATAATCTTGTTTAATCGCCCTGAATAGCCTAAACCCACCATAAACCAGGCACAAAGTGCCAAAAATGAGTCTAAAATCATTGTCAATATTCAAAACCATGTCCATTTTCAAGTATTTGGCACCAAATAAGAGGCAACCAATTCCAAGAATCAATGAGGACATAGAGAAGTCATAAATACGTCTAAAAAAACGGAATGACCTTTCGGATTTTTCTCTTTCTTCCATATAGGGCAATTTTGAAAAGCAATTTAAACAATTAACATGGTAACGATTTAAAAAATTATCTTTACAAACAAATTGAGTTCATGAGTAAACCTTCTTTACCACAAGGCACAAGAGATTTTAACGCGGCAACCGTTCAAAAAAGACAATATATCTTCCATACCATTAGGACGGTATTTGAACTATATGGATTCCAGCCACTGGAAACACCTGCGATGGAACAATTGGAAACCTTGATGGGTAAGTACGGAGAAGAAGGAGATAAACTGATTTTTAAAATTTTAAACAACGGTTTAGATAACCCACAAAAAGCGGCTGCAACCAGTGAAGGGTTTCAAAAAATATTAGATGGTAAATCTAGTACGCAGATTACAGAAAGGGCTTTAAGATACGATTTGACCATTCCTTTTGCAAGGTATGTGGCCATGCATCATGGCGCTTTGAGTTTCCCTTTTAAACGTTACCAAATTCAACCTGTTTGGAGAGCTGACCGACCACAAAAAGGAAGGTATAGAGAGTTTTACCAATGTGATGCTGACATTGTTGGTTCTGATAGTTTATTAAATGAAGTAGAATTAACTGCTATTTACTTAACGGTATTTAAGGAACTTCAACTAGACGTGGAGGTGAAAATAAATAATCGTAAAATATTATTAGGCCTTGCCCAAGTTTGTGGTGGAACGGATAAAATGATAGACTTAACAATTGCTATCGATAAATTAGATAAGATTGGTTGGGAAAAAGTAGCAGAGGAATTAGATCGTAAAGAGTTCACTGCTGCACAACAAAAAACAATCCAAGCTTATTTGGAAATTGAAGGAACAAATGCATCCAAATTAAAACAACTTGGCGCATTATTAAATGGCAATGAAAACGCAAGTAAAGGCATCGAAGAAATACAATATGTTTTAGACTATCATGCACAAAATGGATTGGCGAAAAATCTAGTAGCAGATTTTACTTTAGCTAGAGGCTTAAATTATTATACTGGATTAATTTTTGAAGTAAAAGCAATCGACGCAGAGATGGGCAGTATTGGCGGTGGCGGAAGGTACAATGACCTAACAAGTTTATTTGGCGTACCGAATGTACCAGGCGTGGGCATTAGCTTTGGCGTGGATCGTATCTATGATGTACTTGAGGAAAAAAATCTTTTTCCAGCTTCAGTAGAACAGAATACGAAAATTTTATTTTTCAATTTAGGCGACCATGAAGCAAAGGAAGCATACCATTTGATGGCCGCACTAAGAGCAAAAAAAATTGCTTGTGAAATTTACCCAGACAAGAGTAAATTCGACAAGCAATTTAAATACGCCGAAAAGAAAGGCATTCCAAATATCATCATCATCGGATCCGATGAATTGAGTAAAAAAGAATGCACGCTAAAAAACTTAATGACTGGAACGCAACAAACAATTCCATTTGATGTTTTGGCAACAATGGAATTTTAAAAGTGCTAGTAGTTTTGTTTCATCCAATATGTAGCGTAGAATTCATCTTCTTTTAATGCAAATGGACTCGCTTCTTTTTTTCCAACAAGCTCCATACCTTGAACTAAAATACTTATTGATTCTACCATCTTACCATCTTTTCTTTTGAAAATCACTAAAGCATCATAGGTTGCTAAATAAAAACTATCTACCCCTTTTTTCTCTAGTATTGTTGAACCCATTGCAGAATTGATCACCAAGCTAGAATCTTGAACAGTTAAAGACACTTCGGCCACTGGACTACCTTCTGCAAAAATATATTTTCCTAAGTAATCATTTAATGGACCTTGTTGTGCATTTACTGACAAGAAAGCACCCATTAAAACCAAGGTCATAAAGCATAATTTTCTCATAATTGTAATTTTAAGTTTTAAGTCACTCAAAATACTATGTTTTAGTGAAAATTCCCATATAAAATGACCATTTCCATTAGAAATAGTTGAATGTTAACAGACTGATCAAGTATCTTTGCAACATGGAGCAAACAAGACCAAATATCAGGGCAGTAGAGGTTGCTGAGATTGAACGATTTATAGCAAAAATCGAAGAAAAGCCGTTTAGGGTAAAACAGATTGTAGAGTGGTTATGGCAAAAACATGCACATAGCTTTGATGAAATGACGAATTTAAGCCTGGATTTACGTAAAAAATTAGTGGAGCATTTTAGTTTACCAGCACTTTCCATTGATACCACACAGATGAGTAGCGATGGTACTTTTAAAACCAGGTTCAGAACTTTTGACGACCATATGATTGAAGGGGTGCTTATTCCAACCACCTTGCGCAAGACAGCATGTGTGTCTTCGCAGATTGGCTGTAGCCTTAGTTGTAAATTTTGTGCGACAGGCTATATGGAGCGAAGCAGAAATTTAAATTTCGATGAAATTTATGACCAAGTAGTGATGATCAAACAACAGGTAGAAAAAACCTATGATCAAAATTTATCCAATATTGTATTCATGGGTATGGGTGAGCCATTATTGAACTACAAGAATGTAATGAAGGCGATTGAAAAAATTACTTCGCCAGATGGTCTAGGCATGAGTCCAAGACGTATCACCGTTTCTACCGCTGGTGTGGCAAAACAAATCAAGCAATTAGGAGACGACCAAGTGAAATTTAAATTAGCCCTATCGCTTCATGCAGCCAATGATAAGAAGCGTAATGAAATTATGCCAATTAATGAAAGCAATAATATTGAATCATTGATTGAAGCGCTAAATTATTTCTACAAAAAGACAGGCAACGAAATTACATTTGAATATATCTTATTCAAAGATTTCAATGACAGCGAAAAAGACGCAATGGAATTGGTTAAAATTTACAGACAAGTGCCTGCAGATTTAATCAATGTCATTGAATACAACGCTATTGACCGTTTCCCTTTTGACAAGCCTGACGAAGAAGGATTTGAAAGATTTGTAGAAATTTTACAAAAAAATAGAGTGAACGTTCGTATAAGAAGAAGTCGTGGTAAAGATATTGATGCGGCTTGTGGACAGTTAGCCAATAAAGACAATTAATACCGCCTCCTATGAAAGCGAAAAGATCCGACAACTTTGACAAGTTTGCCAATAAGAAAAAAGGAAGTGCTGTTAAAGAAGAATATAGACAAGAAAAAAAGCAAGCAAAAAAAGATTCGAGAGCTGCTGGTGAAGCTGCACGTCAAAGAAAAAAAGATATCGAAAGAGGTATTGCAGTAGAACCATTAGGAAATAATAAAAAGCCTGGCTTTGATAAAAAAGGCGGCTACGATAAAAAAGAATTTGTAACAGGGCCTCCAAAATATGGTGAGTTACAAAAATCGGGTAGCCCAAGAGCGAATAAGCGAACACCTGCATCGATGGACCGCGCTGACGCAAAACGTACAGCAAGTATTGGTAAAGTCACTGCCAATGATGATATGCCTTACGAGCAAATGCCATTGAACAAATACATTGCACATGCTGGCACTTGCGGAAGAAGAGAAGCAGCAGAACTTGTTAAGTCTGGTCATATTACGGTGAATGGAGATACAGTTTTAGAGCCAGGCTATAAAGTACAATATAAAGATGTGGTAAGATTAAAGGGAAAGGTTTTGCAATTGCAAGTCACTCCAGTGTATATTTTATTGAATAAGCCAAAAGATTATATCTGTACTGCAAACGATCCAGAAGGCAGAAAGACTGTTTTAGATATTATTAAAAATGCGACCACACAAAGAATGTTTCCTGTAGGTCGTTTGGATAGAAATACAACGGGTGTTTTAATTTTAACCAATGATGGTGATTTGGCGCAAAAGCTAACCCACCCTTCTTATGAGATTAAAAAAATCTATGAGGTCACCTTAGATAAACCTGTGACCAAGGCCGATATGGAATCTATTGCCGCAGGTGTTGAATTAGAAGATGGATTCATTGCAGCAGATGCAGTAAGTTATTTATCCAATACCTCTAAAAATGTAATTGGTATAGAAATACATAGTGGCAGAAACAGAATTGTAAGAAGAATATTTGAACACCTTGGTTACGATGTGAGACATTTGGATAGGGTGATGTTTGCTAATTTAACTAAGAAGAATGTGGACCGAGGTAAATGGCGTTTCTTAGCAGAAAAAGAAGTAAGAACATTGAAATTCTTGAATAAATCATTTACAAGAAAAGCAAGCAAGTAAGGGATGTTAGATATACTATTTGAGGATCAAGACATGATTGTCATCAACAAGCCTGCTGGTGTATTAAGTATTCCAGACCGTTTTGGGAAAGAACTTTCCATTAAGTCCCTTTTACAAGATAAATATGGTACTATTTTTACGGTACACCGTTTAGATCAAGCAACGAGTGGGTTAATTATTTTTGCGAAAAATGCAGAAGCACATAAAGCATTAAGTGTTTTATTTGAAGGCAGGACGATTGAAAAAAAATACCTTGGCTTAGTATTAGGCCGTCCAGAACCAAATGGCAGCATAGATGGAAGCATTATGGAACATCCTGTTAAAAAAGGACAGATGCATATCCATGTAAAAGGAAAAGCTGCATTGACAACCTACGAAGTAGTGACCTACTATAAACATTATGCCTTAGTTTCATTTCAGATTCATACTGGAAGAACCCATCAAATTAGGGTGCATGCAAAACATATTGGACATCCAATTATTGCAGACGAGCTCTATGGAGATGGCGTTAAATTATTACTCTCTAGTATTAAGAAAAAGAATTTTAAATTAAGCAAATCCGAAGAAGCCGAAAAGCCGCTACTTGCAAGACACGCTTTACATGCGCATACTTTGAAACTTATTTTTAAAGAAAAGGAGTTTGCTTTTGAAGCACCACTTCCTAAAGATTTAGCTGCAACGATTAAGCAATTAGACAAGTGGAATAGCTAAATCCAATAAACCATCGGGCAATGCCACATACACTTGCCTTTTTGCATGGTCTACCCCTTTAAGACTTTCTTCATGCAAAGGAATATAGGTTTCGTTGCCTTGGTATAAAATTGTCACCATTAACTGATGCGGCTGTTCTATTACTTCTTGTACCTTTCCTAATTCTTTGCCATTTTCAACCACCATATATCCAAGTAAGGAAAGGGGCGAACTTTTGTCTACCAGTAATTGGAATTCGGCTTCTGGCAACCATACTTTTTTCCCAATCAAAATACTACAAGCTTCTCTAGTGGTAATCCCTTCTACTTGTAAATGGGTTAAACTTTCGGTTTTAGCAGATGCAGACTGAATAAAATAAGGAATAAAACTGGCTGCATTTTTTTCAATAAAAATAGCGTCAATGCCTTTAAAGTGAATGGGTGTACCCAAGGCATGCTCTAAGATCAGATGCCCTGTTAGACCATGTGCTGCAACAATTTTCCCTATATGGATATATTCACTCATACACAAATTTAGTAAATGATTGGACGATAAAAAAAACCTCCCGAAATTCGGGAGGTTAAATGCTATTGAATCTTATTTAAATTTCAGATTTCTTTAGTTTATTCTGCAGCTGGTGTTTCTTCAGCAGCCGCTTCTGCAGCTGGTGCTTCCGCTTCTGCTACTGGTACTTCCACTTCAGCTGGTGCTTCTTCAGCAACAACTTCTGCAGGTGCTTCAGCAACTGGTTCAGCTACTTTCTTAACTACTGGTACATACACTTTTTTATCAGCTTGCGCTTTTTTGTGTGCATCAGTTTTAGAAGCAATTGATGTTTCATGCTCAGCATACCAAGATTCAAACTTAGTCATTGCAGTTGCATCATCAAATAAACCTAATTTAACACCACGTAATAAGTGTTTTAAATAAAGTACGCCTTTGAAAGACAAGATTCTGCGAACGGTGTCCGTAGGTTGAGCACCTTTGTTTAACCACTCTAAAGACTTTTGACGATCTAAATTGATTGTCGCAGGAACTGTTAAAGGATTGTAAGTACCAATTTTTTCGATGAATTTACCATCTCTTGGTGCGCGTCCGTCAGCCACTACTATAAAGTAGAAAGGCCTTTTTTTACTACCATGACGCTGTAGTCTCATTTTTACTGCCATTTTAAATAGAAATTTATAGGCGTTAACAAATAGGGTTAAGGGGAGCAAAGATAAAAAAAATTACCGAACTCGCCCAATTAAATGGAATAAGAAAGCAAAATTGGACAAAAAAGCTGAAAATCAACAACTTAAGCCTCAATAAGCCCCCCTTATCTTCGCATTCCAGGCATTTTACTAGCCATCGCAGCACCCGCAGGGCCGCTCATTGTCTTCATCATTTGTTTCATTTGGTCAAACTGCTTGATAAAGGCATTGATTTCTGCCAAGTCTTTGCCGGCGCCTTTTGCAATTCTTGCTTTTCTGCTTGGGGTTAAAGTATCTGGATTCCTTCGCTCAATTAAAGTCATGGATTGAATAATGGCTTCTACCCCTTTGAAAGCATCTTCTTTGATATCGATGTCTTTGATGCTTTTCCCAACACCTGGTATCATCCCCATTAAATCTTTCAGGTTGCCCATTTTTTTGATCTGCTGAATCTGGGTTAAAAAATCCTCAAAATCAAATTGATTTTTTCGAATTTTCTTCTCTAATTTTTTCGCTTCCGCTTCATCAAATTGCGCTTGTGCTTTTTCAACTAAAGAAGTGATATCACCCATCCCTAAAATTCTTTGGGCCATCCTCTCTGGATAAAAAATATCTAAAGTATCCATCTTCTCTCCACTACTCATGAACTTAATTGGCTTGTTCACGGTGTACTTAATAGATAAAGCAGCACCACCTCTGGTATC
>Ga0209230_10000852_pt1 | contig 12059 bp, 19 predicted proteins | sample LakOntMetagenome_FD_187467 | JGI IMG/M metagenome (GOLD analysis project Ga0209230, IMG submission 187467) | Freshwater and sediment microbial communities from Lake Ontario - Sta 18 epilimnion Metagenome (SPAdes) (version 2) | ecosystem: Environmental > Aquatic > Freshwater > Lentic | place... | reverse complement strand
TGATAGAATACAACGTTTATTAATTACTCCTACAGAGACGGATCAAACGTTTATACAAAAAAAGAAAGCTTTTATTTTACCAAAATGTGAAGTATCACAAGATAGATTAAAAGTTTCTTTAAAAGAGCATTCAATAACATTGACTAATGATTATGAGTTAGCAGATTTAGTTGTAGGACATGATAATATATCAGCAACCTGTGAACATTCAGCAGCTATTCCAACTACATTAATGATGTTGAAGTTGCATAACTATGAAGCTATAAATAGTACAAACGGAGCTATTCCTGCAGTTGATCATTATGCCAATAAAGTTATCCTTACAAATGCAGTAACAGATAAAGTTAGATACTACTCTTTAGATGTAGAAGAAACTTTATATGATGAATGGGTTATAACAGGTATGGCTTTAAATTTAGCTTATAGAATTGAGACTGGTTTATGTTCTGTTGTAGATACTGAAACTATATTGCATGCATCTGCAAATAAAATTGAATTAGATGAAAGTTTGTTGGAAGATTTAACAAAAATGTTAAACAGTTATAGTAATGATGATTTAAGCATAGCTGGAAAAATTATTCCTACAATTGATTATACTAAAAATTATCATTTGTTATGGCAATTAGCTAGAGATTGTGAATATAAAATAAGAAACAATTTTAATAGAGATAAAGATGTTCAATATTGGATAAGTTTATCAAATTTTAGTAGATTTTCAAATCTTGAAGCAGAAGGTATGATTAAATGGTTAGAGAAACATGAAAAGCTTGATAAAATAAGCTTTAAATATCTTGAACCAATTGTAAGAAAAGAAATTACTATTAGAAATAGAGAGCTTTATGTATTTAAAGTTTCTGTAAAACCAGAGTATTTAAAATATTTAAAATAAAAAAATGCAAAGTAAATTATATAATATACGTTATGACTTTTATAGTCAAAGTACTACTTCAATAGTAGAAAGCATGTTTAAAATTAATTGTTTAGGTTATTTTATTCAAAAAGGTAATTATAACTATGAACATGATTTTTCAAATCAAATTACAAGCTTAGATGTAAGCACTTTAGATTTAACAAATAAATCTCTATATAGATATCCAGATTTAACTTTACCTCGTAACAAGGTAGAATTATTAAAAGAAAAATACAATGTTAAAATTGTAAGAGATTTGAGTCAAGCTGATTATGCTGTTGTTTCAAATCAATATTTACACAAACTTATTAAGTATGATACAGGTTACAATTTATCTGTAGTTAAATTTAAAGAATATTTAGTAAGTCATAGTAGTGATTATGGTTTAAATGCTCACAATGAACTTACAGCTTTTGCAAACAGTTTAAATGAAAATGATATAGTATCTTTTTCTATTGCTAGAAATTATAGTTCAACAGAAAGAACAGGTCAAAATTTATCTAATTTTATACAAAATAATAGATTAGATGGTTATGCAGCATATTACATTGAAGATACAAAATCTTATGATGAAATAATAAATGCTAACAATATTGTATTTGATTCAGGTTTAATAAGTATTTGTTCTGAAGATTTGCATATTTTAACTGAAGAAGATTTTTACAGTTTAGATGCAATGCTTAATAATACAGATCAAACAAATATTACAATGGGTTTAGAAATACTAAGCAATTGTAACTTTGAAAAATCTTTAGATATAGCAGCCATGTTGTATTACTTTAATTATGACAACTTAAAAAATGGTAAAAACTGGAATAACATTAATGTAAAAACATTAAAAAAAAGGTTTGCTGCATTTAGTGTTTCAGCTTATAATCACAATGGTTCTTACTATGAAAGATGTTTAACAAATCTTATAGCTGAAAACTATTTAACTGAATTTGCTTTTAAAACAATTGCTGCAAAATCATTTAATAATGTTATTGTAAAAGTTATGAATTTAAATCAAAAAGATAGTGTATTTAAAATTGATGTTGAAGAAATTCAATTAAATGATAAGTACAAAAATTCAATTAAAAAAAATGATGAAGGAGTAGATGTTTTAAACATAAAAAATACTCATTATGAATCTTTTGATTTTAATTTTTAAAAATAAATAAATGAAAACAAATCCAGAAAAAGAAAGTGTTTTTTATAGTAACAAAAACTTTAAGTTTAGTTACTCATCATTAAACCGTTTGAATTATTCACCGTCTTTATTTTATAAAGATTATATATTACAGGATAGAGAAGAAAAAACTGAAAAATACCTTATTGAAGGTAAATTAGTGCATCTTTTATTATTTGAACCACAAGAATTAAACAATAAGTTTAATATTGTACCGGGTAAAACACCGTCAGATGGTGTAATTAAAGTTTTAAAAGCAATGTCTTCTCAACTAGTATTGTTTCCTAACTTTGATGATGTGCCAGATTCTGCAATTTTAGATGCATTAAAAGAATGTAATCTACACCAAGCTTTGAAAGAAGATGAAGCTCGTGTAGCAAAAGTACGTACTGATGATGTAAAAGATTATTGGTCTTTTATGAGTAAATCTAAGTTAGATGTTATTGATCCAGATATTTTAGCAAGATGTCAAGATTATGTTGAGACAATTAAATCTAATAAAGATGTAATGGAATTGTTTGCTGATAAACCAAGTGATTTTGAATTAGATCCAATTAAAGCTTTCTCAGAGCATTATTTAGAATGTTCTTTAAATGATAGAGCTTTTGGTTTAAAAGGTTTCTTAGACTTCTTTAAAATAGATTCTGAGAACAAAACTGTTACTATTTGTGATTTAAAAACAACAAGTAAAACAATATCTGATTTTGGTGAAACGTTAGAGTTTTACAATTATTGGATGCAAGCAGCAATTTATTACAAGTTAGTGTTAGAAAACCTTGATAAAAGTGAGCAGGATTACAAAATTATATTTAAATTTGTAGTGATAGATAAGTATAACCAAGTATATGTCTTTGATGTTTCAGATGAAACAATGGCTGTATGGGGAAATAGATTATCTGTTATGTTAGATCAGGCTGATTATCATTATAATAATAACAACTATTCATTACCTTATCAATTTTTATTTGGTAATGTAACTCTATAATATGAGCAAAGTATATACACAATATTTTCAAAAAAGTAAAGTGTTTCTTTATCCTTTATTAAGAATTAAAAAAGGTGTACCATTTGTACCCGTAGATACTTTTATTTACTGGGAGGGGCTTTATGATTATTCTGATAGAAAACTAATATGTGTATATGAAGCAGCAAGTACTAATAAATTTTTATCTTTTGTAGAAACAACAATTAAGAAACATAGTTTTTATGATTGTTGTTTCTCTTTAGATGATGATAAACATGTATTTGTTTTTAAACTGGATAAATTCAAAGAAGATTTTAATTGGTTTGTAGATGGAAAATATTCTAAATTTTCTCTTGCAAGTAAAATAACAATCTCAGATTTCTTTGGAGATAGAGGTAAAATAGCTCAATATATAAAAAGTTTTTTATCACCTAAAAATTATCATGAGGCTTACGCAGAAGAACTTGACATTTCAATAAATATTATTGAAGATGTATATGAAGTTTGCAGTAAACCTAACATAGAAAAAGAAACATTTAAACACAAAATTCCAACTGAAATCAATTTAATTACAAATAATTGCATATCTTTGGAAAATTAATTATTTAAACCATGGCAAACAATTTAGGTCAAAACATGATGTTAATTACATCATCATTTAGGAATGTTAAATCATTCAATTTAATTCCAGTGAGCAATGACTCACCTTATACAGAAGCATTATATGATCCTGCTTCAGGTATTTTAGCCGTTATTAGTAAAGTTAAAAAGCAATCATATCACATGATGCCTAAGCTTGATGAAGATGGTCAACCAATAAGATTGAAAAATCCAAATCCACAAACAGGTAAAACTGTAAAAGAACAAAGAGTTTTAGTAGATACTTATTCTGAATTTTATATTACAGATAAAGCTGAGATTGAAACTTTTATACAATTGTTTGGTATTAATGCATCATCGTTTGATTACAAACAATACATGAGTATTGATGAAAAAGCAATTAAGAAATCTAACTTGATTTTAGACGGAACAATGTAGTCTTAAAATACATAAATCAAAGAGAGGTGTATATTTACACCTCTTTTTTTTTCTAAAAAAAATACTATGAATCACTGGGTAATGGATTATGAAACATTGAATAATTGTTTTACTGCAGTCTTTGAACATTACAAAACATCTGAAAGAAAGATTTTTGTTGTTCATGATTTGAAAAATGAATTCAATGATTACATTAAGTTTTTAGAGCAAAACATAAATAATAAAGAATGGCATATATCTTATAATGGATTAGCCTTTGACAGTCAAATCACACAACACATATTAGAAAATTATTTCTTTTTAAAAGATTTAAATGGTTGTGCTATTGCAAATTTTATTTATAAGTATGCTGCAGTATGTATCCATAAAAGTAATAACAAAGAATTTAGTGATTATCCTCAGTGGAAGTTATCTATAGGTCAGATAGATCTATTTAAAATGCATCACTGGGACAACCCTGCTAAACGTTCTAGTTTAAAATGGATACAATATAGTATGGATTGGGAAAACATCCTGGAGATGCCTATCCATCACTCTACAGAGATTAAAACAATGGAAGAAATAAATACCATTGTAGGTTATTGTATAAATGATGTTGAATCAACAAAAGAAATATACAAGAGATCTCAATCACAAATAAAATTACGTAAGGAATTAACAAAGACTTATGATATCAATTTATACAGTGCATCAGAACCAAGAATAAGTAAAGAATTATTTGCTTATTATATGGCAAGTAAACTAAATATTGATAAGAAAGAGTTAAAGAGTTTAAGAACATACAGAGAAGTTATAAAGTTTAAAGATATAATTTTACCTTATGTAGAGTTTAAATCTATGGAGTTTAAACATATACTTGAGAAATTTAAATCTGTTGAACTTAATGCTCATTCATTAAAAGGAGGATTCAAGTATTCTGTTAACTATAAAGGTGTAAAAACTGACTTTGGTAATGGTGGTGTACATGGCGCAAGAACTGCAGGTGTATATAAATCAGATGACAAATATGTTATTATGTCTTCAGATGTTACATCATTCTATCCTAATCTAGTTATTAGAAATAAATGGGCTCCTGGTCACTTTCCAGTAGATGATTTTTGTGATCTATATGAATGGTTCTTTGAGGAAAGAAAAAAGATTCCTAAAAAAGACCCAATGAATTATGTTTACAAGATTATTTTGAATTCAACATTTGGTTTGTCTAATGATGAGAACAGTTTCTTTTATGATCCTGAACTAACAATGAGAATTACAATCAATGGTCAATTAACTTTGATGATGTTGTATGAAATGATTATGGAGGAAATACCTGATGCTATAGCTTTAATGCAAAACACGGATGGTATAGAAACTAGAATTCCTGTTGAGTATGTAGACAAGTACATGGAAATATGTGCGCGCTGGGAAGAGATAACAAACTTAGAGCTTGAACATGACAAGTACCAAAAATTGGTATTAGCTGATGTAAACAATTACATAGGGTTAAATAATCAAAAAGAAGTTGATATAACAACCTGGAGAGAAATTAAAAAAGAATATCCTCATTATCAATTCTCTGTAGATGGTGATAAATTTTATTATGCACCTGCAAAGATGAAAGGACGTTTTGATTTTCATGAACTTCAATTACATAAAAACAAATCTAAATTGGTTATTCCAAAAGCTATTTACAATTACTTTATACATGATATATTACCAGAAGATTACATAGAACAAAACAAAAATATTTTGGACTATTGTATTGGTAGTAAATCTAAAGGTGATTGGGGACAGTTTTCAAGAACTATAAAAGAAGGTTGTTTCCTAGAAGAGGAACTGCAGAAGATAAACAGATATTACATTTCTAAAAATGGAGTCAAAATTATCAAAGTAAATAAAAATGATAAAAGAGAAATACAATTAGAAGCTGGTGTCTGGTTACAAACTTTATATAATAAGATGAATTTAGAACCTAAATGGGAAAATTACAATATTAATAAAGGTTATTACACAAAAGCAATTGAACAAGAAATAAATAATATCTTGAAAGTTGCATCAAATCAATTAACATTATTTTAAACAAAAAGTTATGGATTATTTTGAATTAGAATGCGCAGTAGAAGCATGGGCAGAAGAAAAAGGTATTTTAGCTAATGCCACAACACTTAGACAATGTGATAAAACACAGGAAGAAGTTAATGAATTATACACTGCTATTAGAGAGGACAATCGTCCTGAGATCATTGATGCTATTGGAGACATTGTAGTTACATTAATTATTCAATGTAAAATGCAAGGTTTATCTTTAGAAGAATGTCATGAATCAGCATACAATGTAATTAGTAAAAGAACCGGTAAAATGGTTAATGGACAATTTGTAAAAAACAATTAAACTAAATAAAGAAGAATTATAATTTAAAACTTACTGTGTCACAAATAATTACTAAATTTGTGACACATTTTAATCACAAATATGGGATACAAAAAACCAACAGAAACAACAAAAGCTTTTCTTGTTAACTCACCATTACCTACACATGGTGATTCTTATGCTATTATTTCTCACGCAGATGTAATAGCTAGTACACATGAAATGCTAAACAATTGTGGATTTACTGTTACAAATGAAATTTACAAAGCAAATATGGATGCGCGTGTAGCTCAAGGCATCTATTATATTAAACCTAAAACTGAAGACCCTGTTATCAATTTAGAAGATGAAATAGGGATGATGTTTGCATGGACAAACTCTTATGACAAAAGCACTAGATTTCAATGCGCAATTGGAGGTTATGTTTTTGTTTGTAATAATGGAATGGTTGCAGGTGACATGATGAACTTTGCAAGAAAACACACTGGAACAGCTTACCAAGATATTAGAATGCAAATTTCTAATCAAATCAAGAATGGTGAGAAATATTACAGAAGAATTCTTGCAGACAGAGACAAGTTAAGAACTATTACATTAGATAAAAAAAGCCAAGCAGAGTTATTGGGACGTCTATATATAGATGAAGAGATTTTAGATGTAACACAGATGTCTTGTGTTAAAAGTGAAATTGATAAACCTACGTATAACTATAGTGCTGATCAAGATAATGCATGGGCATTTTATAATCACGTAACGCATGCTTTAAAAAAAGCACATCCAAGAAATTGGTTATCAGATAGTCAAAAGTTTCATGATTTTATTGTTACAGATCTTTTATCTCAAATGGGTATTCAAATTACAGATACTGTAGATACTAATGATGATTTGCTTGACTTATCAGATTTTTCAGTTATGCAAGATGTAGAAATTGCTGACAGTGAATTAGTCAATTATGCATTAGAAGATGTAGAATTTGAAACAAATAATGATTTGACACATGCTTTAGAATTACAAACATACATTATATCTTAATGAAGTTTTTTCTATTTGCTTGTCTTGCTGCAATCTTATTTTATTTTCTTAAAAATAGAAAAGATTATTAATAAAAATGCATCTTAAAAAAGAAGAACCAACCCAACCAGTTAGCATTCTGGTTGGCTTCTTTAAACTTAAACAATTACATATGAAACCAATATTTATAGACAATATTCATGAGTATGATTACTCACAAGAAGTATCAGACAATGGTGTTTTACATTTGTTATTTAGAAGTAATAATGACTGTTGGTCTCAACACTGTAAAGGTGCCGAAGTTTTATCTATAACAGATACAGGAAATGGTTTTGTGTTTAATCACAGTAAACCAAAAAAAGAAATTGACTATAGTTATGCATTTTGCTTAAGTATATTACTTAAAATAATATCATACAATGATCATGTTGTAACAATAAGTGGTAACCCACAATTATTATAATATGACTATAAAAGAAGAACATGAAAGATTAATTAGATTAGCTTTGATAAAATTTAATTATAATAAGGTAAAAGCTGCAAAAGCTTTAGGAATAACTGATAGAACAGTTTCAACTTTGATGTTAAAATATAATATAATTAAAAACAAAGAATAATGATAATAGGAATAAATGGAAAAATTGGTGCTGGTAAAGATACCGTTGGTACAATAATTCAAGAATTACTTTTAACAAATAAGAATCAATCTTCTGAAATTAAAAAGTTTGCCGGAAAACTAAAACAAATTGGTTCAATACTTACAGGTATTTTTGTAGAGAAATTTGAAGATCAAGAATTCAAGAAATCACATCTTGGATCTGAATGGGGCACTGTAAGATCTAATCCACTTAATGCAGTTCCTGTATTTGAAAATGTTCAGTTTAATGAACTAATGTCTGTAAGAGAGTTTCTTCAGAAGCTTGGTACAGAAGCAATGCGTAATGGATTACATACTAATGTATGGGTTAATGCTTTGTTTGCTGATTATAAAATGTCTTATATACAACATCCAGATATAGAATATGTAGATCATAAAGCATATCCTAATTGGATTATTACAGACATGAGATTTCCTAATGAACTAGAAGCTGTTATAAAAAAAGGAGGTATTACAATTAGAGTAGTTAGACCTGGGACTGTAACTGGAGAGCATCCAAGTGAAACAGCTCTTGATAACACTACTTTTGATTATGAAATCATTAATGACGGGACCATGGAAGAACTTGTAAAAAAAGTAAAAGAAATATTAATTCAAGAAAATTATATATAATTATGGAAATAGAAGTATTAAAATTTAGCGCGTCATGGTGTGGACCATGTAAAGTACTGTCTCAAAACTTAGAAGGTATTGAAGGTATTACAAATATAGATATTGATAAAAACATGGAAATGGCCAAAGAACATAATGTTAGAGGTGTACCAATGTTAGTATTTAAAAAAGACGGTAAAGAAGTGCATAGACAAACAGGTTTAATATCTAAACAACAATATGCAGCTATCTTAAATGAAATAAATGACTCTAAAGAAGCATAATGAAAACAGCTATTATTAATGAATCTATGATACAACATTTAACACAAAAAATAAATTCTCAAGAAGAATTTAAATATGTTTTAGCTATAGATTTTGATCATACTATTTGCATGAGCAACTATCCTGAAGTTGGTCCTATAAAGGAAGATGCAAAGGAAGTTATTAATACTCTCTATAAAGAGGGTTTTGGTATTATTATTAACACTTGCCGTGAAGGGTTACCTCTGGCAAGTGCTATTAATTGGTTAAAAGAAAATGATATACCATATCATTATATAAATTGTAATTTTCCTTATTTAATTACAAAATACAAAGCAGATTGTCGTAAGATATCAGCTGATATGTATATTGATGATAAAAACATAAATGGTATTCCTGAATGGAAAGAAATTTATTTAATAATTCAAAATAAATTTAAAATAAATGAAAAATAAAGTAGAATTATTAGGTTATTATGGTACTGATTTAACACATGCTCAATCAGCATGGACAAGTACTAGTAGAGATTTATCTGAAAATAAATTAAAAAGAGTAGATAATCTCTTAGAAATGTTAGCCTCAGAAGGACATCATACACCATTTGAGAAATCTTCATTACACTTCTTAGTTACAGTTGATCAAGCTACTCATATTCATCTTTTGAAGCATAGAATTGGTGTTTCTATTAATGGAGAAAGCGCTAGATATAAAGAACTAAAAGAAGATAAAACTTACTTACCTGAAGATTGGAAAAATGTACCTCTTGATGAAGATTTATACATAAATGATGATGAACAAGAAGTTAAATGGAATAAAACTGAAAGTGATTGGTATAATGTATTAAAAGATTTTACAGAAATAGCAAATGCATTGTATCATGATTGTTTAGAAGATTTAACTCCCATGCTTGGTCGTAAGAGAGCTAAAGAGTCAGCAAGATTCTTTAAAACAATGAATAGTCAAATTACCATGGACATATCATTTAACTTTAGGAGCTTTGCCCATTTTCAAGCACTTAGAAATTCTGAACATGCTCAAATTGAAGTAAAAGAATTAGCACAAGAGATGTTACAAATAGTAAAAGATATTCCAGGTAATCCATTTCAAAAAACTATTAAAGCTTTTAAATTATAATTATGGAACAAACATATAAAAATAGATACAATGATATCTACACATTTACTCCGGATGCGGATAACAATATACTATGGCAAGGTAACTTTGAATGGTGTAGATTTGGTATGCCTAATGATTATACTAGAGCTTATGAAGCTTATTGCGCAGATGTAAAAAAACCAATGTCTTTAAAAGCATTTAAAAAAGCTGTTCATGAGTGGGATGATGAAACAAATAAACATTATTATCCTGAATATGTTCGTATGGTTGACTCTTTGAAGAATAAAATTGATATGATAGATCCTTCTGGAGGACCTTATATATCAGTAGGTATGTCTCTTGATTCTTTTGGTTTTAAAGATTATACTGTTAAAGACTTTGAAGTAATTGATACAGGTTATAAAATTATAACAGAAAAAAAATGATAGGGGGAGCACAACCAAAACTATTGTTAGTACAAACTAAACATGGAGACTTAGTCTTAGATAAATTGTTTAGTGATATTTATGGAAAAGAATCAGAACATAAATACAAATTAATTCGTGAAAGAGATCAATTAACTAAAACATCTATGTATGTAAAATGGTTGGAATTTGATGAAAATGGAAAATATAAAGAAGACTTTGAAGATATTGCTATTGGAAGAAGTTTATTAATGTCTCCATTTGGTCCTTCATTTACTTGGCAAACAACTCCAGTAACAGAGATTATAGAACAAAAAAAAGATTACATTAAGTTTAATACAGAAAATTCTGTGTATGAATTATTTAATAAGTAAAAGATCAAAATGACAGTTGTAGGAAAAGATAGAGAAGGTAATGACTTGTATCCAGGAGATACAGTTCTTAGAGATGGAGATATAGAAGAGACAATTGAATATGGTAAGTTTCGTGAGAAATTTGACTGTGGATATGTTGTTGGATACTATATTCCGGATTATTGTATAAAAGTATTTAAAGAATAAAATTATGATTGAAAAATTAAAATATTTTTTTAGTGATTTTAAATGGATGACTGTTTATAATTCTCCATTTAAATTACCCATACCCAAATTATATATTGGGAAAGCAGCTATAGGAACTCCATACTTTTTACCAAGAGCATGGAAAAAAGCTACACCTCAGCAAGCTATTAATGCTGCTATAGAGGAAATGAATAGAGTAGGTGATTATAATAGAAGAGAAAAAAAGTACAAACAAACTGTACATTCTTTTTCTTATTTGTATGATAAATATATAGATTATTCTTTTCCTCAACCAAAACAATTAGGATTTGATTTTGTACCATTAGGTTGGAAAACTAAATGGACTAGTACAGATTATAGATTTGAATGGTCTCCTGTGTGGTCATTTGTATTTTTTAAATGGCAAATAGCTATAACATTTGTTGCTCCAGAAATGCATCATTATTGGGAATGTTGGTTGTTCTATACATATCAAACATCTAAAAATAAAACTGTTGCTCAAAGAGTTAAACAAGCAAGAAAAAAGTTTCCATGCAAATGGAGAATTTACAAAAAAGATGGTCAAGAAGATCTGATTGATTACTGGGACGTTGTATTAAAGAAAAAATGGCAAAAATAATAATTGACATTAGAGATGATATTGATGAACTAACAGCAATATCAAGAGTTAAACATGTAATATCTGAAGGACGTGTTAGTAAAGATAAAACGCTATATTGTTATGCTACAACATGGCATGACGGAATTAAAGTATATACAAGAGATTATAGAAAAAATGATTGCTTTATAGTAACCAAACCATCCATCAAATTATGAAACCAGAAGAAAGAGAACACTGCATAGATGCTTGCTTAAGAATTTTAAATGTACAATTACATAAAGAAGTTTTAAAATTAGTTATAAAATCCGTAGATTTGGTGGATAAAACCAAAGGAGAATGTGATATTAAACAAATTTTAAATTTAAAAAAAGATGACGGCAAGACAAAGTGAAAAAATTGATAAAGTCATGACAGATATTTATCAA
>Ga0209230_10000847_pt1 | contig 12072 bp, 8 predicted proteins | sample LakOntMetagenome_FD_187467 | JGI IMG/M metagenome (GOLD analysis project Ga0209230, IMG submission 187467) | Freshwater and sediment microbial communities from Lake Ontario - Sta 18 epilimnion Metagenome (SPAdes) (version 2) | ecosystem: Environmental > Aquatic > Freshwater > Lentic | place... | reverse complement strand
GGATGCGGTTGCCTTGTTGGAAAACCTTAAAATTAAAGTAAAGGTTAAAGGTGTTGGAAAAGTAAAGACTCAATCTCTTCAACCTGGACAAAGCTTAAATAAAAGTACAACCATAATATTGGAATTATCGTGATTATTTTAAAAGACTTATTGTACAAAGTAGCCATCGATATTGTAAAAGGTTCGACGGATATTGCTATTGGTAAAATAGATTTCGATTCTAGAAAAATAGCTGAAAACGATGTTTTTGTTGCTATTCGAGGCTCCATTTCTGATGGTCACGAATTCATTGAAAAAGCCATTAATAATGGTGCAGTTGTTATTGTGTGCGATGCTTTTCCGGAAGTAATGGGCAACGGCATAACCTATGTTCAAGTGAAGGACACCAATAAAGCCTTGGCTTTTATGTCGGCTAATTATTTTGAAAATCCTTCGCAACACTTGAAGTTAATAGGAATTACAGGAACTAATGGAAAAACAACAGTGGCGTCTTTATTGTACCAGTTGTTTAAAAAAGCAGGTTTTAAAGTAGGGTTGCTTTCTACCGTTAAAATCCTTGTGGATGATAAAGAATACAAAGCCACGCATACGACTCCAGATTCTATCACCATCAATCATTACTTAAAAGAAATGAATGATGTAGGAGTGGAGTATTGTTTTATGGAAGTGAGTTCTCATGGAATTCATCAAAAAAGAACCGAAGCATTACATTTTGCAGGAGGTGTTTTTACCAATTTGTCTCACGACCATTTGGATTACCATCCCACTTTTGGTGAATACCGCGATGTTAAAAAATCTTTTTTTGATTTTTTGCCTAAAACTGCTTTTGCACTATCTAATGTTGATGATAAAAACGGCTCGGTAATGTTGCAAAACACGCAAGCCAAAAAGCGCACCTATGCTTTAAAAACCTATGCCGCTTATAAAGCACAAATACTCGAGAATCAATTGTCGGGTTTGCTGTTGAAGATTAATGAAAACGAAGTTTGGGTTCGGTTAATTGGAACTTTTAATGCTTATAATTTATTGGCAATTTACGGAACAGCGGTTGAATTGGGATTGGAGCATTTTGAAGTGTTGCGATTACTGTCAGAATTAGAAAGTGTTTCAGGGCGATTTCAGTTTATGGTATCAAAGGGTAATATTACTGCAATTGTAGATTATGCCCATACACCGGATGCTATTGAAAATGTATTGAAAACCATCAATGATATTCGGACTAAAAATGAGCAACTCATTACGGTTGTTGGCTGTGGAGGGGATAGAGACAAAACAAAACGCCCTATAATGGCAAATATCGCAACTGCCTTAAGTGATAAAGTGATTTTGACATCAGATAATCCAAGAACAGAAAATCCAGAAACGATTATTGCTGAAATGGAACAGGGGGTAGAACCTCAAAATTATAAAAAAATGATGGCTATTACCGATAGAAAACAAGCCATTAAAACGGCTTGTCAATTGGCTCAACCGAATGATATTATATTAATAGCAGGCAAAGGGCATGAGAACTATCAAGAAATTCAAGGAATTCGTCATGATTTTGATGACATGAAAATAGTAAAAGAAATCTTAGACCAACTAAACAAATAATTGATTTCCCCAAACCAATAATAAACGACAAGCTATGTTATATTATTTATTTGAATATTTAGACAAAACACTAAACATTCCAGGAACTGGAGTTTTTCAGTATATCACTTTTAGATCCGCTTTAGCACTAATTATGTCTTTGTTGATTTCTACCATTTTTGGTAAAAAGATTGTCAACTTTCTAAGGAAGCAACAAGTAGGAGAAACGGTCAGGGAGCTAGGGCTTGCTGGGCAAACTCAAAAAGCAGGTACGCCAACAATGGGAGGCTTAATAATAATTATTGCCACTTTGATTCCCGTATTGTTGTTTACTAAATTAGATAATATTTATATCATCTTGTTGATTGTAACCACACTTTGGATGGGAACAATTGGTTTTGTTGATGATTATATCAAAATTTTCAAGAAAGATAAAGAAGGACTGAAAGGTGTTTTTAAAGTTATTGGACAAGTGGGACTGGGTTTGGTTGTTGGAACAGTTTTGTATACGCATCCTGGCGTTACTGTTAGAAAAGAGATGCAGCAGAATAACATCCGTTTGAATCAAACCGAAAATGGAATTAGCCCGGCAACAATTGAAGAAAAATCAACGGCAACTACAATTCCATTTTTTAAAAATAATGAATTTGATTATGCGGAGGCTTTGGCTTGGACTGGGGAAGGATATGAAAAATGGGCTTGGCTGATTTTTATTCCAATAGTGATTTTTATCATTACGGCAGTTTCCAATGGAGCCAATTTAACCGACGGCATTGATGGATTGGCAGCTGGGACATCGGCTATTTCTGTACTGGCTCTTGGGATTTTTACATTTGTTTCAGGAAATATTATTTTTTCAAGTTATTTGAATATTATGTATATCCCCAATTCAGGTGAAATGACTGTGTTTATTGCAGCATTCGTAGGGGCTTTGGTTGGATTTCTGTGGTACAATTCGTATCCCGCATCTGTTTTTATGGGTGATACAGGAAGTTTAACCATTGGTGGTATTATAGCGGTATTGGCTATTTCTGTTCGTAAAGAATTGTTAATTCCCTTATTGTGTGGAATCTTTTTGGCGGAGAATTTATCGGTGATTTTACAAGTTGGCTACTTTAAATACACCAAAAAAAGGTATGGCGAAGGAAGACGAATTTTTCTGATGTCGCCTTTACACCATCATTATCAAAAGAAAGGTTATCACGAGAGTAAGATCGTAACCCGTTTTTGGATTGTTGGAATTTTATTGGCCATTCTTTCTATTGTCACCCTGAAATTAAGATAATATGCGATTAGTAATTTTAGGAGGAGGCGAAAGTGGTGTAGGAACTGCTATTCTGGGAAAAAAACAAGGATATGATGTTTTTGTTTCTGATTTCGGCAAAATAAAAGACCACTATAAAGAAGTTCTTACTGTTAATGAGATCAAATGGGAAGAAGAAACCCATTCAGAGAGTGAAATTTTGAATGCTGATTTGGTGATGAAAAGTCCGGGCATTCCCGATAAGTCGCCTATTGTTAAAAAGCTAACCGAAAAACAGATTCCAATTATCTCTGAAATTGAGTTTGCTGCTCCTTTTACAAAGGCAATAACAATTGGAATAACAGGAAGCAATGGCAAAACCACTACCACCATGTTAGTATATCACTTGTTGCAATCGGCAGGAATGAATGTTGGATTGGCAGGAAATATTGGAAAAAGTTTTGCTTGGCAAGTAGCCGAAGATAAATATGATTATTACGTATTGGAATTAAGTAGTTTTCAGTTAGACGGCATTGTCAATTATAAACCGCATATTGGTATTATCACCAATATTAGTCCAGATCATTTGGATCGGTATGATTACAAATATGAAAATTATATTGCATCAAAATTTAGAATTACGATGAATCAAACCGAAGAGGATTTTCTAATCTATGATGCTGATGATGCGGCTATTTCAGAATGGCTAGAACACAATAAAACAAAAGCGCAATTAATTCCTTTTTCACTTACAAAGACTTTTGAAAAAGGAGCATTTATAAAAGACAATATTATGGAAGTTAAGCTTAACGACAACGAATTTGAAATGGAAACACAATACATGGCATTAGAAGGAAAGCATAATATGAAGAATGCTATGGCTGCAACATCAGTGGCTAAATTGATGCAAATTCGTAAAGCGACTATTCGTGAAAGTTTATCTAACTTTCAAGGGGTTGAACATCGTTTGGAAAAAGCATTTAAAATTCAAAATGTGCAATATATCAATGACTCTAAAGCGACTAATGTAAATGCGGCATTTTTTGCTTTAGACAGTATGAATACACCTACGGTTTGGATTGTTGGAGGCGTTGATAAAGGAAATGATTATTCCGAATTGATGTCTTTAGTGCGCGAGAAAGTGAAAGCTATTATTTGTTTAGGAGTGGATAATAAAAAGATAATTGACGCTTTTGGCAATGTGGTTGATGTGATGGTAGAAGTATCCAATATGAATGATGCTGTAAGAATGGCACAACGTTTAACAGAAAAGGGAGACACTGTTTTGTTGTCTCCAGCTTGTGCCAGTTTCGATTTATTCGAAAACTATGAAGATAGAGGCCGACAGTTTAAAGCGGCTGTTCAAAATCTATAAAAAATTGATTAGTAAGTAAATTCAAATAACACCCAAATGAAAGAGCTAATTAGCAAATTAAAAGGAGATAAAGGGATATGGTCATTCGTGGCTTTATTGGCTCTATTCTCTTTTATGCCCGTTTTTAGTGCAAGTAGTAATTTGGCTTATGTAAATCACGGCACGGGAAGTACGATTAGTTTTTTGCTGACCCACTTGGCTCATATTGTTATGGGTTTTGTCATCATTTATTGGGTTCATAATATGCCCTTTCGTTATTTGAACACTATTTCTGTGTATTTATTGCCTGTCATGTGGGTTTTATTGGCAGTTACCTTGTTTAAAGGAACTGTTATTGCAGGTGCGAATGCCAGTAGGTGGATAAAAGTGCCTTTTATTGGAATTTCCTTCCAGACCTCCACGGTAGCCTTTGTCGTTTTGATGGTTTTTGTAGCGCGGTATTTGTCAAAAAAGAATGAGAAACCGGTTACTTTTCAATCGTCTCTATGGGAACTTTGGACACCTGTTTTTATTACTTTGATGTTGATACTTCCCGCTAATTTCTCTACCACGGCACTGATTTTCTCAATGGTAATTATGTTGGTTTTTGTTGGAAAATATCCATTGAAATATATCGGTTTTATTATTGGCTCTGGAATTGTATTTCTTTTGTTTTTCGTCATGCTTTCTAAAGCATTCCCAGATTCTCGTTTTTTTAACCGTGTTGGGACTTGGACGAGTAGGATTGAAAACTTTACGACAGACAAGCCTGATAAGGATGATTATCAAATAGATCTGGCCAAAACTGCGATTGCCTCTGGTGGAATCTATGGATTAGGTCCTGGTAAAAGTGTTCAGAAAAACTTCTTGCCACAATCTTCTTCTGATTTTATCTACGCGATAATTGTTGAGGAATATGGTTTGGCAGGTGGTTTAGCGGTGCTTGCCTTGTACTTGTTATTGTTTTTTAGATTTATAGTGGCTGCACACAAAAGCAATTCCCTTTTCGGGAAATTACTGGTTGTTGGGTTAGGGTTTCCTATGATTTTTCAAGCTTTGATTAATATGGCAGTTGCTGTAGAGTTATTGCCAGTTACAGGACAAACCTTGCCGCTGATTAGTAGTGGAGGAAGTTCTATTTGGATGACTTGTGTTTCCCTTGGCATTATTATCAGTGTAACCAAAAAAGACGAAGAAGTCGCTCATGAACTTAAGGAGAAACAAACTAGAGACGAGGTGCTACAGCGATTGATTGATAAACAAATTGAAGTAGAAAATGCGGCCGAAGGGGATTATTCAATAGAAGACAAAACCGATAACCCGATGAATGCAGTTGTAAATAAGTAGAAAATGAAAAAATTGAAATTCATATTAAGTGGTGGGGGTACGGGCGGACATATCTATCCTGCAATTGCTATTGCCAATGAATTAAAATCTCGTTTTCCTGATGCTGAATTTCTTTTTGTAGGGGCTCAAGACAAAATGGAAATGCAAAAAGTGCCTCAAGCAGGTTATGCGATAAAGGGGCTTTGGATTGCAGGGTTACAACGCAGATTGACTTTTGATAATGCGCTTTTCCCAATAAAATTAGTAAGCAGTTTGTTGAAATCAAGAGCAATAATTCGTAAATTTAAACCTGATGTTGTTATAGGAACTGGCGGATTTGCGAGCGGCCCATTATTACAAGCAGCTGCAATGGCAGGTATTCCAACGGTAATTCAGGAGCAAAATTCCTATCCTGGAATCACCAATAAATTATTAGCTAAAAAAGCCCGTAAGATTTGTGTGGCTTATGATAATTTAGACTCGTTTTTCCCAAAAGAGAAAATGATTCTTACTGGGAATCCAATACGTCTGGATTTGATTGCTATCGATAGCAAAAGAGAGGAAGCTATTTGCTATTTTAATCTAGACGCAAATAAAAAAACACTTTTAGTGCTTGGAGGTAGTCTTGGTGCAAGAAGAATCAATCAATTGATTGCAAGTGAAATTACGGCATTGTCTAATCAAAATGTACAGGTGATTTGGCAATGTGGCAAGCTGTATTTTGAAGATTACAAACATTTTAGTGATCATGAAAATATTCAGGTTTTATCCTTTATCGATAGAATGGATTTGGTATATGCGGCTGCTGATGTTGTGATTTCTCGCGCTGGGGCTTCATCGGTTTCAGAATTATGTGTGGTTGGGAAACCAGTAATTTTTATTCCTTCTCCAAATGTTAGCGAAGATCATCAAACCAAAAACGCACAGGCCATAGTAGATAAAAAGGGAGGCTTAATGATTAAAGAAAGTGAATTGGATGCAAAATTCACAACTGTTTTTAATGATTTAGTATCCAATGATACTTTACAAAAAAAGTTGTCTGAAAATATTAAGAAGTTAGCCAAAGTGAACGCAACAAAAGATATTGTAGATGAGATCGAAAAACTAATCGGTTAATCCTAATCTCTCAATTTTTATAATAAAATGAATATAAGTCAAATACATAACGTCTATTTTATAGGAATCGGAGGAATTGGAATGAGCGCTTTGGCGCGGTATTTTAAAACTATCGGAAAAAATGTTTCGGGTTATGATAAAACAGAAACGGAACTGACTAAAGAATTGCAAGAGATTGGGATTACGATTCATTTTGAAGATAGTATTGCTTTAATTCCGTCTGATTTTTATATCGAAAATACGTTGGTTATCATTACACCAGCAGTTCCGACACATCATTCAGAATGGAATTACTTTTTAGAAAGAGATTACGTTGTTAAGAAACGAGCCGAAGTACTAGGGATTATAACCAAAGACACTTTTTGTTTTGCTGTTGCCGGTACGCATGGTAAAACAACTACCTCAAGTATTTTAGGGCATATCTTATATGAAAGTGGAGTCGATGTAACTTCTTTCTTGGGTGGGATTGTTGAAAATTACAACTCAAATTTAATAGGCAACGGGAAAACGATTACTGTTGTCGAGGCAGACGAATTCGATCGATCCTTTCTTCATTTGCATCCAGATATTGCTTGTATTACCTCTATGGATGCAGATCATTTGGATATTTATGGAGACAGTGATGCTATAGAAGCTTCGTTTATTGAATTTGCTGCTAAAGTGGAAGATAAAAACAAACTTTTTATTACTAAAGAATTACCTCTAGAAGGTATTTCTGTTTCGGTAAATGAAGAAGCTAACTTTAAAGCCTTTAATGTCAGAATTGAAAACAGTCAGTATGTTTTTGATGTGCAAACCCCAACGGAAGTAATTCGGGATTTGCAATTTGCTTTGCCAGGGAAACATAATTTAATGAATGCTTTGATGGCTTTGGCTATGGCCAAAACTTTTGGAACGCCAACCATTGCGATTGCTAAGGCGCTAAAATCCTTTAAAGGGATAAAAAGAAGGTTTTCCTATCAAATAAAAGAAGAGAATTTGGTTTATATAGATGATTATGCGCATCATCCTACCGAAATCAATGCAGTGCATCAAGCTGTTCGGGAATTGTATCCAAATCAAAAAGTGTTGGCTATTTTTCAGCCGCATTTGTTTAGCAGAACCAAAGACTTTGCAGATGATTTTGCCAAAAGTCTTTCTGATTTTGACGAAGTTATTTTGTTGGATATTTATCCAGCACGTGAATTGCCTATGGAAGGAGTAACTTCAGCTTGGCTTATGGATAAAATGACAAATCATCATAAAAAATTGGTCTCCAAATCGGATCTAATCCCGACTATTTTGCAAAGTGACGCTAAAATAATTGTGACTATTGGTGCGGGTGATATTGGTGCCTTAGTGAAATCTATTAAAACAGCTTTAAATGAGAAAATTTAATTGGTTAGATATTTGGATAAATGTAAGATTACTGCTGATGTTTTCGGTGGTTATTTTCCTTTTTTCATTCACTGCAAAGCGAAATTCGGATAGAAAATTGACAAAATCAGTGGTTTATTTTCTTGGAGATGACAATCTTTTTGTGACTTCTGAAACGGTTAATAAATTGTTGATAGAAAATAAAAAAAAGACGCAAACGATACGAAAAGATAAATTAGATTTGAATGCATTAGAAAAAGCAATCAACAAACACAATATGATTGAGAAATCGCAGGTGTTTGTGAGTGTTGATGGCGTGTTAAAAGCGATAGTAAAACAAAAGACACCTATAGTAAGAGTTATTGACGAACAGGGGTCTTTTTATCTTGATTATCAGGGAAGTAAAATGCCTTTATCAGACAATTTTACAGCTAGAGTTCCATTGGTTTCGGGAGAAATTAACGTGAAAAACGCAAAAAAATTAAATGAATTGTTTCGATTTATTTTCGATGATGATTTTTTAAGAAAAAATATTGTTGGCATCCAAATTTTTTCAAATGGGAGTTTGAAAATGATGAATAGGAATTTCGATTATGAAATTGATTTTGGAAAAACGATAAATGTGGAGAAGAAATTCAATAATTATAAAGCTTTTTTTCAAAAAGCAGTTTTAGATAGTTCGTTATATAATTACAAAAAAATAAATCTAAAGTTTACGCAGCAAGTAGTGTGCACAAAATAATAAGGAGGTTATGGAAAAAGAGAACATTGCAGTCGGTTTAGACATTGGGACAACTAAAATTGTTGCGATGATTGGTCGCAAGAATGAATATGGGAAATTAGAGATTTTGGGAATTGGAAAGTCCAAAAGTCTTGGTGTGAAAAGAGGTGTAGTTGATAATATTACACAAACGATTCAGTCTATTCAGCAAGCAGTTCAAGATGCCGAAAATGTTTCGGGATATAAAATTAAAGATGTCGTGGTGGGTATTGCGGGCCAGCATATTCGAAGTATTCAACACAGTGATTATATCAGTAGAAGCAATGCTGAAGAAGTAATTAGCAATAAGGATATTGACTTGTTAATTAATCAAGTACATAAATTAGCGATGCTTCCAGGGGAGGAGATTATTCATGTTTTGCCACAAGAATTTAAAATCGATGGGCAGTCTGAGATCAAAGAGCCTATTGGAATGTGTGGTGGAAGATTAGAGTCTAGTTTTCACGTAGTGGTTGGTCAAGCTTCTTCTATAAGAAATGTGGGAAGGTGTATCCAAAGTTCTGGAATTGAATTATCGGGATTGACTTTAGAACCGCTAGCCTCTGCAGATGCGGTGTTAAGCCAAGAAGAAAAAGAAGCAGGTGTTGCTTTGATTGATATCGGTGGTGGAACTACCGATTTAGCCATTTTTAAAGACGGGATTATTCGTCACACCGCTGTTATTCCTTTTGGAGGAAATGTAATTACAGAAGATATTAAGGAAGGTTGTTCTATTATTGAGAAACAAGCCGAACTTTTGAAAGTAAAATTTGGTTCCGCTTGGCCAGGAGAAAACAGAGACAATGAAATTGTTTCGATTCCAGGGCTTAGAGGAAGAGATCCTAAAGAGATTTCGTTGAAGAATTTGTCTAAAATAATTCATGCTCGTGTAGTAGAAATTATAGAGCAGGTTTTTGTAGAAATAAAAGCCTACGGGCATGAGGACCCACGTAAGAAATTGATTGCTGGAATCGTACTTACCGGTGGTGGTGCACAATTGAATCACATTAAGCAATTGGTGGAATACATTACAGGGATGGATACCCGTATTGGTTATCCAAATGAGCATTTGGCAGGAAATTCTGATGAGGAAATTTCAAGTCCTTTATATGCTACTGCAGTTGGATTAGTGATGAATAGTCTTGAAAATAAAACGCAAAGTGCGGTAAAAATTGCGCTTCCAGAACCAGAAAGAAAACCGGTTTATAAGGCACCTGTTGTTGAACTTACTCCAATTGAACCAGTTACTGTGGCAGAGATAGAAGACGAAATCCAAAATCAAGTTCCAGATAAAGTGCAAGAAAAACCTCAGGAAGGCGACTCTACAGCAAAGATCATTAGAGAGTCATTTTTTGATAAGTATGTGACTAGGATTAAAGAATTTTTAGATAAAGCGGAATAGTATTTCAAAATTTAAAAAATAAATATTTTTGTCCTTTTTGTCCCAAGCGGAAAGAAACAAAAAACAATTATAAAACAGAAGATTTAAAAAAAAACCAAAATTATGCCAAGCAACACAGAATTTGGAAGTATTTCGTTTGATTTGCCAAAACACCAATCAAATGTTATTAAAGTAATAGGTGTAGGAGGCGGCGGAAGTAACGCCATTAACCACATGTTTAAGCAAGGAATCAAAGGAGTTGATTTTATTGTTTGTAATACGGATTCTCAAGCATTACAAAGTAGTCCTGTACCTAACAAAATTCAATTAGGAGTTAATTTAACAGAAGGTCTTGGTGCTGGTGCTAATCCTGAAGTAGGTCAACAATCAGCCATTGAAAGTGTTGCAGAGATCGAAAAAATGTTGGATAGCAATACTAAAATGGTATTTATTACTGCAGGAATGGGAGGAGGAACCGGAACAGGTGCTGCTCCAGTTATTGCACAATTGGCTAAAGAAAGAGATATTCTAACGGTTGGTATTGTAACAATTCCTTTTCAATTTGAAGGAAAAGTGCGTCAAGAACAAGCTTTGTTAGGGGTTGAGAAATTAAGAAAACAAGTGGATTCTTTGATTGTGATCAACAATAATAAATTAAGAGAGGTATACGGAAATCTTGGGTTTAAAGCAGGCTTCTCTAAAGCAGATGAAGTTTTGGCGACCGCCTCTCGTGGTATTGCGGAAGTAATTACCCATCATTATACTCAAAACATCGATTTAAAGGATGCTAAAACAGTTTTGTCTAACAGTGGAACGGCTATCATGGGTTCTGCAACAGCAGTTGGAGAAAATCGTGCCAAAGAAGCAATTGTTTCTGCGTTAGATTCTCCTTTGTTGAATGACAATAAAATAGCAGGTGCCAAAAACGTATTGTTGCTTATCGTTTCTGGAACTAATGAGATTACTATTGATGAAATAGGAGAAATTAATGATCATATCCAAGCGGAAGCTGGTCACGGAGCCAATATTATCATGGGGGTTGGTGAAGATGAATCTCTTGGCGATGCGGTAGCGGTGACTATTATTGCTACAGGTTTTAATGTGGAACAACAAAATGAAATTGTAAATACAGAACCAAAGAAAATCATCCATTCTTTGGGAGGGGAGCAAAAATTAGTTCAGGATTTATCAAAAACAACCATTCCCGCTTTTGATTTCTCGGCCATCGAAGATCGTGTTTCTCAAACAGAAGCTAAAATCATCTTTGATTTAATGGAAGAAAAAGTGATTGAAGCAGTTGTTGCTCCAGAGCCAACTTTTGAAATTGATCTAGTACCTACTTCTGCTTTTATCAAAAATATTGATGTGACATTTGAAGTTGTTTTGCCTGTTGCAGAAAATGATTTTTATTTCACTACGCCTCAAGTAAGAGAAATGGAAGTTCATGAGCCACAATTCGTAGCGTATGAAGAGGAACAAATTACCTTTTCTTTCGATTTACCTTTTGCAAAAGAAGAAGTTGCAGAACCGAAAACGACACAAATTCTTTTTGATTTGACTAGTGAAATAAGTGAAATTAAAGTGAATGAGCCAGTTCAAGTGGTTCCTGCCGCTGAATGGAATCATAATGGAATCATTAAATACTCTTTGGAAGAATATATGGAAAAAGAGAATGATTTGTTAGAAGCTAAACCTGTTGCTGCTGTGGTTACAGAGCCAGTTGAGGAGGAGCTAAAAATAACGATGAAAGAAGTGGATTTGACTCCAGTTTTTAGTGATAATTTCGAAGCAATTTCTCCAGTAGAAATGTCAATCGATGAAACGCTGAAATTCAGAGCTGACGAAAGAAGAAGAAAGTTAAAAGACTTTAACTATAAATTTCATAACAATCCATCAAGAGTAGAGGAGTTTGAAAAAGAACCCGCTTACAAAAGATCTGGAATTGATATTTCTAATGGCCATAC
>Ga0209230_10000845_pt1 | contig 12083 bp, 8 predicted proteins | sample LakOntMetagenome_FD_187467 | JGI IMG/M metagenome (GOLD analysis project Ga0209230, IMG submission 187467) | Freshwater and sediment microbial communities from Lake Ontario - Sta 18 epilimnion Metagenome (SPAdes) (version 2) | ecosystem: Environmental > Aquatic > Freshwater > Lentic | place... | reverse complement strand
CTGTTGGGACTTCATTTATGACAATTAATGATTTACCTATTGGTGATTATAAAGTCAGAATAGTTGATAGTGCGGGTTGTTCTAAATTAAAAAGAATCGCTATTCCGGGTAATTATTTATATACATCAACGGGGTATTCTTTAGTTTGTAGTGGAAAAGTAAATAAACCGATAACATTGAGGTCTAACATCAGACAATATTTTTATGAGGGGTATGGGGAATTATTAGACCAAAACCCAACTTTAACAAATTGTGTTTTAAGTGCTGCGACGTTTATTACTAAAGTAACTGTAGGAGATTGTGTTTTGGAAAATGCGTTTTTTGAGACAACCGATATACTTATTTATCCAACTGATTTTGAATGGTTTAACAATATATCATCATTAATTGAATCTTGTCCTCAAATCGGTCCGGGTAATGTTGATATAGACCCAGATAAAAATTCTATAACAGTTAAAACTAATTGTGAATTAAGTTCTTTATATAATACAAATGTTTTAGTTGAATTGATAATTGATTATGATATTAATTGTGTTTGTCCATCACCTTCACCAACACCAACAAAAACACCAACACCTACGCCAACAATGACACCAACAATGACACCAGGGGTATCACCAACTATGACTCCAACCAATACTCCAACACCAACATTTACTCCAACCAATACCACTACTCCTACACTAACACCGACTCCAACGCCGACAGAAACCAATCCTGAAGACATTAAAAAATGGTATGTTTATCAAGTGTGTAATAACACAAATGATGATGATTTAGCTATTATTCAAAATTATCCAGTAATAGTTAATAGTGTTGTGGGGGATGTATTTTTTGATGGTGTTAGATGTTGGATATTAGTGAGTATTAGTGATTTTAATTTATTAAATTCTTTACAAAACATTTACATAAACAATTATACATCATCAGGATTTAATACCGCATATTTTAGTAACATAAGTCAGACTTTTACCGGTAGCATAGCCAATTGTAGAATCTGTAATAATAGTATTAGAAGAAAAACCACAGTTACAGAGAATTGTGGATTAGAAATTAATCAAATCAGAACTAGTCAATCATCAAATAGTTCAGGATTTGTTGCAATCAATGGAGTTATTGAATATTTATTCAATAACATTGAATCAAATGCGGGTACAACTACTACTTTATTTAGTTTTGAAACTAATTCTACCATTACTATCGTAATTAATAGTCCGGACTTTGTAGTTAATGTGGTACATAATTTAAATGATTCAAGTTTTACAGAAACTTATTCAATAAATGATGGAGTGCAAAACATGATTAATTTTACAAATGTTGAGTGTGATAGTGGTGAATTATTTATTACAATTACAACTACTACCGAACTTGTGTAATACCATAAAAAAACCCCTCCGTTAAAGAGGGGTTATTAATTTTACCAAATGTTTTCTTGTTTCATATGACCTAAGACACAACAATAAGCGTCTGTTTGGTCGAAGTTTTCTTTTTTGAGGGTATTGTTCCTTGTGTATTGCCAAGTAATTTGCGGTTCTTTTTTAGCTATTAAATCCCATATAATTTGTTTCTTATCAATGTCTTTTGGAAGACCACCGAATAAAACAAATTTACCTTTATCATTTTCTTTAACTAATTCAGGGAAAGCAAACTTACGAGAATTGTATGTTGATATAAAGTCAGGAACTATCCCTAAGACATCGTAAATTTCTTTTGTAACCAAAGTATTAAATCTTAACAGAGTTTGAACTGTATAGACGTTATTTGAGTTTAATAAAGGTTCCTCTATTATTACTTTAGTGATTCCCATATCTTTATATTCTAAAATTTTGGTTCTAAATATTTCACCTTTAAGAAGTAATTCTTTTATTTTATTTACTTCCTTTGGTTTCGGAGTTGGTGAAATGTGAGTTAGTTCTAATAATTCTTTATTTTGTATGTCAAATAATGCAAAACCAATTGTCCGAGTTGAGACATCAAGTCCTAATACTTTAGGACTTTCTCTTAATGTTCCTTTCATATTTTAAAAATCAAATTTTATTAGGTATTGTTGTAAACCTTGTCTTAAAACAGGAGACTGCAACTTTGATACAATCATAAGATTAAATTGGTCGTCGTAAAGACCAATTTCTGAAATATATAATGGAGAGTTAGTTGACCAAGATGGATTTGATGTCTCCAAGAACTCTGATTGACCAAGATTTATCTTATATCTCATTTCATATATGGTTGCTTGAATATCAGTTTCTATTGAACCATAGAAGTAATATTCGTCACCAAAATTGAGTGTCTCACCTATTTGACCTATTCTTGGTAATTGAACTATATCAGTATCTAAATTATAATATGGGGCGTTTGTAAATAATTCTTTTGTTATTACAAACGTATTACCCGTTAAACTTGATTGTGTCAAATATCCATTAATTGTTGTTGCACTTAATTGGTCTGTGAAATCAATCAATTTCCAACTGTCTGATTCAGGTCTTCCATTATCGTTAACTATTTGACAAATTATTTGAAATGTGTCAGAGACATATCCATTGACTACTGATTTATTAATTATTTGTTTTAAACAATTAAATTCCGCACCAAAATTTACTGAGACATTTTTACTACCGGGGTCACCACAATTAACGTTTGGTCCTGATATTTTTGAATAATAATTACAATGTAATGATTTTGTTGCACCTGACGATGAATTATTTAGTATATAACTAACATACATTGTTTGATTTGACCCTGTTAATACCCCAACGTTTGATGATTGTGTTGAACTACAACTATTTGGCACATTTAAAGATATTGATGGTGCGGGTAAAGTCCAATTACGGTTTGATTTATAGGATAACGCAGCAATTATTTCTTCATCATCAATAACTATTATTTTTTGGTCTGGAAATACTTTTCCAACTCTATTTGGTTTTCCATCATTATTATTTGGGTGTGTATCCCATAAGTAATAATAACGAATTCCAGGTACGTTCATATCATCATTTTTAGTTGATTTAATATAATGAGGTTCAAATAATAATGAAGTACTAATAATAAAATTGTCTTGAGGTGGAACAACATAAAATGTTTCACCATAACAACATTCTGGATTCTTATGCCACATTAACCAAGGTAAATGAATTTTGAAATTTCTTGCATCACCTGTTATATCTTCAGCAACTGTTGTTGGTATTGGTTGTTCTAAAGCAAATTTTTCACCATAGAATAAATCTATTGTATTATTTGTATAATGAATTATTGATATTGCCTTTTGTTCTTCAGGGGTTACAATAATTTTATTTTGAAATGAATTAAAATAATAAACTGAGTCCTCAACATTCATATTAAAATTTACAAACGTTTGACCTTCACTTGTCATATAACCCAAATATTCCTTAGTCCCAATATATGAGGCTGAACCAAAATAAGGGTAATCCTGAATCTGTATATTACCATAGTCATACACGCCAGCAGGATTTTCAGACCAAGGAATGTTCATATTCCAAACTTTGACATCAAACTCGTCTGTATAACAAATAGATTCAAAATCTATAATATTGTTCTTCCAGTGTTCGCTCGGAGTGATACTATCATATAAATTACTCATATTCGGTGGATAAAATAATACTCTAACATAAGTACACGCAGAATTTATATATGAATAATCGGGTGTATTCCTATCTAATGTTACGACATCTAAACAAACATCAACAACTTTATATGTTAAAATGTTATAACAACTATCAACATTTACAAAAGTTTTTACAATTGGTGTTGGAGTACATCCTGTTGGGGTTGGTACACAACAGGTTGATGATGGAGTAGGTGTTGGGTTAGGAGGTTGACACGCATCATATGATGGTGTCGGTGTAGGAGTTGGTGTTTTGGTTGGTGTGACAGGTAAAGGTTCATTACCACAAGAAGAGTTATTTGAATCAAAATATATTGTGACTAAATCACCTTTTGCCGGTAATCTAACAATATTTGAATTACATCCTGAGACCTGTATTTTAATTTGGGTTCCACCAGAAATGGTTGAAAGGTCAACAACATAATTAGAATTTATAACATAATTAACATCTGTATTCGCACTCCAACTTGTAGGTGTTGTGGATGAATCACCGCTAAAAAAACCTCTCATAGCGGCTCTATTAAAAATTGGTGATACTTCCGGGTCTGAAAATGGTATTCCGTAGGTACTATTACGATTATTATCTACGTATATTGGATATTTGATGTTTTGTTTATTCATTTGTCCTGGTGCCGAATTTTGAGAGTTAAAATTTGGCTCAAGGATATTATTATTAATTTGATTATATGACCCCCCTGAAAATGTATAACACACTTCACTGTCCCCCACTTGAAAATATGAAATGTTAAAACTACCTTCAGATAGTTTTTTTCTAGCGGTGTCGGTTAATCTTGTGCTAATTAAAGCTGATGTATTTTTAGATATATATGCCATATTAATAAATATTCTATTTTTTATTATGTGTTAAAAATTAATGTACAACAATCACATCCTGAAATAACAGCATTTGATATTGAATAAGTGTCATTACTATACCCGACAACGCATGTGATGGTTGCTGTCTTATCAACTCGGGATGTTGTTGATACCAACATTGTGTCTAAGTTTGTTAAAGTAAGACCATTCCACACTTCGTTTATATTGGACTGATATACAAAATTATTTTGACATCCCGGTATTGTATTAACTGAAATTGAATTACCTGTAACGGTGTCGGTAACTAATATTGTTGTACTATTTTTATCTAATATAGTTCCTGTGTTCAATACTGATGTACCACTTGTTGGTGATGAATAAAAACTATTTGTGTGAATTAAATCAAACGTTATTGTTGCACCATCAGGTAATGGTGGGGTAACGTTTATAGTCGTTTTATAAGAATTGACTGATGATATTTGATTTAATACAGGGTTTGTTTTAGTCGTAGTTAATGATAGATAATACGTTGTAGCGATTGTTGGTTTATCTAATGTTATAGTTTTTGAAAATGTGTCACCCAAATTATCAACAACTGATAATATATAAACACCGGAACATAAATTTGTAAATATTGACGACGGACTATATGTTACACCATTATCAATTGAATATGAGAATGGGGGGTTATCTAAATTAACGTTGAATATAATACTACCATCACATAAACAAGTTGGTTGATTTACACTTACTTGAAACGATGATAGTCTTCCTAATTGACAATCATCGTTTCGTGGTGTAAGTAAATTATTTCCCGGATTACCATTGATTATCCAAGGTGTATAGGGAGGGTTTGATGATGGATTTGCGTTTGTTGAGGATATTGTTAAATTACCAAAATAAGTACCGGAAGAAATCCAATTAGAGCCATCCCAACTAATTACATTTCCATTAGAAGTACTCCATGTTGGATAACCTGATACAATACTATCAAAACTAAATTCATATTGGCTAGAAGTATTTGCTCTTGAATTTTCAAAAAGAAGGCAAAAATTATTGTAAGTTATTGGTGGTGCAGGTGGTGTTAATGTAATAAAAGTACATAATGCGGTTTGATTATAAACATATATGATATTTGTAATATCCGGTACGGATATGGTCACCCCATTTTGTAATACTGATAACTCTAAATTTTGTGCAAACTGCGTTGTTTGGTAAATGGTTGGAATATTAGGTGCAGAGTTTGGAGAGTTCCAATAAATTGTATATGGACCTGGAGATGTTGACTCTGCTGTTAATTGAATGGTGTAATATTTATTCATTTTTTATATTTTATTTCAATTGTTATTATATTATTTATTTTAATAAATAACTCCCTTAATTAGGTTAAGGACAAGTTAGTATAGGAATACTCCAAGCAGTACCTGCAGTTCCAATACCAACTATTCTAATTGTTGTAGGTGATGATAATGTTTTATTAAATCTTAATTCAATATTACCATCAGCACTATTACTTGATGACGATGGATAATTAGCAACAACACCTATTTGATTTCCACTACTTCCAACTGCTCTTGTTGTGTTATTCGGTGCGACATCATTAATTGTATATGATAATGAAATAGTACCATTAGTATTCCATTGAGCACCGGGATTAGGTGAAGGTGCATTTCCTCCGCTACCAACGTATATGTATCTATCTAAGCTTGTTGTGGCGGTTATCTGATTAACGTAAAATGTTCTTAAAGAGTCATTATTAATAAGGGCATCTCCCACAAATAATGAATCCGCAACTAATGAATTGTTCCAATATATTTGAAATCTATCAGGTACACCCTGAGCGTCAAATTCTACTGATACATTTCCTGTGTTAGAACCAACATCAGTTACTATTTCATAATATCCCGCATTACCATTAAGATTAAAAGACCCACCACAAGGTATTGCTGGTGGCACACCCGATTGTGTTGGTGTTGGTGTTGGTGTTTTTGTCATTGTTGGTGTAGGTGTCATACCCAATGTTTTAGTTGGTGTTACCGTATTAGTAGGTGTAGCCGTTTTAGTTGGTGTAACCGTAGGTGTGGCCGTTTTAGTTGGTGTCATCGTAGGTGTTGGTGTTTTAGTTGGTGTTGGGGAAGGAGGGATATATTCAGATATAGTTCCTTCAAAATAACAATTAGGAGGTGCTACCAAACTACATACGGTCCTTGCGGTAAAATCACCATAGTAATCAACAGTTATTGCTGTATATGATACATCATTACAAACATTATTAATTGCTGGTGATATGTTTTCACTAGGATACCAAGTAGTGGTGTAGGGTGGAGTTCCACCCGAAATTGAGACTGAAATTTCACCATCACAAGAATTATATGATGTTGTTGCTGATATAACACATTCTACAGCCATTGGTAATATTGTAATAACCCCGCATTCATTTTTAACTCCAACTACCTCAGGTGTGATTGTTGGTTGTGTAACGAAACATGGAAAAATATTTGTTGTGCAAAAATCACAATCATTTAATAAATAAAAAAAATAATTACCTGATTTTATGGGGTAATTTGATATCGGTTGTAATTGAGAGTTAATTGTAAACCCACTATAAGTTACACAACCACTATAAGTTATATTATTCTGAAAATTAGATATTGATAACGCATATTGACTACCGACAGTATCAACAAAACCTAAAAAAGGTTGTGATGGTGTAAAATTAGTGATTCCAAAAGGTTTACCTCCGCAACAACTATTAAAATAATATGTATAATTCATTTTTTATTTTTTATTTAACTATAAATAATCTAAACTTTGATTTTATTAAAAATATAATTGACTTTTGTTTTTAATAAATGGTGTGTTGGGTGATATTTATAGGTATGAAACTAATAGATACAATATCAAATGTTGTTACGGAAGCCAAAGAAGCTTATGAATTGGCGTGTGACAAAGGTGTTCCTGAGAAGGAGCTTGATAGATTAGAAAAAAACTACTACGAATCCTTAAAACTTTTAAGGATATATGAAAATTTGGGTAAGAGAGAAAATAGACTTAATAATTAATTAAATTGATTATAATAAAAGACAAATATCACACCAACCTTATTTGAACCGCATTACTATTTCTATAAAGACCGTATAATGGGACACCTAAAGCTGCTGCTGCGGTATCATCTACCGCATTTAATATTGATAATTTAGTTAGTATTGTAAAACCTGTACCCACCGTTAAATCATTATTCATTGTAACACCTGATGTTGATATTGTGTTTGCAGTTAAACCTCCTGTGAAATTTGTTGCTCCGGAAACTGTACCTCCGGTAAATAAACCACCTGTTTGAAAAATTCGCCAATTAGCGTTTGCACTTGTATAACCACTAACACCTTCGATGGTGGAACTTGTCCACCCACTTATAAATGATTGGCCGGCAGATGAACGACTATTGATTACCGTTGTATAATCAGAATAGGTTACCGATGAAAAACCTGTAAGACCTGACATATTATTCCATAAGGTATCGTAATTTGGTATTACATATTGATAAACTTTATCTGTCTCGTGAACATATACCATCATACCCAATCTTCTTCTACCTGAAGAAATATTGTCAGAATTTAATGTTAGATAATCCGGAGATAAAAATGTTCCATTACCTTTTGTATATCTAATAGGGATTGTATTGGCTGATAATTGAATTAATGATGGATATGATGATGCCGTTAAAGTTAAAGATAAATCGGATAGGTTATATACTTCCATATAACCACCAACATTAAGATTAGAAAAGTTAGTTCCAAAGACAGATGTTCTTGAAACGGATTGTGTCGTTGATACTTGAACGCTAGATATTGGATTTTTATAAGGTACTGCCATAATGATAAATATTATGTTTTAGTATTTCCTTTAAAGAATATTGATGTTGATAATGAAGGTGGAGGTACGGTACTTGGAATTAAACAAGTTGGGTCAATCCAAAGAACACGATATACGTTTGAAGGGATTGCAGCTCCACTTGTAACAACTACATTCGCAGCTGCCAATATAGTATCAGGTATTGCGTTATAAACGATATCAGTAGAACAAGGTGTGTTATAACCAATATCTACCGTCATATTTGTCATACTACCACCAACAGCGTTTAATGGAATCCAAAGTGTGTAGAAATATTGAATACCGGTGTTAACCTGAGATGTTGAAAGTTCAATAGTGTTAAAGGTGTATTGGTCTTGTGAACATCCAAAAGTGTCTGTTGTTGTACCTGATGTTTGTTTAATATATCCTTTTAATGTTGAAACATTTGTTACAAAGTTACCACTACCTCCGGTAAATCCTGAGTAATGGATATAGACATTTAAATTGTTTGAATAACCACTAATTGATGGAACACCACCATTACCCCAACCTAAGAAACTAGTGGAACCACTACTAAACATATAGTTACCTAAATTAGTTAATGATGTGGTATCTTGTGGTTCAGGAACTAAATAAACATATGGGTCAAACACATACGGGTACGTTGGTGTTGGAGTATGTGTTGGAGTTATACTTGGTGTTGGTGTGAATGTAGGTGTTACACTTGGTGTTGGGGTAGGTGTTGGGGTTAAACACGATACACAACTACCGGTAAAACTTGTTCCGTTCCAATATCTAACAATAGAAATGTTTCCGTAATATCCTGCAATTGCGGGGCCAAGACAATTAACACTATCTGAAGATTGTAAACTTGTTGCGTTACAAAAACTTGTATTGTTTATACAAAAATCATCTACGGTTCCAGGGTCGTTACAAGCTTGATAAAAAGTTCCGTGTTGTAGACCAACAATTGTTATCGGAAGTGTTGGTGTTGGAGTATGTGTTGGTGTGGGAGTTAAAGTTGGTGTAATATAGATACAATCAAAAACAATAAATTTCTCACAACCATCTGATGTTATGATTTTAATACCGACAGCGGGTGACATATCAAATGGTGGGGGTAATACAATTTCAACTGATGACGGAACAGGTGTATTAATTTGAGAGATATAACCACAATTATTTCCATAGACATCACATACGTATATATCGTATGGATAAGTTAAACCTGTAATACTATTTAGGATTATTGATGTCATATGTTATATTACTACTAATTTTATAATTTAATTTACACTATTCCAGTCAAATGTTTTCTCAATATTACATTGTATGGAGGGGAAGCACCTTGTAATTCTATATCATATATATAACTATAATTAGAACTACTTGGTGTGTTAAATCCACAAAGATTTGAGTTGTATTGCCATTCGATGTCAGTTGTACCATTTTTATAAACTGAAAAGTATAATTGGTAACATGGCATATAATAAAAATTAGTACCAGATTCCAAATACAGTGTGGCACTTGCATAACCCGTTGGTTTTGTTGCTGAAATATTATTTATTACTGGTAAACTTGCGGTTGATAATATGTATGGTGATGATAGATTCCAATAGATAGAAAAAGTTGCTACGGGTGAATTTGTGTTATATACTGAATAAATTCTTGTCCCTGTACTATTAAATGCAAAACTACGTGCAAAGTCGATAGGTAATGGATACGTCAATGTTGATGTCGGGGTTGTTGACATTGTGGTGATATCCCAAGCAGTTGATAATGAAAATTCTCTTATATAATGAGGTGTCCCTAACCCCGCCGAAGTCAATAAAAATACTTTATTACCAATAGAATTAAAGGTAAGTCCATTATAACCAAAAGGACTTGGGAGAATAGGACTTTGGTTTACATAACTAATAGTCGATGATATATCATTCCCTATAGCAATACTCATTTGTTTAATTCTATTTTCATTGAAGTTGTAATAATAAAATTTAGTTCCATCATTTGAAACAAAAGGGTTACGAATCGATTGTCCAACTAAAGATGTAATATCTCTCGTTTGAAAACTACATTGGATATCAAGACTTGGAGTTGTAGGTGACGGTGTCTGTGTTGGTGTAGGTGATGCTCCCGGTGTTTTAGTTGGAGTTTTTGTTGGTGTTTGAGTTGGAGTAGATGTTGGTGTTTTACTAGGTGATACTCCCGGTGTTTTAGTTGGAGTTTGAGTTGGCGTTTTAGTTGGAGTGGGTGTAGGTACAATTTGACAATTAATACAATCACCGGAAATTGATGAACCATATGGGCCTAAAGAATATGTAATCGTGTTTTCGCTAAGTTTGTCATAATCCATACCAAAATATGAAATACATTTAAACGTTCCATCAACAATTGCCCCAAAAATTATATAATCCGTTAAACTAATACCTAATGGTAACCCTTGTATTGAATCAGAATAATAAAATTTACTTGTGTTATAACAATCTTGCCATTTCATTACCCCCGGACATATTATCTGACCGGTTATTGCAGAAAAACTCACCGAATTATTTATTGGACAATCACGAACAATTTCGTTAGAATAAAATAAACGTCTTTGTAATGTATTTTCATCATATTCTGTAGGTGTTATACTTGGGGTAGGTGTTGGTGTTGGAGTGTATGCGTAACCAATAGCATCAATACCAATAATTGAACAAAAATTTGTTGATGATGGTGTCATTGTCATTGTAGGTGTTACGGTTGCGGTTGGTGTTTGGGTTGGTGTCGGAATAAATTCACAATCAAATATTGCTGTAAAATCTAATACATCACAATTTTTAGTTGGAGTTGGAGTAGGTGTAATACATACCCCACTAAAAACATAAATGTTTGATAAATCGGGACAAGAACTAACACAAGGGTATTTACCGGTTAAGTAACAAGACCCTCCTAAACTATCAGACAAACACCAATAACTAGTGACACCAGTATAGTAGTAGATAGTCCAACCACTTGTTTGACCTGTCCAATAGGTATTACCATTATAGGTACCACCCGTTATGTAATTATCATCGGCACCTACTAATCCGGTGTTACTGATACAATATGTAGAACTACAAGGCATATTATTTTTTCATTATAATTTATTTTTTAACAACAATTAGGTTATTATATTAATTGTACCCGCCATACTAGAATGGTATTGACAATTGTAATAAAGAGTGGAAGGTGCTCCATATGGAACTACAAATGTTATTGTTCCATTATCAGTTCCATTATTAGTTACTTCAATATTATATTGATTTCCAGTGCCTGTTGAACTTACGGTTTTAATCCAAAACGGATGACCACTTGCATTTATATTAAATGTGTATGTTTGACCTTCTGTTAGTGTCAAAGTTGGGTTAGAACTTCCGTTTATAGTATATGCGCTTGAACCACTGTTCGTTACATTAAATACTGTAACAATGGAAGTTGGTGTTACTGTTTGAGTTGGTGTGTTGGTTGGAGTTAGTGTTGGCGTAGTGGTATTTGTTGGAGTTATACTTGGTGTAGTGGTATTAGTTGGAGTTATAGTTGGTGTAGTAGTATTGGTTGGAGTTATACTTGGAGTTTGAGTATTAGTAGGTGTGTTTGTTGGTGTTACTGTTTGAGTTGGTGTGTTAGTTGGAGTTTCTGTTGGCGTAGCGGTATTGGTTGGAGTTATACTTGGAGTTTGAGTGTTAGTTGGTGTGTTTGTTGGTGTTAGTGTAGGCGTAGTGGTATTGGTTGGAGTTATAGTTGGTGTAACTGTGTTTGTTGGTGTAGGGGTTGG
>Ga0209230_10000844_pt1 | contig 12084 bp, 7 predicted proteins | sample LakOntMetagenome_FD_187467 | JGI IMG/M metagenome (GOLD analysis project Ga0209230, IMG submission 187467) | Freshwater and sediment microbial communities from Lake Ontario - Sta 18 epilimnion Metagenome (SPAdes) (version 2) | ecosystem: Environmental > Aquatic > Freshwater > Lentic | place... | reverse complement strand
ATCTTTTATTACATATGCTAAAGATAATGAAATACCAATTAAATGTGTATTTGTGGAAAATACTATGGAAAATTGTATGGTAAATGCTTTACATCGACAATGGCTTTTAAATGGTAATATCTGTATGGAAGGTAATAACTCTCATCCACATATGTTTCCATCAGCTGTTCTTTTTAAGGCTCGCAAAGTACTCCAAATACCTACAATTAAAGAAGGTTTTGACTCTGTAGATATTATAAATGGTTATATTCCTTCTTATGATCCTAAAATATATTATAATAAAGCAATATTTTTTGACATAGATGGAACTTTACGAAAAACTGATCATTTAGAATATAAATATCCGACACATCCTAATGAAGTAATACCATATACAGATATTAATAATATGAAAAATGTAATTGAACCATATATTAAAAAAGGATATATATTAGTGGGAGTATCAAATCAATCTGGAATTACAAAAGGTACAGTAAGTAATGAAATGGTAAAGGAGTGTATGGATAAAACCAAAGATATATTGGAATTAAATATGGAAATTATGTGGTGTCCACATGCACCAGTACCAGTATCATGTTATTGTCGTAAACCTCAAAGTGGTATGGGTGTATACTTTATTGAAAAATATAAGTTAAATCCTAAGAAATGTTATATGATTGGAGACCAAACAACAGATAAAACATTTGCATCTAGATTGGGTATTAAATTCATTCATGTTACAAAGTTTTTTATTTAATTCTTAACAATTGGAAATAACATCTTTTAGTAGCCCTTGTATCATTCAATGCATTATGTGCATCAAATGTTTCATTAAATAAAAAACTATATAGTTCTGTCAATTTTGGATATTTATATTTACCATAATTATTTACGATTTTACATACCATAATAGATTCCTTCATTGTACAATAACTTTTCTTCTGCATTAATTTATATATTAGTTCCTGAGCTTGACTTCCATTATGAGGACAATAACGATGTAATTCTGAAAGTAAAATATTTAAATCAAAATCAATATTATGTCCAATTATTGTATCTACTGAATCGATAATAGTAGAAAGATAATTTATAACTTGTTCAAAAGGAACACCTTCTTTATCAGCTATATGATTAGTAATACCATGAATATGACTATTTTGAATTTGAAAATCTGATTTTATTATAAAGTGAATATCCTCATTATCAGTAGAAAATGCAATAGATACTATTCTTGATGAATTATATTTTGATAAATCATAATATGGATAATACTTATTACCATCTTTAATCGGTAGTCCTGATGTTTCTGTATCAAAAACTAATGCCATTATTGCTTTATCTAATCTTATCTAAATAAGATAATCTTTAAGTTGATTTTTTTAAATGAAGAATAGTATCGTGTGCAAACTCCTTCGCAATTCTAGAAAAGTAGTCTTGTATTTTTATATCTGTACAATGTGACTTTGAAAATTGTCTCCAACATAATATACTCATTAATTCCTGTTCTACTTCATCCTTATTCATATAAATATAATCTGGAATAAATGAATTAGCTTGATATTCTATACTTTGTTCCAGAAGTATCAATTGTCCTAATATATGAATATTTTTATAGTAGGGAATAATCATTATTTATATAGTTTGATAAAAATAATGATTTTTTATTTACACAATTCAGCTATTTGTCCAGTTACATCATCAACATCTTTTTTAAGTTGTGTTTTATATTCATCAACTTTACTTTCTAATCCCTTAATTTGTTCTTGCATTTTTGTAACTTCTTCAAGTAATGGTCTTAACTTGTTTCTGTCTATTTTACACGCAGATTTTATAGGTACTACGGCAGGTACTATAGTAGGTACGCTAGGAACAGGTACATAAGTGGGACATTTTGGACAAGTTGCACAGGTTGGACATTTGATTTGACTTTTTTCTAATTCTTTGCATCTTGATAGTAAATTTATAATTAGGTAATCTTTTAGATAAATTTGACGGATATATTCATTAGGATTTGCTAAGAAGGTATTAATTTCACGTGTTGGATCAATCCCATATGGTAATGATAAATTGATATGACCAATATAGTTTTTCGCTTCTTCTATACTTGTTTCGTGCATTAACTTTATTAAGAAAAAAAATATCATATATATGTATTATGTCTGGATCTGAAACAGAAGCATTATATACTAAAATTAATGATATTGTTAAAAAAATTAATCCACAAGTAAATCAGTTACAAGGTAGTCTTTCTGGTATACAAGAAATTTTAGCAACTACAAAAGAAAATATTAGATCAGCTAAAGAAAGATGTACTAATAAACCAAATAATTGTCCAGATAAATCCTTTATTTGTTCTGATATACAAGCTCAATGTAATCTTCTTCAAAAGGAACTTAATGATGTAAAAGCAAATGAAACTAAATGTCAAGCCGATAAAAAGGCTATTGAAGAAGAACTTGCTCAGTTAACCGCAGAATTAGCTGAACTAAAATCTAAAAAAGATGCATTAGAAAATCAACTTTCTGCAACAGATAAAGATGATAAAATTAGAGAATTAGAAGCCCAAATAAGTGAATTAGAAGCAAAAATAATTAATAACGAAGCTATTAAAAATGATTTATTACGAGCTAAGGAAGTAGAACTAAAAGAGAAAGATCAAATAATTAGTGATTTAAATAATCAACTAGCTGATTTACAAGGAAAATTAGCAGCTTTAAAAGCTCAAGGAGAAAGTGATAGTGAATTAGCTAAACAAATAGGTACTTTAACTAGTAAAATTGCTACTTTAACTAGTGATATTACTAATATTAAGAATAAATGTGATGCAGATAAAGAACAATTAAGGAGAGAAAAAGATGCTGAAATAAAAGCTATTAAAAGTGAACGTGATGAAAAACAAAATAGACTAATTGCATTAGGAAAGAAATTTGAAGATATTAATAGAGAATTACAAAAATATAAAAGATTAAATATTGTTAACAATGAAACAATAGGACAGCTAGAACAAGATAAGGAAAAATTAAAAAGACAAATTAATAGATTAACTGATGATTTAAAACAATTAAAAGCAAAATGTAATGCTGATATTCAAGAAAAAGTAGCTATAATAAACCAACTTGAAGCACAAATACAAGCATTACAAAAAGAACCAATAAAATTAAACATAAATGTTCCATCAGATACTGGTAAAATCGCTGAATTGAATGAATCATTAAAAACAAGAGATGCTGAAATTAAAGCATTAAGAAAGAAATGTAATGAAGAAAAAGAAATATTAGAAGCAAAATTACAAAAGGAAATTGCTGAATTAAATGCTGCTATTGATAACTTGAAAGAAAATCATAAAGTAGCATTGGCTACTGAAAAAGAAAAAGCTAGGATAGCTAACCAACAATTTTCAGAGGAAAAGGCATTCTTAAAAGAACTGCCAAACAGACAAAGACTAGAAATAGAACAGTTAAAGCAAGCAAAAACAGCACTAGAACAACAATTAGCAGCATTAAATAATCAATTAAGTGAACTCCAGAGTGATAATGATATATTACGTGCTGAATTAGAAGCCTTACAAGGAACTAAAACAGGATTAACTGATGTTGCTGCTAAAATAAAATGTGATGCGATAATAGCTGAATTAACAAAAAAGTTAGAAGCTAAACAAAAGGAACAACTAGATGCATTAAACAGGGAGTTAACAGCTCTAAAAAGGGAAGTAGCCGAAGGTCAAGCTAAATTAGCTCAAGCTATTCAAAATAAGGTAAATGCGGATGAACTGAAAGTGGAATGTGATGAAAAATTGGCTGTATTAAAGGGACAATTAGAGGAACTTCAAATAGCTAAAGATGCATTGGAAGCAAGTTTATTAAAGGCACAAAATGAGAATGCAGCTATTAAAAAAGAACTTGTAAAATTACAAGAACAATTGAATAATTCAGAGGCTCAGTTAGTTGCTGCTGCTCTTGCGGCTCAGTCACAGACTAGGTTAGCTGCTGAAAGTGAGGCTGCTGAACAAGCCAAAAGAGAGGCTCAGAGAGAGGCTGCTGAATTAGCTGCAGTACAAGCCGCTGAACAAGCTGAAAGAGATGCAGAGGAAGCAGAACGTTTAAGAGAGGCAGCTGTCAAAGCAGCTGCTGAAAAGGCAAAGAGAGATGCTGAATTAGCTGAACAAGCCAAGAAAGATGCTGCCAAGGCTGCTGCTGAACTAGAAGAAGCACGTTTAAGAGCTATAAAAGAGGCCGAAGAAAGAGATGCGAAAGCAGCAGCAGCATTAAAAGCCAAGTTAAATGCAGCGGAACAAGCCAGAATAAATGCTACTCCCATATTAAAAACATATGATATGACAGAGCAACAGATACAATTAAAAGAATGGTATGATGTAATACAATTCGCTAACAAACCAACATTAAAAAATTTGTTTGATACTGAAAAAGATCTATTGTTATTTAAGAATATGAAACCAGAAGAAGTTAAAAATATTCCTGAAGAAATGTACAATAGGATAGAATTAGTACTAAAAAATCCAGTATATAAAAGAGCATATACTTTTGCAGCTGCTCGAAACAAAAATCTGCGTGGTGGCAATTTAAATATGGAAATAAGCAAGTTTCCATTTGTCTTTAAAAGTTTAGAAAATTTTAAGTATGACTATATTGATCCTCAATTATTTATTGATTATATTCACGAACAACAAAATAACAGTAATTTTAATATAGAAACAGAATTTGATAATAAATGGTATTCAACTAATATCGATGATGATAAGATTCAAGAATTAGATATAAAGATTGAAGAAGCTACTGGTAAAAGTAATGTATTTATAAAAAGGTTTATATCAACAAGTGCTCTGGAAAATGATGAAGCTTCTAAAGATATCAAATATATCCAAGAGAAAAACCCACAATTATATGAAGAGTTGAACGATTTTTATAAGCAAGTAATTGAGCCAACATTATATATTATGAAGATTAGAAAAGACATGTTTACCTCCAAACGATACATTATTCGAACATGTGAAGAAGATTTTGAACAAGTTAAATCATATTTTGATATAATTCAAAAAATAACATCAGGTAATACAGAGGTTAATACTGCTATTCAAGAATTTACAACTTTATTCAATGTAACAAAACCATTATGTGAATCTGATAAAAAGCAATATATGGAAAACATAAAACAACTATATTTGTTATATGTTAATGTTAAATTAAAAGAAACTAATAGTATTTTATCTGATATAGCTAAAACAACAGGTAATCAAGAGCTTGTTAAACTTCAAAAAGAATCAAGTGAACAAATTAAAAGTTTAAATAAACAACTAATTACTACCAAACTAACGGCAAGTAGTCAAATAGAAAGAATATCAAGCTTGACTAAAGCTAAAGAAGCTGCTGAAGCCGCTTTAATCCAAAATAATAAATTACTCCAAGAGGCTAAAAGTGCAATTGAAACTGAAAAGAAACAATGTGAGGAATCAAAGAAAGAACTTATATCTACAGTTGGTACTTCAAGTCAAAATGTTACACAATTAAAAGATGAATTGACTCAATTAATGGAAAAATCTAAAAAACTAGAAGAAGCTAATATTAAACTTGGTGAAAAAAAACCAACACCTGCACAAACTATATTAGGTAAACCATTATATGATGATATACCACAACCATTATATAAACAAGAATCTAAACCATTATCAGAACCACCAACTCCACCATCATCGCCACCATCATCACTACCCTCTTCTAAACAAAAACAAGCTTCACCCTCATTCGTGGTGGATAAAAAACAGATTGAGAGTAAGAAAAATGTAGACAGTGACCTGCTACATCTAGCCGAGTTCAAGCTGACCGAGCTAATTATAAAAACACCGACGTTGGAAGAGACTGAGTTTGCGCTTCAGAACAGTTTAAACATGGGAGCTAGTATCCAATCTAGGCGTATGACAGGTGGAAGTGCGATTCTTACAAAGGAGCAAGTAGACAATATTCTACAGGCATTATACAGACTAAATAACACAATGAACAGCATATTCACGATGCCAACTTTCTTACGTTTGTTGTCTCTCCCAATTAAACCGTTAAAAGAGATTTTCAAAGGCAATGAAATTGTGATCAATAACATAGTTCTTTTGATATTTTACGATGCGGACATATTCTACAAGATGCCATATGAGGCACTGTTGGGGAATCAGTTCAATGATTTCAAATCGAGATTGGATGCGGACACGGTCATCAGAAACAGATACGTAGAAAGCACGGGAAAGTATGGCAAGCTCGATACCATACTTGAGATCCTGATAATAGCGGTGCGTCTGATCAATGTGAGTTTTACGAGTAGCAGGCTACTGTCACAGGAACACACCGGGGTGCTCAACGTAGCCTTTGGTCTGTGCGCCATGATGAACAGACAGACGGCTAATATAAGCAATTTACTCGACACCATCATCAGCAAGGAGGGGGAGATCAAAAACGCTCATAACAAGAGCAGCAAGGTAATAACCTACCTGAAGATACGATGTGACAAGGAACCTAATAAAAGGTACAACTTGCAATACGACAAGGAAACTAACAGTCTGTACGTAGGCTACAATAGGACTGAAGAAAATTTGACACAAGATAACTATGATACCTCAAAACAACATACATCAACTGACCATTATCTATTCGGTCCATTCACAAAGGTCTTTACACCCAAATTGTCAAATGTCCAAATAGCAGGCAATTGTGTTGAACTCCAATCGAAACTGGAATCAGGCGAGTCGGTGTTTGTGTTTGGTTACGGTGCAAGTGGTGCAGGTAAAACATCGTCATTGGTGTATTTTAATAAGGGTGTTGGTAGTGAGAGACAAGGTATTTTAATACATTTAATAACCCAGATGAGAAGAGTTTTAAGTGTTACATTAACGGTTGATGAATGTGTATATAATGATAAAGATAGTAGTGGAAAGGCTATAAGAAGAGTAAATAATCAAAAATTCACAAGAAGTGGTGATTCATTTAAAATGAATGAAATAGTACCAGAATTAGTAAAGTTTCAAAAGTTATATCCGGAAATCAATGATGAAGATTTTAAACCAACAAAGGGACAAACTGACTTGGGTGATTATATACGTTACCTATTAGATGCTGACCGTGCTATTCGCGCAACAACAAATAATCCTAATAGTTCTCGTAGTCATGTATTAATTTATCTCAAACTAGAAGCTCTACCTAATAGCCCATACCTAGTTATCGGTGATTTTGCAGGCGTGGAGAATCAGTTTTTATGTAATAATCTTGATGTTCTCCAAAGTATGGATAGCCAAAGTAGAGATGGGATAAATCCATTTTATACTAAAGCTGTTTTAGATGCAGAACCAGAGTTAAGTAAATGTCCTATTCATGGTTCACAAAAAATAGGTGGTGGTGAATGTAATCGGATAGAGTCATTGACCACCAGTGAAAAACGATATATTAATCCTATAGGCTCAGAACAAGAACTACTAGGTATAGTAGATATTAAACAGTTTTTACAAAATAAAAATAATACATACAATCAAATTAAAAAGTTTGTAAAATTTTATCCTGTAATAAGAGATACTATTGATAAAGTATTTGCATTTGCTGATGAAAAGTTTGATAAAACAAAAACACCATTATTCACATACCTTGTTAAAGAAGGTGATACAATTAAATTATCAAATACAATAAAACCAAAACCAGTTTTGGTTAATATATCAGAGGCAGATATTCAAAATTTGGAATTAAAACCGATCAAAACAGAAATAGTTACACCAATAAATATTAATGATTACAGTTATTCATATGCCACTCTTGCCAGAGAAATAGTAGACATATATAATGCATTATATGTCACTGCCAAGGACATTATACCTATAACAGAAAAGGATACAAAATTAATAGGTAATATAAAATTAGAATCTACATTCATATCTTCAATAACTGGTAAAAACATGACAGATGGTAATGATTCTCATCCTAATACTAAACGTTTTTGGGGTAAAAAAGACATTGTTACACAATTATTCAAAAGTAAGGAAATGGCTGACATGTTGGAAATTTTACAAGACGAAGATAATGTAAGAAAAATGTTATCAACTATGTATTCAGTAATAGATAAATTAGAATGTAGAAAATTGAGAGAAACTAAGATGAAAAATTCATGTACATGCCGTACCGCTGAAGGTGTCTTTATAAATAAATCTTTATCAGATTTACGTGCTGATGTAGCTAGTATTATCAAAGCCCGCATGACTTCAGAGGGTGTCATTAAAATTGTTCCTCCATTCAATGACAAATGTGTATCGTTACAATGTAATCCGTATACGAACACATGTTTTGATGATGATATTCAGGAAACATCTAATGCAGGATTAATCATGAGAACCTTGAAAGATAAGATAGGAGAGCAACAATATGATTTAATTAATATTGGTGTTTTCTGTGTGTTCAATTGGTCACGGGAGGTCGAGGGTAAAGAAATTAAACAATCAGGTGGTATTAGAAAATATGATACCATACCTAAAGCACCTCCTACAGGTACAGTACCATCTAGAGCATCACCATCTAATACAGGTAGAGTACAATCTAAAATATCATCTGTAGCATCATCTAGTACAGGTAGAACACCATCTAAACCATCACCATCACCATCACCATCACCATCACCATCACCATCAAAATATATAATTAATCCAGCACATCCAATGCCGTACATAGATTTGTATGATCTCAGAGCTGAGCTAAAGCGGTTGAAGGAAAATAATTTTAATTCGAACAACAATATTCAGCCATTTGTAATTAGAAACTATCAATTAGCAACTGGTTTAATTAAATCATTTGATGATATACAAGCAGAATTTACTAAAGAGTCCCAATCGCTGGACCTGATAACGGCAAATTTGAAGACCAAGGACGAGGACAAGCGTGAGATTTATGGTAATATTTTATACAGTTTGTATCTTAACAAGAACAATGATTATTGGAATGTTAGCAACAAACAAGAATCTGTGGACATGGAAATTTACAATGATTTGGTGAGTCATGTCACCGGGTTTGAGAACAAGATTGACAAACAGACACTTGACAGAGTGAAGACCATTAACACAACCGCCGACAGACTGAACACAATAACAACTGTTATTACACAACTAAATAATATTAATGCTATTTCTCCGCTTGGAACACTTGAATTTACTGACCAGGTCGCAAAATACAGTATAACATCTCAATCGTGTGGGTTTTCACCCAGTTCAAAGTTAAAATTCCGTTCCAATATCAAGACGGTCACGCAACAAGACCTAAATAACACATTTAAACTGTTATTAACAAATCCATTTAATTAGTTATATTTAATAATCATTATTATGTTATATAATAATGATTAAATTATAATTGGTTAAACATTTATTTTTTGTAATAAGTATACTAATAGTTCTTCTTGACCATATGAACCAATGTATTTGAAACTTTTACCAAATCTAAAAAATGCGTACTGAAAGCCTAAAATAAAAAATATTGTTATAAATGATATTAACCATGTACAACTTCCTAGTGTTTCACCACGTTGTTTTAGTATATAATATAGACTATACATTAGTAAACTTAAGAATACTATAATGATTACACCTGTAATTTTTGTGTAAGTATTAATTTTTTTAGTAAGAAGTATTTCTCTTTCATTAAATGTATCCAATACATTACTAATACCAGATTTTATAGCATTTCTAATATCATTTTGAATACTAGCAATAATTTTATCACTTGCTTTAATACCTGTTTGTTTTTCTAGATTAGATAACACACTATTAGAACCATTAATTACTTCATTACTTAGTTTCATGTTAATATCACCTGCTTGTGAATGTAGTGCATTACCTATATCATTAATACCATTATCAATTTGCATACTAACTTCAGGTGAAATTATTTTATAAAACATACCTAATTCAAAGACTGTTAAAATGGTTGCAACTAAGATAATAGAAAATATCCCACGCACACCATTACTATCTTTGGTAGCTAAATAAATATTCTTGACAATTGACATTATTTATATATAATATTATTTATATATAATATATATGTTTGATTGTATCACAAAGTATGATTGGATTGTAATCATAAGTAATGTTTTATTCTTCATGGTTGTTCAAACTATGTTTTTTATCTTTATAGCCTCTAAACAATATGAAACTGTCTTAGCTGATAAAATGGATCTAATATCTCGTTTTGTTAACAAAAATGCTGGATCTAAACAAAAAATGAAGGACTTTAAAGATGCCTATCTTTTATCAAACTCTAAAAAAGCTGAGGAACAATATTCAGTACGTATGCAAGAAAATAAAAAATACATTAATAAATATTGCTTATTACCTATTGGTGCAGCTATTATTGCACTTATTTATGTAATATATAAAGTTAATGCTGCTAGTCCATGGTCATCAACTGATTCACTTAACTTGGCTCTGGTTTTACTAGCCTATGCTACCGAATTATACTTTTTCTTCTTTATTGTACGTAAGTTTGAATTTGTAGGTGATCACTATATTATAGCAAATATTTATAAAGAAGCTACCAAATAAAATATCACAGCTTTTTATAAATTAAATTTTATCGATATTATAATATCAATAAAATTGTACGGTCGAACTAGGAATCGAACCTAGGACTCCAAGGTTTCTGCTACATTATAACAGCCTTGTACTCTAGCCAACTGAGTTATTCGACCAAGGATTTTATACCCTATTTTTTTATTTTATTTTTGCTTTTAAAAATTATATATTTTTTTTATTTAGAAACTATTAATTTATACTTTTAAACATCCACTCCCATGATCCCAGTCTCTTTATTATATACGTATAAAAGTAGTTTTTAAATTTAAACGCATAATAATAATGAATTCTTATATCAAAACTAATTGCATCAACTGCAAGTTTTATAATAATCAAATGAGTATATGTTATAAATTAAGTACTATACATAAACAAGCTGTTAAATTAAAGGAAAATGAACATTTAATAAAAGAATGTAAAAAAGAAAAGTATTATGAACCATCTATTAAAACTATGATGGGTTATAAAAATTGAACTCGTTTAAAAACTCCTTCTCTTATTTATTTAATCAATAAAATTGATTAAATAAATAATTGAACTCGACTTACGTCTCACCTAATTATTAATATATGTAGTAAACTCCATATATTAATAATTGAACACATTTCCTTTGGAAATATGCCCCCTTTTTAAATAATGATTAATTAATCATTATTTAAAAATTGATAAATTAGAAGGATTAAATATTTAGTGACTATTACCTTTCCCAAAATAACATTCAAAAAAAACATTTTCAAGAAGATGACTGATACAAATTTTAATGGTAATATTCAGGTACCTATAATAGATAATCAATATATAAGTACTCTAACTACATTAGAAACACAAGAAACATATCATAAGGATGTAAGTAATGGGTATTATACATTATTAACACATGCAATGTCACTTGGTATGAATCAAGGTATAGTTAATGAATTGGTTGTTAACAAACGTAAACATGATGATACTATTCAAGAAGTTATAATAAAAAAACAGAAAACATTAGAACATCTAGTATATAATATAATGAATGTACAACCAAGACCTAATATAATTACGCAATTAAACGATATCTTCAAAAAATTAGATAGAGTATATTATAAATTGGAAAATAATGTAGTTACTGTCGTGTTTGAAAATTTTAAATTTCCTGAAATTATTTACAACAATAAAAATGATAAAATCGCATTCCGCGTTGATAGTAACAAATATAATGTATGTTATGAAAGATTTGAATATGATGTAAGAGAAACATATCAAATTCTTAACAAACTATGTGTGGATCATGTTTATGACTGTATATATAGTCTAAATTGTATTGATGAGATTTATGCAGTAAGTAATGATATAAAAATCGAATTATCATTCTTTAATAATCTAGAAAATGATACCATTTTATACAAAGTTAATCGAAATATTATATCTTTTAACTTAAAAAGTACTTTTACAGAAGAATACAACTTGATTAATATTAGGAGTTGGCAAAGAAAATTTTATCGACAAAACTGCGATATAACATT
>Ga0209230_10000842_pt1 | contig 12087 bp, 6 predicted proteins | sample LakOntMetagenome_FD_187467 | JGI IMG/M metagenome (GOLD analysis project Ga0209230, IMG submission 187467) | Freshwater and sediment microbial communities from Lake Ontario - Sta 18 epilimnion Metagenome (SPAdes) (version 2) | ecosystem: Environmental > Aquatic > Freshwater > Lentic | place... | reverse complement strand
GCACTTGGCTCACGAGCTGACCGGCGCGCGCGTAGTGGCTCGTTCCGCGCATTTCGCGCGCCGGGTGCAGCACCTTGTAAATGAGCTCCACGACGGCTTTCGCCTGATAGCTAATCTGCAGACGCATTGCTGCTCGCTGCGCTCCCGCTAATCCCGCTCAAAGATGCTAATCTCTCGGAGGTTTCCTTTATATCCCGACAGAGGTCGTCGTCGCTGTACGGCTTCCGGCGCTGCAGGAGCGCTTCGTAGAAAGCCTCCGGGTCCGCCGTCGCGGCTTCCATCACGCGCACGGGGATGAGCAGGCGCCACTTGAGAGCGATGCCGAGCTTCCAGGCGGCGTCCTTGTCGGCGAACAGCGCGTGTGTGACCGGCATCTTGGCGTACTCGTATATGTACTGCGCGTAGTACGCGAGGGCGACGTGCATGGACGCGCCGGCGAGTCGCCCGACTTCTTTTTGGTCCATCGGAGCCGCTGCGGCGCAGGCGCCGGCTCCGGCCTCGGTCGCGACGCGGTCCACGTACAGCGCCGCGGCGACGAACGCGTACTCCGGCATCTCGTCGGCGTTCTTCTCGTACGCGCGGCGGAACGACCTCAGCAGCAGCTGGCGCTTTCGCCGAGGCTTCAGCGGCGTCCACTCCGGCGCGGCGGCGCCCGCGACGGAATCGCCGGTGCCGCGGCGCGACCGCGACCGCAAGGCTTCGCCGGGGAACACTGGCCGGTGCATGAGCGCGCCTTGCCCGAGAACGTCCGTGAGCTCTGCGAGCAGCTCGCCGAGGCTCGGGCGGCCGTTCGGGTCCCACGCGGTGCACCGCTTGTATACTGAAGTCATGTAAGGCGTGAAGTGCTGCCGGTGCGCGGCAGGCAGCGGCAGGTGCAGAGGGTCGTCGGCGCGCAGCTTCGCGAAAGCGTTCTTCCAGAACTTCTGAGAGTTGAGCTGATCGGTCTTGAGAGAGCTGTAGCCCTCGTAGGGGAACTTGTACAGGATGCACGCGAGGATGACGCCGAGCGTCCACACGGGCGACTTGTCGTGCGGCGCGCCGTCGTTCAGGAGCTCGGGAGCGCAGTAGCACCAAGTGCCGAACGACGCGGACCACTCGCCGCTGCCCGCGCCGCCCGCGCCGCCGGGCGCGCGCCCGGTGCGCATGGACACGAGGTTGAAGTCTATGAGGCTCACTGCGAACATGTCGGGATCCGTCGGAGTCTCGTGGATCAGTATGTTCGCCGGCTTCGTGTCGGTGTTCTGGATGCCGCGCTCGGCGAGCGGCAGCGCGATCTGCGCGAGGCCGCGCAGGATGTGCAGCGCGCACGAGCGGCGGCGAGCGAGAAGGTTGTTGCGGATCCAGTGGTGGAGCGTCGTGCCGGCGTAAGGGAAATAGAGCAGGGCCTTGCCTTCGTCCCAGGCGAATTCGGCGCGGCGCATCTCGGGAACGCCGGCGATCGTGCCGGCGGCCGCCGCGTAAGTCGCGAGCTCGCAGATCGTGGAGTACTCAACGTAGCGCGGGTCGCGCTTCTTGCCGCAGTCGGCCAGGGCGTACATGTGCATGGTCTTGCGGATCTCGCCGGTCGCGCGGTTGTACGAGACCGCGCCGTAAGTGCCCGAGTCGTAGTCGGCGAAGCCGTCCGCCGCCGCCGCCGTCGCCGTCGCCGCCGCCGCCGTCGCCGGCGCCGGTGCTACCGCTACCTCTACCTCTACCCCAGCGGCCTCTGCCAGCGCCGCCATTTCTTGTTTGCTCCCAAATAATTTTGAGTTAGCGATGCGCAGCGTTGAGCCCTATGTGCAGCAGCTGTTCGTAGTAGATAGGCGCTCGGCCTTTCTGCGTGACGACGAAGGCGTGCTCCAGGTCGGCCGCGGCGGCGACGAACGCCCAAACGGCCTTGCGCGGAGCGCCGGCGGCTTCCAGGCAGCGCGCGATGTCTTCGGCGGCGCGCGCGAGCGGCACGTTCGCCTGGTAGACCGCAGCGGCCGCAGCGCGGATCTTCTCAAGCGGCGGCGTCGGCTTGACGGCGGCGAAGAACTCGGCGAGATGAGCGAAGTGGTAAGCCGCGAAGCCGGAGCCACCGGCGGCGGATCCGGAGCCGCCGAGTCCGGCGAGGTACAGAGCCTTGAGGAAAGGCGCGCGGCATTCCGGCGCCGCGGCGGGCGCCGCTCCGAGCAGCGCGAGAACCGCGCGCGTCTCTTCGGCCGTCGGCAGCGGCACGCGCGAGTGCTGGAAGCGGCTGCGCAGCGGCGGCTCAAGCGCGCCGACGCGGTGCGTCGTGCAGATGAACATGGCGTTGTGGCTGAACCGCTCCAATAGCACGCGGAACGGCTGCGGGTCGCGCAGGGCGTCTATGTTTCGCAAGACGATGATGTGGCGCGGCGCGTGGGCGAAGCGCGCCTCCACGATGTCTCTCAGGAATACGGTGAGGCAGTCCAGGTCCTTCGGCAGGTTCGGGTGGGCGAAGTCAATCTCCAAGAAGTAGCCGCAGCGGCGGTACGGTATGTCGCCGTCGGCGTGCACGTGGTCGCGCAGGTGAAACTCGCCGAAGCGGCGCCGGATCGCCGCGCGGTACACGAGGTCCAGCGGGAACCCGCGAGCGCCGTACAGGAGCACGTTCGGCGTGCCGTGCGCGGACGTCACGGTTTCCGAGAGCGCGCGCACGATCTCGCCGTGGCGCGGCAGGCACGACGCGAGGATCTCGTCAAAGCGCGCGAGGAACGGCGCCCACAGCGGCGGCGCGCTTCCAGCGCAGGGATGCTTCAGCGGGCTGTTCCCCGACGCCGACGCCGCAGCGCCGCCGCCGCTCTTCGTGCCGCGCGCCATCCACGCTTCGCTCTTAGCCTTTACCCTCAGGACCCGCTCTCTTTATATGCTCTTGAAAAGTAGAGGTCGCTAAGCGCAGCGCCGCGATGAGCGCTTCGGTCTACTATGTCGTGTTCAACGTGCTCGCGATCAGCGCGGCGCTGATCAGCTTCGGCTATCTGCTCACGCTCAGCATCCTCGTGCACGACACGCAGAAGATCACGGACTCCTTCATGTACTTCGTCGTGGAGTGGGCGGTCGTCGCGTTCGCGCCGGCGCTGCCGATGCTGTTCTTCGTGCTCACGCGCGCGATGAGCATTGAGAAGGCGAAGGTGTGGTTCTGGTCGCTGGCGAGCAAGTTCGCCGTGTTTCATCTGCTGTTCCAGCTGTCTGGGTACTACAGGTACGCGTTCGCCGACGAGTACTGATGCAAAAAGGACGCCGGTCGCTCCGCACGCCGCTCGCTCGCTGCGCTCGCTGCGCTCCGCTACATCGGCGGAGCGACGCAGCCGCAGCCGCCGCGCGACGCCCAGCGGCCGCCGCGGAGGCGCGCGCGGCCGCCGCCGATCGCCGCGGAGCGCGGCGCCGCGGCGCGCCACCACGCCGTCGCGAGCAGGGCCAGCAGGATCGCGGCGAGGACGATGAGGACCAGGCAGCGCGGCACGCCGAACCAGCCGCGCGCCGGAGCGGGCGCAGGAGCCGGCGCGGGAGCCGCGGGCTTAGTCTCGTCGGTCTTCGGGGCTTCGGACATAGCAGCTTATCTACAGTATCTCAAGACATTCCTCCCGTCGCTGGACAGTCCGAAAATACCCAAGTCTCTTTTAGAGAAGCGCCGCTAAGCGCCGCGCGGAATGGACTGCACGGATCTTTCGTGCGTGCCGGCAGAGCCTCCGCGGTTGCGGGTGGAGCGCCGGCGCGCCGATGCGGCTCCGGAGCGGCGCGAGGTCGTCGTGTTCGCCGACGACACCGTTGCGACGGCGCTCGTCAAGATCGCAGCGGCCTTCGGCGAGCGCTCGGTGCCCTATCTGTGGAAGGCCGGTCGCTCGGTCGCGTTCACGGTCAGGGAGACTCCGTGGCGCGCGGCTTACCGCGCCGATCCTTTCGCCGTGCCCGAAGGCGCCGAGGGCACCGGCGCGCCGACGGCCGCGCTGTCGCCGACGCTGCGTCTGCGCCTGGAGGCGCTGTGGTCCTCCGTCGTCTCGGGCGACCTCGTGTACGCCGCGTTCGCTTCGGACGTTCCGAAAGCGCTGCGCGACTCGCCGGCGGCGGCGTCGCACTACTTCCCGATCGCGGCGAACGTGCTGCGCGCGACCGAGGAAGTCTCGCGCGAGACCGCGGCGCTCTCGGCGCTGTGGGCCGACGGCACCCGCGCGCCGGCGGCGGGCGCACCGCTCGTCATCCGGCCGAGCAACTACCAGCGAGTGACGTTCCGCGCGCCGATCGCGCCGGCCGCGGCGGCGCGCATTGCGGCCGCCGGCGGACTCGCCGCGATCTGGGCGAAGCTGCGCGCGTCGCCGACGGAGCTCTCGCTTCTCCAGTGGACGACCGACGGCAGCCGCGTGCTCTATAAGCTCGCCGAGCGCCACCCGATCCCGGCAGCGCTTCTGGACCGCTGGACTTCGCCCGACCGGCTGCCGACGGTGCCGATGATCCAGGGCTGGAGCATGTTGCTCGCAGGCGCGGAAGGCCGCCGGCGCGACCAGTTCGCGCGCGTCGCGATCCTGCCCGGCGAGGTATCGGTGACCTATGAGCTGGATCCGAGAGAGAACGTGCGCACCGGCGCGATCGCGCAGAACTACGATAGGCTGCGGCGGCGCGTCGTCGCGGCGATCGCTTCGGCGGCCGCCGCGGGCGACGCGGAATCCGCCGCGGCGCCGCTCGGGGCCGCCGTGACCGACGCGCAGTGGCGCGAGACCGACGTTTACCTGAGGACCGAGTTTCGGCTCACGGGCCTGACGGTCGCTTCGTTCGCGCGCTCGCTCGCTTCGGCGCCGGCGGCGGCGCGCGCGCTGTTCCACGTGCTGCGCTTCGCGCGAACGGCGCCGATGTCGCTGGACATGGTCGCCGTGCGCGCGAGCAATAGCCGCAAGAAGGACATCGCCGAGTACGTCGCTTCGCGTCTGCTCGCGGGCGCGGTGCTTCAGGACGTGCTGAGTGAACTCGCCGAGGCGACCGGAATGTCGGCGGAGGAAGTCGCCGAGGCCGCTCAGCGCGGCGTGGAGCTCGCGCGCAAGCCGGCGGCCGGCGTCGTGCCGCGCGAGTCCGAGGACATCGTCGCGCTCCACGGGATGCACGTGCGCCTGCTGCCGACGGCCGGCGGCATCGTCGTTCAGCTGAACGGCGTCGCGTCGCGCGATGACCTCGTCCGCACGATGCACTGGCTGCGCTGCGTCTCGGCGCGCGCGCCGTTCATCGCGCCTCCGGCGGCTCCGGCGGAGGCCGCGCCCGCGCCCGGCGCCGAGGCCGGTCCTTCGCGGCCGCGCCTCGCCGCCGCGCCGGCCGCGCCGCGCGCGCCGTCGCTGGCCGAGACGGAATCCGTTTCTTCCGGTGAGATTGACCTGAGCTTCATAGAGGGCGGCGCGGCGCAGAACTTCCCCGACGGCTATTTCCTGAAGCCGCTGAACGCCGCCGATCCGCGCCTGTTCTCGCCGGCGAAGTACGCCGCGAGCTGCGGCGTGACGCCGCTGCGGCAGCCGATCGTTCTCTCGCCCGAGGAGAAGGCCGAGATGGACGCCGAAGGCTACGGAGCTTCTTACACGGACGCGATGACGTACGGCAGCGACGCCGAGCACCAAAACGTCTACATGTGCCCGGCGCTGTGGTGCCCGGACTCGCGGAGGCCGATGACGCCGGCGCAGTACGCCGAGAAGGGCTGCCCGAAAGGCGAGCAGGCGATTCACCTCTACGACAAGCCCTACTGGAAGAACAGCCCGGCGACGCCGAGGCACATCGGTCTGCAGAATCTCTATAAGGACACTCACGGCATGTGCATCCCGTGCTGCGGCATATCTCCTCTGAAGAAGAACAAGATAGACGAGTGCTCTCGCGCCGTCGCGGCGGCGGCCGGGCCGAAGCCGAGCGCGCCGAAGCCGACGCCGGGAGCTCCGGGGCCGAGCGCGCCGCCGAGCGGTCCGGGGCCGAGCGAGCCGGGGCCGAGCGCGGGGCCGGCCGCTCCGAGCGCGCCGACGCCGACGCCGACGCCGACGCCAGCGCGCCAGCGCCGCGCCGAGGAGAAGAACATCCTCAAGCGCCGCGCGCCGATTGACGCGAACCGTTACGGATCGGTGCCGCAGGTCATCCACGACGTCCTTCTGCCGGACACTGACTACGCTCTTTGCACAGAGGAAATGTCCAGTCACGAGTGCTTCGTGCGCCGCGGAACCGGAGCGGGCCCGACGTCGCCGCCGGGAGTGCCGAAGGACAGCTTCATGGCCGCGCTGCAGTACGTGCTCGGCTTCCCGAGCGAGGCGGCGTTCCTGAAGGCGATCCGCGCGCGCCTGGATCCTCTGTCGTTCGTCGCGCTGGAGAACGGCCACGTGCTGCAGGCTTTCGCGCCGGCCGACGCGATCCTGCCCGAGGACCTGACCGATGCCGAGAGGCGCGCGTTCCAGCGCTGGCGCTCGGCGTGGCCGGCGTACGCGGCGCTGTTCGCGACGCCGGACGCGCATGCGACGTCGCGCGAGCTCGCGCTGTTCTCGGCTTACCGCGACTTCTTCGCGCACCTGAAGTCCGACGAGCCGAAGTCGCCTTACCTGTTCTACGACGTCGCGCGCCTTTTCGGCGTGACGCTCGTGCTCTGGGAGCTCACTGACGCGAAGGGCGGCGTCGCTCAGGTGCGCTGCCCGGTGTTCAAGACGATGGACGAGCTGCTCGCGCGCTCGGCGATTCCGGCCGACGGCGACGCCGCCGCGGGCTCGGCCGGCGCCGGCCCGGATCCTCTCGTTTCCATGATCCTGAAAGACGGAGCGCACTACGAGCCGATGGAGCTCGCGCGCTTGAGCGCCGAGGGCAAGCGTCGGCTGACGCAGGCGCGCGTCGGCAGCGCTTTCCTGAAGGACACGCTCGGCGCCGGTTGCCCTGCGCCAAGTGAGCGCGACTTCGGAGCCGCCTCGGCGGTGATCGGGCGCCTGCGCGCTTACGCTCGCTGGTGCAACGAGATCCCGACGGACACTTCGGACGAGGCGCCGCTGCGCCCTTACGCGGCGATCCTGACGCCGGACCTGCGCGTTGCGCGCATCGTCACGCGCGGCGGGTTGCACATTGTGCTCGGCGGCGAGCGGCCCGGCCCGGCCGACATCGCGGCTCTCTCGGAGTTCCTCGGCCTGCGCGCGATCTACCACCAGGAGGACGTCGCCGGCCAGGCGCGCCCGGTGCGCTGCCTTTCGGCCGACCTCTCGCTGTTCGCGCGCAAGACGGCCGAGCTCGGCTTCGGCGCCGAGGCGGGCGTGCCGATCGCGGCGGGCGCTCCGGGCGCCGCGCCGGCCGCGGGCGTCTACTCGGCCGTGCTCGCGGCGCCGCCGCCGGACCCGAGCGGCGCGCTGCCGGTGCTGCTCGCCGGATCGCGCGCCGACCGCGCGGTTGCGCGCGGCGAGGACGCGAAGGCCCGCGAGGTCTCGCGCATGACGCGCCACGTCGCTCAGACACTGCTGTACTATTACCGAGACCTCGTCGTCCCGCTGCTCGGCCGTCCGCGCCCGGCGCGCGTGCGGGCGCTCATGAACACGTTCCCGCGCTACCCGAGCCGCGAGAGGCTGGAGGCTATCTTGACTGGACTTCCTCTTGAGAACAGAGAGAGCCTCGCCGAGCACATCCGGAACCTCTCGGGCTCTCGGGCGTTCTACGCTCCCGGCGTGCGCCTGGAGCGCGGCCAAAAGGCCGACGGGCGCCGCAACGAGTGGCTGTTCTCGCAGGCGGCCGTTGAGGTCGGGCTTCCGGCGCCGGTGCGGCGGCCTGTGGCTCCCGGCGCAGCGCGTCCGAGCGCGACGAAGCTGCCGGAGGCCGGAAAGGTCCAGGAGCGCGCGGCGGCTTTCCCGGAGCCGGGAGAGCCGGGCGCGGCCGCGCCGCTTCCGCGCGCGATCTCGGAGGCCGCGCCGACGCCGCTGCCGAGCAAGTGGCAGACTCTCAAGACTTACAACTGGACGAAGTTTGCAGTCATGCGCGTCGCCGAGTCGCGCCCGAGCGACGTGCGCGAGTTCTTCCAGTGGCTGTCGCGCGACCTCGGCATCCCGCTGTCGTGGCGCGACGTGCTGTACGCGGCCGCGATGGACGTGAGCAGCGCGCTCGCGGACCGCGCGGCGACGGAGGCGCTCAGCCACGACGCTTACTTCCGCGCGGTCTGGCTGCGCGCGATCGGCCGCGATCCGGCGAGCGTGCAGCGCACGGTGTTCCTGGAGATCCTGCAGAGGATGCCGCTCGCGGCGCGCCAGAACAAGTGGCGCGAGATCATGGTGTCCGCGTCCGAGTGGCCGATGGACTGGACGATCGCGGCCGCCGCGCGCCTCTTGGACATCAGCGTGCTCGTGCTGCTGCAGCGCGCGGCGCACGGCGCTCAGAAGGGCGTCGCGCGCCGCGGCGGCCTGGAGGACCTCGTCGGCTCGTGCCGCTTCTTCTCGCCGGTCGCGCGCAACCGCTCCGCGGTCATGAAGCGCCCGCTCGTGGTCCTGTTCAAGGAGGCGGTCGCCGACCACACGAATTACTACGTCGTGCGGCCGCCGGCGCCGGTCGGCCAGTACTACCGGCTCGCGGCCGAGGCGCCGCGCGACGTCGCGGCGCTGCTGACAGAGCTCACGGCCGCGCCGGCTTCGTCGTCGGCGCCTGCGGCCGCACAGGCTTCCACGTCCGGGTCCAGGGCTTAGCTCAGTAAGTCTTGAAGTAAAAAAACAGTTTCCTTTTTCCGCCTCGCGCCGCTCAAGCGTTCTCCAGGCCGTAGAAGTTCGTGTAGAACTCGCCGTCGTCCAGGGAGACGTACTCGTCCCGCTTGGCCTTCGCGTTGTACACCAACAGCTCCTCGTCGCCGAGCTTATCCTGCTGGCTCATCGGGTAGATGACGTAGCGGATCGGCACCTTGCTGTAGAGCTCGGCGATCTCGTGGATGGGTTTGCCGGTCTTCAGCAGGATCTTCGTGAGCCACTCGGGCACCGAGGCGACATTGTCCTTCTGCTGGTATTCGGCGACGACCGCCGTCTTGCCCTCGTTGACGAAGTACACCGGGTCGTTGTACTTGGTCTTGACGGGGACGAAGGCGTCGCCGGGAACGATGACCTTCGCGTTCTTCTTGATGAGCTTGCGGAGGTAAACGCCGGAGGTGAAGTCGCGGTTGCGGTCAAAGCTGTACTTCCAGATCGTCGGGTCGCGCTTCTTGCCGCCCGGCTTCTCGGCGAGCACCGGGATGTGCGAGAGGTTCTCCGGCTCTGCGGCGGTGTTGACCTCCACGGTGAGCTCGGAGAAGAGGTCGCTGATCTCCTCGGTGAGGTTGCCGATGCGGTTGATGAGGTAGGTGGTCTTCTCGCTTAGCTTAAGGCTGTCGGCGAGGTCAATTAGCGCTCCGGTGCCGTAGTAGTAAGGCGTGTAGGCCTTGCTCAGCTTGTCCACCTCGGGCGCGATCTTGGCGCGGCCGATCTCGGCCTTCTGGCTGGAGCTCGGCGACGCCGAAGACGACGCGCCCGGCGACAGCGACTCTTCGGGCATCAGGTAACCCTTCTCAAACTGCTCGCGGGACAGGATCGGCACCTTCATAGCGCGCGCCTTGTCAAGCTTGCCGCTCTTCTCGTCGGGGTCCGCGGCGACGACCATAAAAGTCGCCTTCGTCACGCTGTCGCCGACGACGCAGCCGACGGTGGCGAGAAGGTCGGCGTACTGCTTTGAGCGGAAGCCGCTGAAGACGACGTGCTTGCCGCGCAGGTAATCGTTGACCTCAAAGCCGGCGGCGGCGGCGGGCGCGGGCGGCGCCGCGGGACGCGACGGACCGGCTGCGGCGGCCGCAGCGGCCGCGGGAGTAAGCTTCTCGCAGTCCTTCGCGAGCGCCTTGGCCGTCGCGCCGGCGGGATCAATCGCGCGGCCGGTCAGCGGGTTGACCGCAGGGTTCTTGGCGAACTCCTTGCACTTCTCGGCGTCCATCTTCTTCGGAGGCATGTCGTCGGGTAGGCACGGCGGGACGGCGTGTCTTACACAAAAAGAAGATAATGACCCGCGTGGAGCGCGGGGCGGGCGCGGAAGCCGGTTACACCATCGCGACCTGCACGCTCGCCATCGGGCGCTGGCGGCGCTGAGGCAGCTCGTACTGGAACGCGATCGCGCCGTAGCCGCAGGGATCGGTCGGCGCGACGGCGCCGGCCATCTCCTCCTGCGCGATCGGCGCGACGCGGTCGCGGTCGCGTCCGCGCGGCTCTTCGGCAGGGCGCGAGCGGGCGCCGGTCGCCTTGCGGCGGTCGGCGAGCATCGCTATGTACGCGTCCTCGTCCAGCAGGATGTCGCAGTCGCCGGTGCCGCACGGCGGCAGCTGGCCGAGCATGATGTTCGCCGACACGCCGTTGATCGCGTCGTACTCGCTAAAGATGCTCGCGTTGATGAGCATGTCCGTCGTCTCCTCAAACGAGCACTTCGCGAGCGGCCCGACGTCGCCGCGGTTGATGCCGTGGCGGTCCACCGACATCATCGTGCCGCGGTTCGTCATCGTGTCCAGCAGCAGCGAGACGTGGCGGTAGTTCATGGAGTCCTTGCCGGTGACGTCGGCGATCTCGCGGTACAGCGCGTTGCGCGCGGCCTCCACGCCGAGCGTGTGGTAAATCTCCCAGATGTCGTTGCTGCTCGTGCGGTACGGGTCAACGTTCGGGTTGCCGAGGATCTCCTGTAGGTTCGTGCCGTCCGTGTCCAGCACCCACTCGGTGATCTCGTCAAAGTCCCACGCGCCGGCGCGCTTCACCTGTCGGTTCACCGAGTGCATGGAGACCTTCTTGATGCCGCGCACGCCCTTCAGCAGCACCGAGTGCAGCATGTTGTGCTCCATGGCCTTGATCGCCGCGAGCCGGTCGTCGGTCGTGGCGCTGTCCTTCAGGCCCGTCTCGGCGAGCGCGGCGCCCTGAAGGCGGATGCGGAAGATCAGCTCGTCGGCGTTGTCGTCGCTGAACAGGCAGTCAATCGTGTTCGTGTAGGCCGTGTTGAGCTGCAGGTAAATGTCCATCATCGTCACGCCGATGCGGTGCATCGCGCCGCGGTTCAGCTTGAGGCGCAGGACCCACGACGACGTGCTGCGGCAGCGGTCGGGCTCGGTCTGCGTGAACAGGCGGTACAGAGCGAGCATGCCGGCGTCCTCGGGGATCGCCGTCTCCAGGCCGTCGTCGCCGGGCGGGTCCCAGTACAGCTCGCTGCTCTCAAGGATGTCCGAGAGGCGCGTGACCTCCAGCGTGCGCATGACCTTCATGGCGCGCGCCTTCGCCTCGGTCACGGCGATCTCGCGCGAGATCGGCACCGCGCGGTCGGAGCGGTCGGCGCCGCCCGACGCTCCGCCGAACACGACGGCCGGCGCGCCCTCGCGCGGGTCGCCGATGAGCGCCCACCGGCGGCCCTCGTCGTCCGCCTGGCCCGTTTCGGCCGCGGCGAGCTGGCCGAGGCCGCCCGGAGGCCGCGGGCGGCCGTCGGCGCCCGTCGCGACCGTCGCGATGTCCGGGCGCAGGTGGATCTTCAGGATCGGCGTCTTGATGTGCTTGCTGCAGCCGAGAAGCTCCTTGAAGCGCGGCACGCCCGACGTCGCCTTGACGGCCGCGACGGTGCCCGACGAGTGGAAAGAGTCCAGCACGAGCTGCGTGCTGTTCTCGCCGATCGTCTGCGCGCTGACGATGCCGACCATCTCGCCGGGCGGCGCGATGGCCTGGATGTAGTAGCGCGCGACCTCGCTGACGATCCAGTCAAAGCTCGCGCGCTGCATGTGGTGAGTCAGCAGCATCTGCTTCGGCGACAGGTTCAGGCGCACGAGCATGCCGAGGAAGCGCGCGGCGCCCGGGCCGGCGCGCTCGCCGGCGCTCGCGGCGTTCGGCTTCATGCGCTGGATGTCCAGGCGCGCGACGAGGTCGTCTATCGTGTCCAGAACGTGCTTCGCGCTCAGGTCCGTCATCACGCCGTCCAGGCCGGCCTCGCGCGCGCGGCCGACCGCCGAGCGCACGAGGCGCGTGAACGGGATCGGGAACGTCACCGCGTCGCCCTTCTCGCCGCCGAATACCTTCATGATCACGAACTCGCGGTCGGCGACGAGCGCGTCGTAGTGAGCGCGCGCGCGCTCCAGCGTCTCGGGCGCGATCGTCTCGGCGA
>Ga0209230_10000841_pt1 | contig 12091 bp, 16 predicted proteins | sample LakOntMetagenome_FD_187467 | JGI IMG/M metagenome (GOLD analysis project Ga0209230, IMG submission 187467) | Freshwater and sediment microbial communities from Lake Ontario - Sta 18 epilimnion Metagenome (SPAdes) (version 2) | ecosystem: Environmental > Aquatic > Freshwater > Lentic | place... | reverse complement strand
TTCTACTCCAAATCAGAAGAATACTCTAAACTCAAATTACCCGAGAGAGAGCGGTATTTCTCGTATTTTGCACAAGGAACATTCTATTCGCCGGCAGGACTACTCATCAAAGCCATTGGGTTTCCCACCATTCTCAGCAAAACGGACAGCAAAAGTAAAAGAGAGGTTCTATCAAAGATCCATTCATTCAAGCGCATGTTTCCGACTTACTCATTTACACGTCTAGAATTGGAATTCATAAGGCGTTGGTTGAACACCGGCAAAGTGCTCTTTGGTCTCAATATTCCTAACGAAAGAAAATTAACAGAAGAAGAACAGAAAACACGATACTTGCCACTTTTGATGGCCCTTTTTGGAAAAGATACTTTCCAATATTTTGGCGAAGAGAAAGCCTTGAGCCCCCAATCCCGATATGAACAACTCATTAAAATCCGTATGGAAGAGTTACGCGTTATCGACCCATCGCTCACTAAAGCACAACAACGGTACCGGGCGGAAAATGAAGAAGAATGATCACCGTGTTTGATGTGGGGTAAAAATAGTGAAGGAATAAATATAAAACTTACTCATTTACACGTCTAGAATTGGATTTCATTAGGCAATGGTTGACCACCGGCAAAACGCTCTTTGGTTTCAATTATACTTACAAACAATTAACGCCCGAAGAACAACAGAAAGATTACTGGTCTCTTTCAATGGCTCTCTTTGGAAAAGATGCCGTACGATACTTTGGCGAAGAGAAAGCCTTGAGTCCCTAATCCCGATACGGACAAAACAACAAAATCCGTCAAGAATGACATAAAAAAAGAAAAATTGACACATAGTTAGTTAAACCTAAATATTATCATAATTAATATGACTTTACAACCTGAAATGTGCGCTGATGAATATTATAGTTATGTGCGTATTATCTATAAAGATAACCAAGTCGTAGGATACACGCATTCTGAAGCTGAGGCTGATGCTATTTGTGAAAAAGATGGGCGGTTTCAATGGGATGTTGTTCGTAAAAAAAATGAAAATTTAATAAAAAGATTACCTCAGCTTACCATTCATGATGTCATTTCACAATATTAAATATACCAATCGACTCACCAAAACGCAATTTAGAAAACGATCCTGGAAAGTTGTATGATTGAAGAAATCGGTATTGAAATTCAAATTGGAGACTTGATTGAGATTTCAAGAAAAGGCAACAATATGAGTGCTGACACATCTTATTTTGGTTTAGTTGATCAATACGCTGCGAATGGCAAACGTATACGTCTACGTCTACGTTAGATCCGCATGGGTTCCTGTATTACATGTGGTTGTTATCCGTACCCCCGGGAGGCCACCCAAGCCTTCTTGGCCGCCGCGCACTTGGCGAGCCGAGACTCCGCCTTTTGGACGGCTACCACCGCCCGCTCGGCCACGCGCAAAGCGTTATTTGCGTATTCACGTGCCATATTGGCCATGGTAAGTGCGTCGTTACACGCATCATCCAAATGCTTACCCGTCAAGAAATGTTCGGATAATGTGGAGGCCATTTGGGATACCGGGTTGAGCCGGGGCCCTTGGTTATATGCACCCGCGCGACAGTGGGTGCCAGGCAACGGCTGTGGGTGTCACAATTGTTTTTTTTGGACCCCGGTTTTTTCGTGGATTCCGGTGAAGATACGTATTACAAGCATTGTGGTCGTTTTACTTTTGAAAAATAACAAGTTTTAGCTAGCAGAATGGCATTTTTGCGGACCGGCCGACCGAAACCGGGACATGATCACCGGACTTGCCATCCACTTTGCCAACTCCTACAACAGCTACGGTTATCGCACTTAAAAAAGCTATAGCGGCAGCAGGGACAAGAAAATACCACATGAATTGGCTTGGCTTAGCTTTTAACTCATGAAATGCCAAGACCCTTATATAAACATACGTCAAGAATGACATGGAAAGTTGTATGATTGAAGACATTGAAATTCGAATTGGAGACTTGATTGAGATTTCAAGAAAAGGCAACAACATGACCTTAAAGGAAAATCAAAGTATGATTGTGGATATATCTTATTTTGGTTCAGTTGATAAATACGTTGCGAATGGCAAACGTATACGTCTTACACCAAAGCAAAAGGAGTTTGTACGCAAGTTGTTAAAAACTTGCATTCTTGAAAATATATCTGATATTGAATCGATTCTTGGGCTTTATGATTTCAATGTTGACACCGTGCTGTGTCATTCGACAGAGCCATATAATCCGGGAAGCCGATTTTTTTGATCAGGGGCTACGTATAATGTGAGTTACAATCTTATAATTTTGCCAGATAGTTGGGAGAGTAACTCCAGTCATTCATTCCAATAACTTGATAAATGCTGTTGTCTTGGTGAATCAATTTGATTCCATAATCCGAATCACCATTTCGGAAATTTGCGAGTTTCTTTCTGTCTTCCGTAGGAAGAAATCCAAATACACATTGAATTGTAACATCGTCTTGTGCATCCGCAATCTCCAAATACATTGTTTTTCCAACGCAGATGAGTGGAATCCCCGAAGAACCAAAAGGCCTCATGACATTCTCCTCATCTCCATCGCATTGTATCGTATCATAAACAACCTCTTGACTTCCTGTCCAATCGTACTGATATAATTGGGCTCTTGTAAAGTGTCCCGAAATGTGGATTTCTTTGAGAACATCACCCGCTCTTGGTATGATGTAGAAGGATTCTTCGGGTTTCTTTACTACTTGTTCTTCGTACATTGGAATTGAAGGGTTTACAAGAGTGTACACGCCATTGTCATCTATGTCAATGGCTGTTATACCTTGATCGTCTAATGTCTTCACTGCCGACAAGGCATCCATTATCATTTTATTATCAACATACATTTCCATATTTTTGATGATACCAGTTTTTCTCTAAGTCAAAGCATCATCCTCTTGGTTAGCGATCCGGCCGATCATAGGCCCCGAGCTTGATCACCTCCATCACCCGCTGCGCTTTCTGCCACACCTCGCGCTCTTCTTTCAACTCGTCCAAGGCCAGGTCCGCCCCGATGAACTCAAGGGTCTCGGTCGCTTCGCGGTAGTACTCTTGAAGCTGTTTCATGTTCTTTCCGTCCAAATAGACTTGGATGCAGCGCGAGATATGGAAGCTTATCAACCCAAAGACCTCGCTGTCGTTCCGCGCCTCCCACTTGTTGTCCCCGACGTGGACATACGAAAAGTTGCTCCTCATATTCTTCTTTTTCACTGGCAGATTGTCCTTATTCTCCAACACCATCCTCATTGAGGTTCCCACGGCTTGATATAGAGTTTGATTGAGTATGTTCCTCTTCAACCGTTTGATGTCCATGTGATCCGTATTGATCTCAAAGTCGGACTCGAGGGCTTGCGGAAAGACGTTGATAGTGATGTTGTTATTGCTGTTTGTATTGGTTGTTGTTACCTGGTTGACTTGGTTTATCAAAGTCCCATTGTTGATGGTGGAGGCCGCTGCAGACGTAGACGCTCCGGCGGATGTTGAGGGGGCCGCGGGATCCGTGCCAATCATTGCAGAGGCCTCTAGGGGCACGTATGGGACGATGTCGGTCCCTTTGCAATGATTCTTTTTATGAAGGTAGAGAGCTTGACGACTTGACAAGACCTTTTTACAAAGCATACACTCGTAAGGCGTCTTGTTCTTCTCACACTTCTCCAAATGTGCAGTAAGGTACCTTTTGTGCTTGTATTCCTTATAACATTCGGGGCATTTATACATCACTTCAGTGTGCCCATGCTTACCATATAAATTATTTACATTTTCAACACTTGTATTTACATTTTGTACATTATTATTTACATTTTCTACAATATTATTTACATTTTCTACATCATTATATACATTTTCTACATCATTATATACATTTTCTACATCATTATATACATTTTGTACTATCTTTTCATTAAGGTCATTTATTATACTTTCTATATTTGTATTATCAGTATGCTTTGTTAATATATGTCTTTGTAAGTTATATGCCCGCTGAGTAGTATAGACACAGAATGAGCAAGTGAGCATATGCTTGTATATGATAAGGAAATATATAAGTTTTAAGTGAGTAACCACACTATAAAATAGTGAGTAATGAGTAAGTGAGTAAAGGCCTTTTGAGAGAGAGAGCTTTTCGGAATCCAATATTTTCTCCAAAAAATAAATTTCCATTACCTGAGAGATTTGGCAAAAATCAATATTTAGTCTACGCCTCTTTTAGATGTTTTCCGCCCTGATCTTTGCATCCCTCCCCTTGGCCCTTGGGGGTCTCTCCGGGTGGCTCTCGGGCACCGGCCAGAGCGCCTGGTACAAGTCTCTCAAAAAGCCAAGCTGGAACCCGCCGGCCTACGTATTTGGTCCCGTGTGGACGGTTCTATACATTCTCATGGGAATTGCAAGCATCCCGGCATTCAATCAGCGCGACGCGCCGGCCCTTGCCATGTTTCTTGCGAACCTCATGCTGAACGTATCGTGGCCCTTGGTGTTCTTCCGCGCGCAACGGCCGGACCTTGCCCTCGCAATCATCATAGCCTTATTGATCTCCATCGGGGCCACAATGGTCCTCTTTGCCCGCATCACGAAGTTGTGGATCCTCTTGATACCTTACGCCCTTTGGGTGACATACGCCACGGCCTTAAATGCTTCGATTGTGGCATTGAACGACAAAAAGAAAGAACCTTTACCATAACTTCTTGACTCGTAACATTTTCCTTCTATACATCAGAAGTGACCAAGGTCTACGTCATGTCGAGCGTGGGACTATACGTGGAACCTCACACCAACAATATCGGGATCGGTACCACCACACCATCCCAAAAGCTTCACATCGTGGGGGACGCGCGGATCCAAGGCAACTTGACGGTGAATGGCAAACATACCATTATTGACACCAATACCTCCACGTCCGAACAACTCATCATCACCAATGATGGTACAGGGCCTGCTTTGATTGTCAATCAGACCGGCAATCAACCAATCATTGACATCCAAGACGAGGGCTTTAGCGTGTTGCGCATCGCCGATGGGGGGAATGTCGGGATTGGGACAGCGCTTCCGCGATCAAGTCTGCATGTAAATTCCACCGGGGCAATGATAATACCCGTAGGAACGGACGCGCAATTGCCCGCGACACCGGTAGTGGGAATGCTGCGATTTAATTTAACATCAAATCGCTTGCAGTTCTATAATGGTTCACTTTGGAATATGATTGGCGGAGTTAGTGCAACCGGTGGTAATAGCGTATTTGACATAAATGGATATAGAATTCACATATTCACGAGTTCTCTAGACTTTACCGTAGTGAGTGGAGGAACGATAGAATATTTGGTTGTGGCCGGAGGTGGTGGAGGAGGCGGCCGCATTGGTGGCGGTGGTGGTGGAGGTGGGTATCGATCATCAATTGAAGGTGAATCATCTGGAGGGGGGGCAAGCGCAGAGACAAAAATTGTTATTTCATCTGGTACGTATACCGTTGTAGTGGGTGGAGGAGGTGCTGGTGGAGCTACAGGAGGTGGAGGAAACGGCACAAACGGCCAAAGTTCTAGCTTTGGATCTATTACTGCCAACGGTGGTGGTGGTGGTGGTGGAACGGACGGGTTTAATGGACTAAGCGGCGGAAGCGGCGGGGGCGGTGGAAGGTGGGGTAGCGCCTCTGGGGGATCGGGAACTTCTGGTCGAGGATTTGGTGGTGGGTCGGGTACTGCTGGAAGTGCAACCCCTGATAGAAGCGGTGGTGGTGGAGGTGCGAGCAGCTTAGGTGTTGATGGTATCACATCCGGTAACGGAGGGACGGGAATAAATTCGTTAGTTACAGGCACCGTTGTAGGGCGCGCAGGTGGTGGAGCAGGAAATGCTTATGGTTCGGCATCCGCGGGCACTGCTACCCACGGAGGGGGGTCTGCTGTCGACAAAAAGACTGCTATTGGTGCTACAGGAACTATGAACACAGGTGGTGGGGGCAGTGGAGGTGGATTTGACTATATGGGTGGTAATGGCGGTTCAGGTATTGTAATCATTCGTTACTTACTCTAGTTAGGTTTTCGTGGATTTTAAGTTCTTCTCATTGGGTTAATATTGATTATATCATTGGTTAGTGATATTTATGGAATTTGAATGCCACCAAATTTGGTATGCCACCATAACTCAATTATTCCCTTCTTTTTCTATTGTAGACGGTGTCATTCAAGCCACATATCAAACATCATATATGGCCGAACGTACGGCACTTTTCATTGACCCAACGACCCTGAATGTGGGCATTGGGACGGACAAGCCGATCAAGCCGTTCCATATCGAGGGGGACATGCTCCTGTCGGGCCAAATCTACGACTCCACAGGTTTCCCATTTTCCCTTGGTGGTGGCTCATGGAGGCCCCTTTCCTCAAACCAACCCATCGTCATCCCTCCGGCGGGCGGCGCATTCACCACCACGTGTAACATCACGCTCCAACGGTACAGCGCGAACGACATGGCCTTGAGCGTGGCCATAGCGGGCACCATCACGTCCAAGCCGCCCTCCGGGGATTACCGCCTCTCCCTCCCCGTACAGCTCAATGGTCCCTCGTACCCCTTGTCAACCACACTCGGCGAGTTCTGGATGACCGCAAGCAACCTCAGCTCCGCTCAAACCACCTTGTACAAAGCCGTCGCAAAGACCATTCCCTCTATTACGGATCGAGTCGCTATCAAATACCTGAGCGGAACTACCGAAGTCGCCCTCTCCGAAATCAATGCGGGCTTTCACTTGAGCCTACAAGGCATGCTTGCCTACCAAACCGACCGCTATGTCCAAACGGCCCCCGACGAGTCCATCACGATCCCCGGAACGAATATCCAGTGGCTGACCGCGACTTACCCCAACCCCGCCCTCGCTCCCCCAGTAGGCGCAACCGTGACCCAAACGGGCCGACAGGGCCTCTTGCGGTACCTCGGGGACGACTTGATCTATAACGTTCTCACGGAAGCGACGATTGCGGCTCAACCCACGAACACCGCGTTGGATTACAAACTGTCGCTCGAATACCCCATTGCTCTCTCATCGTATTCCTCGAACGCGATCTTGGGCGACCTCTGGCTCACCGTCACCAATCCCGCCGCCACGCCGCCGGCGGCGACCACGTACAAGGCCTATGCGCGCTCCATACCGAGCGACGCGTCCAATGTCACGTTGCGATACTTGAACGGGACGTATGATCTATCGCTGGCGGACATCGATCCCGGTGTGAGCATCCGCGTCCAAGGCAATCTCGCCTACAAAACCACCCAAGTTGCGTCAGTTGCGATCCCAAAGGAGTACTTGCCCAACCGCTTGTACCAGGACAACGACGGCAACGTGGCCATCAACAACGCGGGCCTGCCGACACGCGCGCGGTTTGAGATCATAGAGACCAGCAACTACCCGGCCCTCATGGTCGACCAGCGGAGCGGAAGCGACATAGCCCAGTTTCGGAGCAACGTCAACGACATAAAAGCAATCATAAATGCGCGCGGGAACCTTGGCATCGGCACGTCGATTGCGCCGCTTCCCCTGACAGTCAAGGGCAACATGCAATTCGACGGCACCATGTATGACGCAACCGGCTCCGCCCTGTGGATACCCGGATCTGCCGTCAATTGGCAAGCGACCCCCTCCCCTCCCGCGATCACGGTTCCAACCGGCGGCGCATTCACCACGTCGGCCTCCGCCGGCCTGTGGAGGTACATTGGGAACGAGATCAACTATAACGCGACCCTCCAGGGAACTCTCACGACCGTCCCGACGGACACCACCCAAAACTTTGCGATTTCCTTACCGTACCCAGTAAAGTTGTCCGCGTACGCCACGAACGCGATCATCGGGGACATGTGGGCAGACGTGTACTATCAATCGTCGTCTAATACGTTCAAGGCGTATGCGCGCGTGGATCCCACGGACGCGAACCGCGCAACCTTGCGAGTCCTTGCGGGGACGAAGGACGATACCTTTTCGACCATGCTGGCCACGTCGACCCTCGCCCTCAAGGGCCAAATCAACTACACGACCACGGCCATCATCCAAACGATCCAAGTGCCCGCCGCACAAATCCCCGTCGATTTCCGCCAAGACCAAACCGGCCAGCTCGCCCTAAACAGCGGGGGCAACCCACCCCGCGCACGGCTCGACATCACCACCACGAGCAACCTCCCGGCCCTCGTAGTCGACCAAAAGGGCACGGGGAACATCGTAAACATGCTAGGCAACGGCAACCCCAAGGTCATCATCGACGCGAACGGCAATGTCGGCATAGGGACGACGCAACCCCGTCAAGTTTTCCACGTTGCGAATGATGGTAATAATGTCGTTATAAATGCATTTGGAAATGTTGGCATTGGGACGATTCAACCGCAAGTTAGTCTTGATATATTTGGTCAAATGAGATCATTTGATTTCTTTCAAGGAGCATTCTTAGCCCCTGATATTCACTTTTGGCTAGATATGTCATCAAGGTCATATTTTACCATCAAAGGTGGTGATGTAGTGGACACTGTTATGACAATAAACGATAAAAGAGGTTTCGGATTTCCATTCACAAGTATATCATCAAAAGAACCCGTTTTTTACGAAAATGCAATTAATGGCCTTGGAGCAATATTAATGAACGATAAAGGATTTGACTCTTCGAGCACTCATGTCATGCCATCGAATGGGTTCCATCTTTTTGCTGTTATTAAATCAGCATCAACAATAATAAACACACAAACAAATTCTTTAGTGTCTTATGCGGATGGAACATATGATAACGCTGTCTTAATATCTTTAGCAGAAGGTGCGAGTACAACTACTCAACGCATATGGGTCGATGTGAACTACAATGAATATACTAACCTACCTTCATTATTTGATACGCAATCTCACATATTTGAGATTGAAATTGACCCAACAAGTCAATTAATCAAAGGATGGCGAGACAATATTCAAATATATTCAAGTACTTTGGCCACATTAAGGCCATTTAGGGCAAATTCCGGGCGATTTTGCTTTGGCCAAGAGCAAGACACAGCAACGGGTGGAGGGTATGACAACACTCAATCTCTGATTCACACATACTTGGGTGAAATCATCATGTACAACGGCATAATGACGGAAATAAACCGTTCTACGATTTTCAATTATTTATACAATAAATGGTACCAAAAACAACTTCGAAGTGGAATAGTAGCAATTGGTGGGTCTCCATCAGATGTGGGAGGCTATCGCATACATACGTTTCTTTCGAGTTCCACGTTTACCGTTACGACATCAGGTGTAATTGAAGCATTAGTTGTTGCAGGAGGGGGCGGGGGCGCTGCAACTTATGGCGGTGGTGGCGGAGCAGGTGGGTTGTTATATGTTAGTTCATTCTTCATTCAAGCAGGAATATATAGTGTAACAATTGGAGGTGGTGGTGCTGTAAGAACAAACGGTCAAAATTCCTCAATCGGGTCGTTGCTCATTGCGGTAGGTGGCGGGCGCGCTGGTAATTATAGCTCCGCAAATGATGCTTTATCAGGAGGCTCGGGAGGTGGTGTAGGATCTCAAGCTCCTTCTCCATATGGAGCATTTACACAAGGAACCTATGGCACGCGAGGTCAAGGAAATTCAGGAGGATTTGGGTACCATCATCCTGGGTACGATGCAGCCGGCGGTGGCGGCGGGGGGGCGGGTTTTAAGGGGGCTAATGTTGTTCTTTCGGGTAATGTAACTCCAGGGGGTGCGGGTGGGAATGGATTAAGATACACTGTATCAGGAACTTCGACGTATTATGCAGGTGGTGGCGGCGGAACGGGTGGTACTGTAGCGGGCGGCGGCGGTCTTGGTGGCGGTGGTGCGGGGGCAGCGAGCTCAACGGCCGCCGGAAATGGCACTGCAAATACAGGTGGTGGAGGGGGTGGCTCTCATACTGGAACAACCGGGTCGGGTGGTTCAGGTATTGTTATTATACGTTATGCTTTGTGAAATATAATCTCATAAAATAAACAACAAACCCATGCACTACGCCGAAATCAACCCTGCCACCAACGAAGTGCTCCGTGTGATCGTTTGCGATTCTCAAACCTGGTGTGAGCAAAACCTCGGGGGGAAATGGGTGAGAACGTACTATTCCACGCCCGGCAAGAACTACGCCGGCCAAGGGTACATTTACTACCCGGAGAAGGAAAACTTCAGCGCCCCGCAACCGTACCCCTCGTGGACACTCGATGACAATCTACACTGGCAACCACCCGTGCCATACCCGACAAACAATGAGGCCGAGGCACTTAGCGTGCCGTACACATGGGACGAGGCCACCCAAAGTTGGACACCAATCAATACTGTGTAAAGTTCGCAAAATACTATTTATTTTTATGAAAGATATGTTAAAGATGACCTCGTCGTCAGGAGTATCTGTTGACCTATCCACTGGAAACGTCACTATCACGGGTGCTTTTACAATTCCACGCGGCACGACCGCTCAGCGACCAACCAATCCTTCGTCAGGAATGATACGTTACAATAGTGATGGAGGCTATATTGAAACATATGAAGCAATTCTAAATCAATGGGTATCGATAAGTACTTTTATAGGTGTCCTTGCAACCGGTGGCACCGTCACTGAGATTCTTGTTAGTGGAATTCAATATAGGGTTCATACGTTTACTACAATAGGCTCTTCATCTTTTCAAGTCCTTCGTGGGGGTCAGGTTGAGTACTTAATTGTTGCAGGTGGTGGAGGGGGGGGGCACTATCACGCAGGTGGTGGCGGCGCAGGTGGGTATCGCACATCGAATACATTTATTGTTGCGCAGCAAACGTATACCGTTATAGTGGGTGGAGGAGGTACAATAGGTTCGTCATGGGACCAGCTACCAGCTGCCCGCAATGGTGGTAATTCTGTTTTTGCAACAATAACCGCTGACGGTGGTGGTGGTGGCGGGCATTATGTTGACATTTCAAATGGTCGAAATGGAGCCAATGGAGGTTCGGGTGGTGGTGCGTTCGGGTCAGTTGTTACTAATAATTCGAGCAGAACCATAGGAACGCCGGGTAGTGGTAGTTCTGGACAAGGAAATAATGGCGGTACTGTAGTCGAAAGTGGAGGAAGCTATTACCACGGCGGGGGCGGTGGTGGTGCTGGCGGGGTGGGTGGCTCAGGAAACAACAATATTGGTGGTAATGGTGGAGCAGGTTTAACGTTAGAAATAACAGGTGTGTCTGTTGCTAGAGCAGGTGGCGGGGGAGGTCATGGTATTTCAAGTGGTGGAACCGCATCAGCGGGTGGTGGCAACGGTGCTACATCAGGCAATGCAACTTCAGCAACTGCAAGTACAGGCGGTGGTGGGGGCGGCGGAGGCGCAGGCAGCGGCATTGGTGGAGCAGGGGGTTCCGGTATTGTCATCATCCGTTATCGGATAGGATAGTAGCATTTGCATAGGGTTGTGTGAACAAAAATATATAAATATTGATTGAAATGAAACCAATCACCCCAATTATAGAGAATGATTTCGCCATCTTTTTTGCAACGATTCCAAGGCTTTCACTTTCTTAATAGTGCAATATATAGAGAGGCAAGTGAAACACACCACAGAGTCCGGAGTATAAAAACCAAACTTAATTGTAGCTTACCATGTCCTCAAACATCGGCCTCTTCGTGAACCCCAAATCCGGTTTCGTCGGGATCGGCACAAGCCGGCCGGCGACCGCGCTTCACGTAGAAGGCAACATGTTAGCCGCTGGCACGATTACGGCCTCCAACTTGTCCATCTTGGGCGACTTTGTGACCCTCAACACGATCACGAGCAACACCGAGCAAATGGTGATCCAAAACGCGGGCACTGGACCTGCTCTCAAGGTCACGCAGACCGGAGCCAATAGTATAGCTGAGTTTTACGACGACGGGAATGCTTTAGCTTTTAAAATAGCAGACGGGGGCAATGTGGGGATTGGGACTGCGAATCCGCTACAAAAATTACATGTGAATGGGGACGTAACCATCACGTCCACAGGTGCTTTAACGATTCCACGCGGCACGACCGCTCAACGACCAGCAAATCCTGTGGCGGGAATGATACGTTACAATAATACTGAGGGATACATCGAGACGTATGAAGC
>Ga0209230_10000838_pt1 | contig 12113 bp, 12 predicted proteins | sample LakOntMetagenome_FD_187467 | JGI IMG/M metagenome (GOLD analysis project Ga0209230, IMG submission 187467) | Freshwater and sediment microbial communities from Lake Ontario - Sta 18 epilimnion Metagenome (SPAdes) (version 2) | ecosystem: Environmental > Aquatic > Freshwater > Lentic | place... | reverse complement strand
TGAAAATTATTTTTTCTGTGACCAGACGCTAATTTTCAATTATGCAGTCAAAACATGTTTTTGGCATAAAGTATTTTAGGTTTTCAAAAATGGACAAAAAAAATGTCCAAAATTGACTTTCCCAAAAAACTTTCCCCAAAATAACATGTTTTCATCTACAGGTGTAGGAAAGTTTTCTGGCTCGAATTTCTTAAAATCCCTACATGGTTGTAGTATAAACCGCACATTTTGCCGCCTAGAAACGCGATGTTTTACGCCTTGGTTCGCGTCTTTTTGGCAGCAGTTACCGTCTTAATCTTTTTACATTTTGCCAAAGCGCCGTCTACTACAACATTGTTTGTCGGCGCCACAAATTTATCTCCAACTAATTTGACCGAATTATAATCCAACTTGCCCTTCTTGTTTTTGTTCATGGTCGATACCCTCCCCATAAATTGAGGGAACTTTATCATTGATTTCTTATTGCATTTAGATGTCGCCTTTATAGTATTTATCGCGACATAAGAAGACAGACTAAAATCAAACACAGATTCAATCAGATCCGCATCAGATAGTGAATGAGCCGAATAAGCAATATTTTCGAGCCGTTTTACATCATCGCGATTGCTTAAGGTGTTGTTAATATAATTTTCATGGATCATTAATGTATGAATATCGTGCGACATCCAATAATATCTAAGTTTATCGTCTATATTCAAATCCATCGAAAATAGCTTGCCAGTTGTATCAAATATATTCGAGCTTTGAATGTTTTTACTCGTATTTCCATTTTTAACACCCAATTGTAATGTATTTAATATAAAACGGATATCACCATTCGATTCCTCATACAATTTATCGATTGCCTGTTTACTAATTCTAATCTGCTCTGTAGTTACAACCCTGTAGATTAGCCTATAAATATCATCAAAACTCGATTTTGATAGCTTAATATCATAACAATAATTAAGTATTGGTTTGATATTCTGGTTGTATCTGTCATCACAAATACATATAATAGGAATACACGTTTCCTTTATACATTCTGTTAATGTCGCAATAAACCCATAGTCGCCGCCACCGTCTACCTCACTTACAACCAATACGTTTTCTTGTCCGTTGAAAGTCCTCTTGGTTTTAAGAAGCGGCGCAATAGTCTCTGTTATGGTTTCCTTATCTCTGTCATCACCAATCGTCAAATCAATAATATTATAGTCGTGTTTTTTAAGGATTAGCTCGACAAGAAGCGATTTACCAATGCCGTTTGCGCCAGAAACTAGAGCACATTTTGTCTTCTTATTATTGGCGTCCCACTCTAACAACCATCTTATAAACGGTTGAATGACGCCCTTATTGCCGATAAATTCGGACAGGTTCGACGGTCTATACTTGGTGGTATACATTTGTTATATTATGCATATCAGGATTTATAAATAATATTATTCAATTTTATATTTAAATATAATCTAATAACTAAGAATAGATGATTACATGCAACTTAATGGGCGGTCTTGGAAACCAAATTTTTCAGATATTTGCGACTATTTCATACGCAATAAAAAGTAAATCTCAGTTTAAATTTATAAATGTCGAGTCCCTTGGCGGCGGTTCTACGACCGTAAGGAATACATATTGGAAGACATTTTTTTCGAATATGCGGCCATTTTTAATGCCGTCCATGCCGGCCGTGACTGTTATTAGAGAGAGTGGGTTCCCATACAACGAGTTACCTGTTCGAGAAATGATAAACAAAGATGTTTTAATCTATGGTTATTTCCAAAGCTATAAATATTTTCAGGATAATTATAATATTATTTGTAGATTGGTTGGTATTAATAAAATGAAAGAAGCATTGTTATTAAAACTTAATTTAAGTAATGATTACATGGAAAATAATATTAGTATGCATTTTAGAATTGGCGATTATAAGAAAATACAGGAGTATCATCCGCTTGCAACTTATGGCTACTATGAGCGATCACTTGAATATCTACAAACGCAGAATCCTACAAACCGGTTTAATGTATTATTTTTTTGTGAGGATGTTGATTACGACGAAGTCGCAGTTATGATTAATAAACTAAGCACCAAATTCCCCAGTTATAATTTCACGCGCGCTAGCAATACCCTTTCCGATTGGGAACAGATGCTGCTTATGAGTTGCTGCCACCATAACATTATTGCGAACAGCTCTTTCAGTTGGTGGGGCGCATATTTTAACGCATTCGCAGATAAACGAGTTTGTTATCCGTCTGCGTGGTTTGGACCCGCAGCAAGAAATGATACACGCGATTTATGTCCTAGCGACTGGATAAAAGTACATGTTTAGAACTTCATGAACATTTTATTCGTAGTGGGAGGTGTTATTTTTGCGTTTATTTGATCGGTGCGACTTTTTAAACCGTGACTAACAAGCAGATTATCAACTTTATTATCATTTCCTTTAGAGTTAAAAGCCGATGCGGTATGAATTCTATGTTTGACAAGTATTTCTTTAAAATTAAAAAACTTCTTGTTTTGGTTTCTTAATTTCAACCACAAATCATAATCTTCTATACCATTCTCGTTCCAATGGCAGAGCTCCTTTCTGATGACAGAACTAGAATTTATTATTGGGTTTACACTAGAAAAATCGTAATTTGATATATCCCCTACTGGTATATAAGGGACAATTCCAGGTCTATCGCCAAACCATACGCAGTTCGATCCAATAACATCGAATTTGTTCAGCAACTGCGATTGAATCTCTAATTTTTGTTCATGCCAAATATCATCTACGTCAAGTAGAGCAACATAGTTAAATGAACAATGTTTAAGCATCTCGTTCAAGGCGTTTGATTTACCCTTAATTTCGTATAGATCTAATACACGTATTTTATTCGTCATTTTCTCGTATTCCTTTGCTATTTTGTAAACACTCGAATCTTTGGGGTGGCCATTTATCCCAATAATTAGTTCCCATTCTCCGTATGTCTGACGCAAAACAGACGAGACTGACTCACAAATAAACTCAACGCCGTTATATATTGGGATTAAAATGCTAATCATAATATATCATTAGAATTTTGTATATAAGAACCCGACGAATGCGTTTGTTATACGCCGTCAGCCAATATTCTTTGAAACATGAACCAATTATCCAACATGTGGCGCCCCTCTCTAAATAGCACAAACTGTTCCATATCCGAAAGAACACAATCAACTACTATTATTTGGTCATCTTTTACTAAATAGCCATTCTTAAAATACAGTTCGAGTCTGTTATTATAAGTTTCCGCCCACCAAGCTAGTTTATCTTTATGACAAATGAAAAAACCGCCTGCTATTGAGTTTTGATGCGCGGGGATTGGTTGTGCGGGTAGACCAAGAGCGTTCTTATTATTCACGATTTTATGTAGATAATTCATATATCCATTATCATTATTGATGCAGGCATAATATATTTTTTCTGGATTTAGCTGATCAACCTTGCCAGAATTTGGCCATGTTGTTAGCTTACTAGTGTGAGTATCTTCTGGTCGATTGCGAAAGTAACCAATATCGCACCACCCGTAAAATTCTGTTTCATATAATTTTCTCTCTATAGTGTCTTTTACAAACCAAATTTTCTCTGACCATAACATATTTAACTCCCAACACGACTTATCGTTTAGCAACAGATTTTTTTGATGATTCGCAATCCAGTATTCTTTATATTTGTAATTATAGAATTGCTCGATAGGTTTGCTGACTACAGTTATCCGAGGATTTCCATTGGTCTCAATATATTTGCTACTGTTTTCGTCAGTATAAATCACCAAGTTAAAGTTATTAACCATGGAAATAAAATTGTTCATCCATTGAATATAAATGCTTGGATCAAATTTAGATTTGATAATATAAAAACAACTTGAAAATGTTATTGACATATAATTAAATATTTAAAATATTTAAGTATATATTTCCGGTTTATTTGTAATTATATTATTTAGTTGCGAACTATTCAAATATTTACACCAATATTTTGCGCAGATCGATAGTTTTTAAGAATTGCGTATTCTCAAAATCAAATGTATTGTAGTTTAAATCATCAAGGTTAAAATCGTCCCAACTATTTAATACTACAAGAGGTATATTATTTTTTTGCAATATACTTGTAAAGTCGCTTTTTATAACAACCGGAACTGTTTTTAAATATAAGGCTTCCCATAGTCTGTGTGTATCAACTCCATTCCCTTCGGGACATATACAAAACCTGTATTGACTTAGTCTTACGATATTTTCAAATGGAGTTACATTGTTCAACCATTCTATTTTGTTTTTCAAACTATCGAAACAACGCATTCGTTTTGTTTTATTTGTATCTACATTAAAATTAAAATAAATCAACTGTGATTTGTTAGACATATTATGTAATACAGTAGAATTGTAAAACATATTTAGATTTCCATGTTTCCAATGATTATTTGCTATTCCAATTGGTAAAAGGAATAATTTATAATGATCAATACAAATATTCTGAGCATACCATTTATCTAAATTGGGAGAATTTAATATAGTCAACGTCTCGGGCGATTCAGTAATATCGCCATCTGAATTATGTGTAATCAAAATAAACCTATTTTTAAGTAAATGAATTTTAGTGGACAACGTGTTAATTCTATGAGAGTAACAAAATATATTATGTGGGTTGTTTATTTCAGTGTTAAAATTGTTTATGTTAATTTGTTTAGATAATTGGGGTCTTATTATTGGATTAAAATGAAAATCTTCATCTAAACCAAAATAAATATCGCACATTTGTTGAATTTTTTCACCTGTAATAATATTCATAAAATAATACAATATTTTTACACCTTTAATTTATCGCAAAACAAAAAAATCATTATGTGTTACATTAACGTAATATTTTCAGGAGATCTTCCATAGAACATTTATCAAAATCATATAATGTGGTGTTGAGGTTTGGCATTTTAAATGTTTCATGAATTCTATCTGGATTATTGTAATTTGGAAAATATACCTTCTCTAATGTATCAGATAAAAATGATGCCGCCCAAGATAATGTTGAACAAGAGCAAACAAGAACCTTGGCGTTCCGCATAATTGTAAAATCAGTGATAACGTTATTTGATTCTATTTTGCAATTAATTAAATTATCTGTAAGATAACTAATATATTTTTTTTCTACATCAGTTTTGGGAGAATTTACAACAAAACATATAGTTTCGGCAGGATAATTTGAAACAAGATTATCTATAATTCCTTTAATAGAGTTTGGATTTATAACATGGGAGATTTCAACAAAATCTTCTAATCGTAAATGTACTACAACATTATATTTATTACATATATCAAAATTAACTAGATCAATAGCTTTATAATTTTCATTACGATCTGTGGTTAAAATAATTTCCGGATGCGTTTTAATAAAGTTGACGATTTGATGTTTAAATAATGTATATATTTTGTCATGCTGAAAATATCCATCAAACAATAACACGGCGGATTTTTCAATCGGCGTAACACTCTTTTTATTTAAAATCTGGTCGCAGAAATTTATAAAATATATATCATTTATTAAAATATCTGGTCTACACGTGTTATGGTTAATAACAGTTGAATCTGTATCATAAACAACGCAAAAAATAATATTTGCGAAAAATCTAAATATAGAATTTCCTAATCTTCCACGGTTGGCATTGTAAATTATCATTTTGTATAATAACGCATATTACATTTAAATATATTATATACAATACGTTTACACCGACAAAATCGCTTAAAAATTGTAGCCGTTATATATTATATGAATATTGTCTTAGTTTGCATTAACAATTTTCAAGAATACATTCTAGACAACATTACACAGTTAATAAAACTGCAACACGAAAACATATACGTAATAACAAATCCACAATTTTTCCAGGCATTCGATAGATTTTCCGGAAGGGTTAAATTAATTAACATTGATGAATTGCCCGACACATTTAATTATTATTCAAAAACGAGTCTAGATAAAAGTTTTAGGAATGGATTTTGGACATTAACATCATTAAGATTTTTTTATATTTATGAATTTATGAACAAATATAATATTAAGGATGTTGTTCACTTAGAAAATGATGTGCTGGTTTACTATAATTGTAACAATATATTAGGTAAATTTAATAAACAATTCGTGTATCTACCATTTGACACATTTAGACGAAATATAGCTAGCATAATGTATATACCATCAAGTGAAGTATTCAAAATTGTTTTAGATAATTATGATTTCTCGAAAAATGACATGGAAAATTTTTGTAGTATAAAAAATAAAACCGGAATAATACGGACGTTGCCAATTTTTCCAAACGCAGGATATATAACGAAGAATGAAGAAGTAAGTTTTGTCTCTCAAAGTTATACAGATTTTAATTGTATTTTTGATGCTGCGGCGATGGGACAATATCTCGGTGGCGTTGACCCAAGAAACAATCCAAACAATACCGTTGGATTTATAAATGAAACCTGTGTCATTAAATATAATAACTATGAATTTGTTTGGATAAAAACTGACAACATTAAGAGACCCTTTTTAAAAGTTAATGGTTATCTAGTGAGTATATTTAATTTACATATTCATCACAAGAACCTACACAATTTTGTATAGGTTTAGTTGTTATAATAATTATATTATTAATTATTAATTAATAATATATGGACAAAATAGATATATTATTTGATATTGTAGTATGTGTTGGCCCCCATGATAACGACATTATAAAAAGTGTTGTGCCATATATAACCAAAAATGTAATCGGGTACAGAAATATTTATTTAGTATGTTCAAATCCAACTACATCAGTCCCAGGAACTATTACGATTGACGAAAAAATTTTTCCATTTACAATAAATGATTTGGTAAATCGGTTTGGATCAAACAAGAGAAATGGTTGGTATTTACAGCAATTATTGAAATTTTATGCAGGAAATATTATACCAGGAATATTAAAAAGGTATCTAATAATCGACGGTGATACGTACTTTTTAAAACCGACCACATTTATTACTCATGACGGCAAACATATTTTTACAACGGGAACAGAACATCATCAACCATACTTTTCACATATGAACAGATTACATCCTTCATTAAAGAAAACGCATCCGTTATCGGGTATTACACATCATTCCTTTTTTCATACAGACATGGTAAATGAACTTATGAAAATGGTAGAGGACCGCTTTTCAAATCAAAAATCATTTTGGCAAATTTTCTTGGGTGTTGTTGATAGGAACGAATTTATGGGAAGCGGGGCTTCTGAATATGAAATATATTTTACATTTATGAATTTATATCACCCAAGCGATATAGTCATTAGACAATTAAACTGGGATAATAAGGATAGATTCGAGAATAATAACAACTATGATTTTATTAGCATACACTGGTATATGAGGAAATAAATACCAGCGGCCCTAAATTTATATTTAAAGTCAATAATATTTAAATATAAAAGGGAGTAATTATAAAATGATCGAGCAGGACTTTATCATGCTAATTATGAATTGCAAAAAGTATGTCAAAAAGGCGCAATTTCAAAAAATGACTTGGCTACCAAAAATCCCGGCTTATTTACGCTTCTATCATGTAATCGGCGACGAGACCTTGGACTCCGCATTCAAATTTGACGACGCGACAAATGTGCTATGGGTAAAAGTCGCCGACGACTATAATTCATTGCCAAAAAAGGTAATCGCCGCATATGAAGCAATCTACGATACATTCCAGTTTAAATACATGTTTAAAACCGACGATGATCAAATATTAGTAAACCCCAAGTTTTTCGATACTTTAACAGGGTTAATCACAAGTATTAACCCACCACCCCACTATGGCGGCTATATCGTCGATGTAAAGCAGCCATATTTGTCTCAATACAATAGGATACATCCCGAGCTCCCAAAACAGCTACCATTATATGTAACCAAATACTGTAGTGGTCGTTTCTATTTTCTCTCTAGAAGTGCTATTTCGAACTTGATTAATAAAAAGGACGATATTGTAAAAGAATATTTGGAAGATTATGCGATTGGGTTTCACTTGGACGACCGATTTAAAACAAATATGCTGTCATTGGCGACAAATAAGGTTTTTACAGATATTGAATTGAGCGATTTTCCGCGACTAGTAGAAGAAGGCAGGATTTAATCATCCATGTCTTAAAAATGTAATTTACCCAAATTTGCCTTTACTTGCTGCTCTATTTGCTTTTTAAAGAATGCCTCCTTATCTAGATCTAACATTGCGCGCGCATAATTTGTCGGTCTCTTTTCAATATCACTATAGTCTTCTCTCTGTGCAACCGTTAGAGGAATAATTAAATACCATTTGTGAATTGCCTGAAGGTTAAACCAGAATTTGTCAATAGCATAAATACGATGGTTTTCAGGCTCTCTCATCAGATTTTGAATGCCCATTTTATAATTTTGTATAAGTGTGTCGAAATAGTGGTTTTGAACAAGATATCCGGTAGTTGTTTGGCATTTAGTTACCTGAACACATGTAGCATCGATTTCTCTATAAGGAGGAACATTATTACCGGAGATTAGAGCAACATCAAACTCCTTATGTGTTGATAAAAATTTATTACATTGTTGAATAAAGAGAGAAGGATTCGTAAACAAAATATCATCTTCGACAACTAAAATGTGAGGCCAATTGTTCTCCTTGGCAGTTTCTATTAATTTAAGATGGCTCATGCTACAACCCAACGCACCGTTTGGCAATTTGATTGCTTTAAACCTCTGAGCATTTATCCCTATAATGCCTAGTTGTCTTTCGACATGTTGCTTTCTGTCTGGTCGGGAATCTAAATTTATGTAAAACGCATGTTTGATATCGGACACCGAGTTCATATTTTATAATTATATAGAATTTATTCTATATTATTTACTTTGTATAATTTATTTACCGTATAATTTATTTACCGTATAATTTATTCTATTTAATTCGGAAAATGTTTAACAAACATCTCTCGTCCTATATTAATGTTAACCGACGAACTTAAAACTCAGATTGCTAACAAAATCAAAGATATAACAGTTGACGACCTAGAAGATGACATGGGAAAATTAATACAAATTGGCAAGGATGCTTATACTACGTCATCGCGTTCTCGCATAGGAAACAACGTAGTTGACTACTTTACATTTAGACAGCGCCTCGAGACGAAAGGAAAATACGACATTAACTTCTTCGAGTTTATTCAAAATATAGAGGAATTTAAAAAGAAGAAGTTTATTCAGACGATGTTGACATATTACAAAGATGTAAAAAACAAAAATAATACCAAAAATGAGTATATTGTTCTTAAAGAGGTCTATAATATTTGTATAAGCGCGATAAATATAATGAGGCCGTTAAATTGTATGGAAATTTACACCAAGTATAAAGGAAAAAGAGTGCTTAACTTTTGCGCTGGATGGGGTGGATCGGCAGTTGCTGCGGCAGCGCTAAATCTTGACGCATATTATGGTGTAGAAATTAATTCAGACTTGAAGCAACCATACGACAATATGATAACATTTTTACAAACCAAATGTGCGACTAAATTCGAGAATATCATTTGCGATGCTGTGGATGTCGATTATTCGAATATGAATTACGACACTGTATTCTCGTCACCTCCCTATTATTTTTTAGAAAAATATGCGAACAATGTAAAATATGGTTCAAAAAAAGACATGGATGATAAATTTTATAGGCCGTTGTTTGCCAAAACATATAATGGTCTTCAACCAGGAGGTCATTATATAATTAATGTTTGTAAGGAGGTGTATGATAATGTTTTAAAGGGCTTGCTTGGAGACGCACACGAGTCGTTTCCATTGAAAAAATCTAAACGACAAAATAATCATACTGAAATGGTGTATGTATGGGTCAAGAAATAAATCTGGTATATCGCGTTATCAGATTTATTTAATATGTCGCCTAATATGTTCCACCCATGCCTATTCGTGCGCTTGCTTGAGCTCTCGGTTTTGCGCCTACATATGCCGCATACTGAGGCGAATATCTATGTGGAGGCGGTGGTTGCGCGCGTTGAATTGCCTGTGGGGGGCGAATAGGTCTTGGCGGCTCGGCGTTATTTGGCGCGCCCTGGAAATTATTAAAGGAATCATTATTTATCACTGTTTTGCGTCCTTCGGCGATTTGATGTAATAATGTCTGAGGAACTGGTTTACCCATTGACGTTAAATATTTTACCATATTCTCTTTTTTCTCAAGAGTTGTTGGATAATATGGTATATTTGTCCAATCTTGGGTCGAGACAACTGTCCGCTTCGTCTCCTTTATTTTATCTGGATGGATAATTTTTCTCTTGGGCTCTCTTAGGTCATAATTGTAATATTCTTCCGATCCAAATGGCACCCGGGTTAAAAAAGTAGCAATATTTATTACTAATATTTTCGGATTATTTACCGTAAATATGTTATCTGTCGGGTTTTCAGATTTATCATCAATTGTATATTTTAACTCGCTAATTGTAGACAGACCATCTATACCGTCATCGTGGTCTCCTCTCCACGGGTCCTTTTTGGATATAATCCTCGAAATACCGTCGAATAGTTGAAGGATTTCGGGGCTGCCAATGTTATAAAATATGCTTCTATCTATCGTTAACCCAACTGCCTCGCATCTTTTCTGCAGGACATTATCTTCCATACCCCAACCCCAAAAAGACGGGAACCCATTTGTCCTTTCAAAATCCGCACCCTTCATCACAACGATTCCTCCTAGTGCGTATTTAAATCCGTAGTAATGCTTGACTACACCATGTGTGGTTTCGTAATCAAAAATTTTAGTAAACGGAATGGTGTCAACATCGTTAAATATAAAGGTAATGTCCTTATAATGTTGCGGGTATTTATTTCTAGCAGCAATGAAGCCGATATTTTTAACACCTCCTCTATTAAAGGTTCTCGCGTCGCATTGGTGGGAAAAATATACCTCATAATCATCGCTCCCTTCAAGAATAAAACTCATATATTTGCTAAAAAAGAACTTGTGTTGAACTCGATTTCTATATGGAACAATAAAAATGCGTTTTGGAATCTTTAAATCGGAAGACATTATAGAGTTATAAAGAGGTTTTATTTTTACATTTATAACTATTTCACCGCCTTTTACATTAAATTAAATATTTATTTCAATGTAAAAAGTTTCTGTTAAAGTTATCTATTCTTTCTGGTATTTTTATTTTTCTTGTTTTTTTGTCTCTTTGATCTACCCTTTTTGCGTTTGCTCTTCTTATTTCTTCTGCCTCCATTTGCGGCAGGATCCGTATTAATAGTCGCAGGACCTGGGTATGGAACTATAAATGAGCTTAAACCTTCGGCAGAATCAAAATTTACAAGATACCCGTCTGTTTCATACGATTTTAGGGTTTCCGGCTGCGTCTCCATACTATCGATAGGGTGTGTGTCTGTGCTATCGACATTTGCGGGTATCATCGTCTGTAATATATCAAATGCCCTTGCCATTAATGGTATATAGTTGAGGTACTTAGCACACCACCTCATTTGATAACTGACGCCGTCGTTATTATAATGTCTCTTGTTGTTTACCGTGAAATCGGCTATAGCAATATAACGAATAACACCTACTATATAGTCGCTCTTTCTTTCATTTGAATTATTTCCATCGCGAGTTAAACTTAAAAATTCGTCATAGAATTTTTTCATTTCCACCTTTTCGTACTCTTCCTTTTCTCTCTTAGTTAAAAAATTATCGGTTGCGCCGCTGAGTATATCTGATGCCTTCCCAAAATCAATCAGTGAACTTTTTATTTCTAGTTCCGGAGTTAAATAAATTAATGCGTTACCTCGGTGCAAGTCAAAATGAATGACGCCAATTTCAATAAATAACCTTACGATTTGTGCGAATACATTTGAAACAGCCTCTGATTTTTCAGCATCAGTGATTGCTTTTCCGTAAAAACGGCTGTTGTCTGGTAAGTCTAAAAAACGACCTAGTGTGGTTGATTGAGTTATGGTTGGCATCACTAAAACACCTATTCCGCGACTTTCTTTGTTCGAACTATTAAATATAAAATCGAACGCCTCACTAGTATCTGGTCTGGCATAAGTTTTATGGAAAAAAAACG
>Ga0209230_10000836_pt1 | contig 12118 bp, 6 predicted proteins | sample LakOntMetagenome_FD_187467 | JGI IMG/M metagenome (GOLD analysis project Ga0209230, IMG submission 187467) | Freshwater and sediment microbial communities from Lake Ontario - Sta 18 epilimnion Metagenome (SPAdes) (version 2) | ecosystem: Environmental > Aquatic > Freshwater > Lentic | place... | reverse complement strand
GATTTCGTTCGATATGGTCTTACCCAAAATCACCGGCAGCTGAAAATCGCAATCCTGGAACTTCTTACTGGCCAACACACTGCGCATCGGCACCATCTCCGGATTCTTGTTAGGCACCTCTATACCAATGGTTCCTTTTCCAGGAATCGGCGCGATGATACGTATCCCCAAGGCCGCCAAACTCAACGCGATATCGTCTTCCAAGTTTTTAATCTTCGAGATTTTCACGCCCGGCGCAGGCACGATTTCATACAATGTCACAGTTGGACCTACACTGGCCTTGATACTCGCGATACCAATTTTATAGTTTTCCAGCGTTTGAATGATCAAATCCTTGCTCCGCTGTATCTCTTCCATGTCGATTTCCTGCTTGCGCGTGTCGTGCTCGTCCAACAAATCCAGGGTAGGAAACACGTATTTACTCAGCTCCAGCGTGGGGTCGTATACGGTATCGATCCCCATCCGATCCATGGAATTGTCGCCCGTGTTCTCGTCCACCGCCTCATCAGCTTCATCGGCCATCACCTCTACCCGGAAATCTTCATCGCCCAACAATGTGTTTATGCCAGCACCCGGACCAGAATCATGCTCTGCGATTTCAACAGGTTCTTCAATCACTTTTTCACGGGGCGATGGATTCAGTGGTTGAGGTTCTTGATTGATGGGCGCCAATTGAATATCCACAACCTCTTCTTCGCCACGACTAACCACGAAATCATCGTGCCGCCCAATGACTGGCGGTGTTGGGTTAACCACTTTTGTTGGGGGTGTAACATCCGCGGTTTTGATGGATATCTGCGTGAGTGCAGCACGCTGCGCCTCTGTGAGTTCCTCGGCATCGTCTTCCAACTCAACATCCACCACATCCAACTCTTCTTCGATGGCAAAATCTTCATGGATACTGGCTTCAAAACCAGAGGGCTCCATCACTTCTGTTTCGGTACGAATGCCCCCTTTGCTGTGCGCAAACGACTCCTCAACATCCGGCTGATCATCCGTTCCATCCCATTCCAATCGTTCCCCGTTGGCGCCATAATTCATTTTGATTCGGGCGAAAGGGTTGGCATTGAAAAAGAACATCGAATAGGCCACAGCATAGGCCGCAAGGAAGAAAAACGAACCCACACCACCAATGGCTGCTTCAATTTGCTGATTGCCAAAAAACCCAAACGAGCCACTCAACAAAGGCCACCATCGCAAAGCGAAGCCCAGAAACAGGGAAAACCAAACCGTAAAGAGAATCGAATGTACCGCAATGCGCAGCAAAGAAAACGGTCTATAATCGAACAACAAGTACAACCCAGTGAGGGCGATGTAAGGCAAAATCGCGTAGGCCGCCAAACCAAATCCATTGTGCACAAACTGAAACGCCAGCTTGGCGCCATAATATCCCATGGCATTTTTGGCGCTGCCGTTGAAATACGACAAACCATCATCGCTATGGGTCATCAAGCTCTGATCGAGCTTCCAAGAAAAGAAAAAGGAGGTAAAAGCGATGGCAAGAACGGCTGAAAAAACCACCAGTAAAAATCCCACAACTTTGCGGGTGGGCTCGTGTTGTAGGGTAATGGCCGACCAAATATCATTGGCGGAAATCTTTTCGATGCGATCTCCATTGTCGCGCAGGAAATCTGGGCGGGTGTCTTTGCTACTTTTTCGTTTGGCCATGATGAATTCCAACGAAAATAATACCGTAAGTACTCAGGTTCGCGCACGCACGCGGGAGAGTTTTGCACCAAATTAAGGAGTGTTTAATGAATCGTTCAGTGTAGCGAATCACAGAGAAACCTCTATCCGCCCACCGAAAAAGTTTGTCCTTCTACCGCTTCAAATGTATCGGCGAAAACGGTGCGCGCCTCAGCCAACAATGGCTCAGCATCGTTGTATCTTGCACTGAAATGGCCGATCAATAATTGTTTTACTTGAGCGGCTTTGCCAATCTCCGCGGCCTGTAGTGAGGTTGTGTGATGGGTTTCTTGGGCCCTGGCTGCGCGATCGTGTAAAAAAGTGGCTTCATGATACAACAAGTCTGCCCCTTTTACTATTGGAACTACATAATCCGGATCAAAAATGGTGTCCGTGATATAAGCATAGGTTCGATTGATATGACCTTCGGTGGTTAATTGATTGTTGGGTATCACCTTGCCAGCACTTGACATATAATCCTCACCCCACTTCAAAGATTCGTAAAATTCCATAGGAATGTGATGTTTCACGCAGGCATCCACATCCAAGCGACGTTCTGGACCTTTCTCTCTGACCAAAAAACCGGTGCAAGGAACACGATGTTTCAAAGGAACCGATATTACTTCAAAATTATCTCCAATTGCCACCGTTTCGATGGTATCAAATTGCGTTTTTACAAACTCTAAATCATAGGGCAATGTAGAATCGCTCTCCGTGATCAGCACTTTAATGATACTCTCCAACGCGGGAGGACCTACCACCACCAGGGGCTCCGTTCTACCAAATAAAGCCATGGACGTGATCAACCCGGGCAATCCAAAATAGTGGTCACCATGCAAATGGGTAATGAACACATGAGAAATCCTTTGGGTTCTCAGGCCATATCTCGATAGCTGCCTCTGCGCCCCTTCCCCACAATCCAACAACAAATAACTACCTTCCAAACGCACGTAATGTGCACTCGGATGGCGGTATTTCGTTGGCGTAGCCGATGATGTACCCAAAACAGTAACTTCAAAAGCTTTATTCATTTTCCTTCAATGACATTTAAGTAGTAAAATCGAAGATACCGCTGCGAAGACCGCAATTCAAAGTCCCTTTTGCCATTTGAGTAAATTATCTACCAAATTGTAAAAGTTCGCGCTAAAAAACTTCGTCAATGGCAAGCTTAACCGCTGCAACGGAGATGAGATTCACGCATCGGCTTTCCGGGCGAATACAATGTATCTGATCGCAAGGATTACACGCCAATACTTCATGTAAAACCCTACTATTGATAGATTGAGGGTAAAAAACATTGGGGACACCTGGACCAAAAATCCCTACTGTAGGAATTCCTGCGATGTCGGCCAATTGAAGTGGGCCACTCTCATTCCCAACATACAATGAAGCCCCTTTTATGAAAGAATAAAAAGCCAACAGCGAATTTGAAAAAGGAGGAGTTACACCTGCTATCCACATTTTACCCCTACCGCCCAAAGCCATGGCCCCTTCAATCTGTGCGCTTTCGTCTGACGTCCCCACCCATATAGGCATGAGGTTTTTCTCTCGATAAAGCCATTGTGACAAATCAGCAAAACGTTGATCGTCCCAACGACGTAAATTTCTGCGAGCACCTGTATGCAAAATGGCATACCCAACCAATTGAGCATTCATGATATCTGCTTCAGTTTCTTCAACGCCTTTTCCAAGCGCCCAATCAGACCAATTTCGAGCTAAATCAGCGTCTTGCGCCGTTGGATACAACATCGGCTTGAATGAAAGATCTTGCACTTTCGATACTTCAGCACCGTCTAATTCGCCCACAACTGGTGCGATAATTCTGTAATTTGTAAGGATCTCATGGGGCTGTTTGCCACGTTGTAAAAACCGAATCCATCCCCGATCAACACGGTATTTGGGCATGGTAGTCCACCACAATGATTTGAACAACGTTCTCCATGTACCGCGCAATTCTACTACCAAATCAAATGACTGTTTCCAATCGGCAACATGAGTAATGACTGTATCAATGTGCGGATCATTTTCAACCAAAGACTTTACAAAAGGCTTACACAATACCGTAATGGTTGCCAGCGGATAAGCTTTTTTTAGATAGGCAAAAACATGGGTAGCGGTTGCCATATCCCCAATTTCATCCAACTTTATAACCAAAATACTTTTCAGATGACCGCCGATTTCACCCTGTTTTGACCCGGTAGTACCAACCCACAATTTCCGCTTTCCCGCATTCACTAAACGCGAAACGATCAAATTCATCACATACAGCCACTTTTCTTCCATTGCTTTTAGTTTTTAATGCGTTCTGAGAAACAAGTATTTAAACCTTGTTCCAAGGATACAACAACGGCCGCGAGGGCACTGCATCGGTCCTCATATTTGGAATGTGCAAATTCAAAGCATACAACCCATCTTCTACCTCGGACGGAACATAAATCAACTCAGTAATGGTTGCGCGATACCGATTGTGCAGAGGGGTCACGGTTTCTACATTCCCACCTAAAATACGTTGGGGCACACCCCACCACTCGTGATGAGCGCTCAACCTACCTTCATCCTCTTCGGGATCTACGCTGGGGAAATCAGTGAGTAAATGCAAATAGCCTGCATCCCTCAAATAGGCCAAAGCCTCGGGCTCAAAGTAGGGCGCAGAAGCGCCACTCCAATTTCTATTTTTCTTGCTCGGATGATTGGGTGCACTTCTAACAACCAACGCTTGAGTGTATTCTAAATTCAGTGCCTTTAAATCAGCCAAACGAATACATTCACCCTGATACAAATCAACAGTAATTAACTGCGCCGAATACCAAAACTCCTGAAGCACATCCGTAATAACAATTCTATCAGCGGTGATATGACCAACACATTCCGTGTGGGTTCCATTTCCGTGAGCACAAAAATTAATAATTTCACAATTTGCAGATCCACCTTCGGCAACACGACCAACGAAATCACCCACGCGTATTGGAGCAAAGTTGGATGGTTCAATAAAAAATGCGCCAGGATTATCGCCGCCGGGACCCATCGACAAAGACAAATCAACGGGATTCCGCAAATCCACTAACCCGAATTGATCACCAATATTAAATTGTAATTGCACAACACAAATTTGACCTTTTTATCTGAAAATACCTCGAATTTATCACCTTCACCGTGAACTTAAATTCAAGATCTCATCCAACTTCGATAAATAATCCTCCTGCGACAATTCATAGGCCCCAAATTGCAACAAATGAGGATTTAAATATTGACAATCAACCATTTGAAAACCCTGTTCTCTCAAAAATTCAACCATAAAAACCAACGTTACTTTACTGGCGTCTCGCACACGATGAAACATGCTTTCACCAAAAAAGACCTTACCAAAAGCCACGCCGTACAATCCACCAACGAGCTCACCATCTAGCCAAGCCTCAAAACTGTGAGCCAAGCCTTGTTGATGCATTTCAATATAAACCTGTTTAATCTCATCTGAAATCCATGTATCGTCATCCAATCGTTGAGAACAGAGTTCAATCACCTCGGCAAATGCGGTATTTATTCGCAAATCAAAAACACCTTTCCTATACAGTCTGCGCAAATTCTTTGGCACTTTAAAACGCTCATCCAATGGCAACAACCCGCGTACTTTGGGCGTATGCCAATAAATCATATTGCCTTCTTCTGGATCTGCCATCGGAAATGAACCCGATAAGTAAGCTTGCACCAGTAATTCTGGGGTTAACACACCTCAAATATATCACCTAATCCAGGTTGAAACATCCCAAATTGTTCATTGTTTTCACCATTTCAATGGAAGTTCATTATGATGATCCGCTTGCATTAACTTTGCAGACTTATGAGCAAACCCAAACTCATCAAATTTGAGGAATACAATCATTTCCAAAACACCTTTGACATCAAAGACACCCAAAACAAGGGAAAATGGCAAGATGTATTTGGCAACAAAAACCCAATTGTGATTGAATTGGCCTGCGGCAAAGGTGACTACACCATTGGATTGGCGAAAATCAATCCAAACATAAACTATATTGGTATCGACATTAAAAGCAATCGGATGTGGACCGGTGCGAAAGCCGCAATTGATTCAAACCTCACCAACGTGAGATTTTTGAGAACGCACATCGACAATATAACCGATTATTTCGAAACCGATGAAGTGTCAGAAATCTGGATAACCTTCGCAGACCCACAACCCCAAAAGGAACGCAAACGATTGTCGAGTTATAAATTCCTCAATCTTTACCGAAAAATCGCACCAAAAAATGCTGTTGTTAACGTAAAGACAGACAGTGATTTATTTTTCGAAAGCACCTTGGACCAAATTGGCAGGGACGGTTTAACAAATTTAAGCACCATCACCAATGTTTATGAATTGGATCCAGTTCCCGAATTCCTCAACATCCAAACATACTACGAAAAAATGTGGCTCTCCATGGGAAGAACCATCAAATATTGTGCTTTTGTTTTGGGTGATTGCGTTTCTGAAAAACCCGAAAACACAAAATCCACAGAATCACCAATTGGATAAATAAAAAAGCCCTTCAAATTGAAGGGCTTTTTTTGTTGCAATTTTCACAACTTTTTTTTTTGCGGACTGGACGGGACTCGAACCCGCGACCTCCGCCGTGACAGGGCGGCATTCTAACCAGCTGAACTACCAATCCGTTCTCTTCTTCGGGTTACTTTAACACCTTGCGATGTCTAGTTTCCCTCAAAAGGACTGCAAAAATAATGCGTTTTTTGCCAATAGGCAAGCACGATTTGCAAAAAATGCCAAAGAATTTTTCTACCCCCTCTCAATATCTATATTCGCTGTCTGAAATTTTCAACCCACAATCCCATGTTCAGCAACCCACTCAAATCACTTACACCGTTCATTGTCAGCACATTCGCCCTGCTGCTCACACCCCATATCGCCCACGCACAGTTCCCCGAAATCCACTCCTATCACACCGATCCCGGCGGCCACGAAAGAAACAGAAACATCGATGTCACCCACATGAAAGTGGAAGTCAAGTTCGATGTTTACAAGAAATCCGTCATGGGCAAAGTCACCCACACATTCAACATTTTACAAAATCAAGTTGATACGATTTTCTTCGACGCGCCCGGAATACAGATCATTTCAGCCACCATCGATGGCAAAGCCCTATCGCACACCACACTGCCCGAAGGCGTTGTGGTTCAATGCGGCCTCGACGAACCCATCGCCATGCCCATCGCAAGGAACAAAAAGCCCAAAACGCAACACCAAATTGTATTTGAATACATCGCCTACCCCAAAAAAGGCATTTATTTCAGTGGTTATACAGCGGCCAACGGACAGCCCCTGCTAGGAAACATCGATGAAAGCGACATGATTCGCAAACAGATTTGGACACAAGGCCAGGGCATCGATAACCGCCACTGGATCCCGATGATCGATGATCGCAGCGATAAATACATCACCGAAACCGTGGTCACCCACGATTCCAAGCATCAAGTACTCTCAAACGGCACCTTGAAATCAAAAAAGGTGAACAAAGATGGCACCACCACTTGGCATTATGCGCTCAACCAACCCCACGCCGGATACCTATTGATGTTGGGCATTGGCAATTACGCCGTGAAAAACAGCAAAACCGCTTTGGGTACACCGATGCAATTTTGGTACTACCCAGAACACCCCGAAAAAGTGGAACCCACCTCTAGATACAGCGAGCAAATCATTGATTTCTTGGCCACTGAAACCGGCATCCCCTACCCCTGGATCAACTACTCCCAAGTGATGGTGCAAGACTTTTTGTACGGCGCCATGGAAAATACCTCCGCAACCACGTTTGGCGATTTCTTTTGGGTAGATAAAAGGGGCTTCCAAGACCGCAATTACGTGGTTGTGAACGCCCATGAAGCCACCCACCAATGGTTTGGGGATTTCATCACCGGTAGGCACGACGGTGAGCAATGGCTTCAGGAGAGTTTTGCCACCTACTACCCCGGTTTATTTGTGGGCAGCGTATACGGAAAAGACGAACTCGATTGGTATTTCAGGGATCAAATGAATGGTGCCGTGGCGGCAGGCAAAGCCAACAGTTTACCGGTTCGACACAGCGCGGCTGGATCTTCGAGGCATTACCCCAAAGGCGCTTCGGTACTTCATATGTTGAGGCATATATTGGGCGAAGACAACTTCCGCAGGAGCATCAACCACTATCTGCAAAAACACGCGTTTGCCACTGTAGAAACTTGGGATCTGCAGAAAGCCATCATGGATGAAACCGGGATAAACATGGATTGGTTTTTTGACCAGTGGATTCATCGCGGCGGAGAGCCCATTTATTCTTTTGCTTGGAACGCACACCAAAACGTAAGCGCTGAAAACAAAGCCGTTGTGGAGACCTCACCCGCCTACACCATCCAAATTAACATCGATCAAAAACAAAAGCAAGACGTGGTTGTGGGACTGTTTAAAATGCCCATCGATATTGATGTATTGTATTACGATGGCAGTTCAGAGAAGCGCACCGTTTGGGTAAATCAAGCCCACCACACATTCACTTGGAAATCTTTCAAAGCACCCGCAACAGTGGTTTTCGACGCCGGCAGCCACGTGTTAAAATCTGTGGAAACCCTAAAATCACGCGCAGAATGGTTGTGGCAATTGAGTCATGGTAACAATATGCTGGACCGCTACGACGCACTTGTTGCCTTGCGCAACGATCTATCATCCAACTCAGGCAATATTGATGCGACAAAAGTCGCATCCAAGACGGCTGCACTCCGAGAAGCATGGCAAAAAGAGACTTTCCGTGAAATAAAAACAGAAATTGCCGCTCAATGGATGGATTTGCCAGGCATATTGAATGCCGCCGGCTCTAATTCGTCATGGCAATCAACAAAAAATGAGACCATTACTTCGGCATCAACCGAAACTTACATGTTACATCAAATCAGTAAAAGCGAATTCGCCTCGGTGAGAAGGGTGTTTTATGAAAAATTGCCGGCACAAGCCAAATATCGTGAGGTGTTGCTCAATGGTTTAACAGATTCAAGTTACAACAACGTAGAATTCATAATCAACAAATTGTGGCAGTCACCAGAATTTTACGCAGATCGTTCAGCCATTTTGGAAGTCATTAAAGGCGAACAAGGCCACCTGCACAACCTCAAAATCAAATACCTGGAATGTGCCTATGAGCACGCCTTGCAAAAATCGGCCAACGGCGAGCCCAAATCGGCAGAAAACGACCCCCAAATGTACGTCAATCTACTGAAAGACATGGCCGGTCCGTACCATGAATTCCGCACTCGAACCCAAGCCATGAGCGCACTCAAACGACTGAACTATTTGGATTCGGAACTCGCTCACAATCTGTTCGATGCAGTACTCAACTTCAACACACGCTTGTCCCAACCCGCCACAGAATTGATCAATCATTTCAAGCAAAATAGCGCATACAAACAATTACTTCTTGCAGCACTCTCATCCGAGACATCAACTGAGTCGCATTCGACATCCAATTGGACAAAAACTTATACAAAATCAGACCAAGCGCGTTTGTTGAGAGTGATTAAATAATGTCAGAACCCCATGAAACCTTGGTTATTTTTAGGCAAATCCTTTGATGTTTGCCTTTAAATTCATTATTTAGCATCTTAAACAAATTGTGTTTGCCTAAAAACCATCCATGAACCACAAAAATTCCCGAATGCGCACAAGATATTCCTCCATTTTCGGCATCTTTCTTTTTGCCATCACTGCCATCGTGAGCAGTTGTAAGGTAAAGTTTGAAGAACCCAAAAAACTCTTCGATCAAGGCTATTACCGTCAATCCGCCGTGTTATTTGAAGAATTTTCAAAGACCACCAAAGACAAAAAACTCAAAGAAGAAGCCATTTTCTTGGCGGCGGAAGCCTATCGCCTTTCGGATGAGTACGACAAATCGGCCCGTTTGTACGACAAGGTCTTGAAAAAAGACCCCAAGAACACCAAAGCCCTTTTGATGCGTGCCAACATGTTGAAAAAGATGGAATTGTATCGCGAAGCATTGGACGCCTACGACATGTATTTGGCGGAAGTGCCCGGTGATACAATGGCCGAATACCGCAAGCAAGGTTGTGAACTGGCGTTGATGTGGACCCCTGATAGCTCTCAATATGAAGTGGAGAATTTCAAGGTGGCCAACACCAAATCAAACGATTGGGCTCCAATGATTGCCGGCAAAAAAGACGATGTGTTGTTCTTCGTTTCGGATCGTGAAGGCGGAAACAGCAAGCGTTTATACGAGGGAACCATGGAAACTTGGACCGATATCTGGTCTGTTGAAAAAACCGGAAAAAAGGGCAAAGAGAAGTGGGGCAAGCCTTTGTATAAAGACAAAACCGATAAAATCAGTACAAAAGCCAACGATGGCCCGATGACTTTCGACAGTCGTTTCAGTACCATGTACGTAACGCAATGCGGACACCGCGAGAAAGACAAATCAACCAAATGTGCCATTTACGAATTGAAAAAAGTAGGCCCAGAGTGGGTAATGGGTGATGCCTTGGATTTCTGCAAAGAAGATACCGCGCACACATACGGACACCCTGCTTTGAGTCCTGACGGTAAAACATTGTACTTCTCATCCAACCGCGAAGGTGGTTTGGGTGGTTTTGATATTTGGGCTGTTAACTATAGCAAGCGTTCTAAATCTTGGGGCAACCCCATCAACTTGGGTCCGGACATCAACACCAAAGGAAACGAGTACTATCCTTATTTCAATAAGCACGACAACAAATTGTATTTCTCTTCCGATGGATGGCCTTCATTGGGTGGTTTGGATATCAACAACGCTGAACCCACCGATGAAATTGGTGTTTGGAGAGAGCGTGAAAACTTGCGTGAACCCATCAACTCGGGTGGAGATGATTTCGGTATCACTTTCTTGGAAGGCGACGCAACAAAAGGTTTCTTCTCTTCCAACCGCGGTGACCGCAAAAACAACGACGATATTTACTCGTTCGATATCACACCTATCATCATTACCATTCGTGGTACCATCACCGATTGTAATACCAAGAAGCCTTTGCCAGGTGCTACCATCGTGTTGAGCAACGACCGCGATACCAGCAAAATGGTCTTAAAGGCCGATGACCAAGGGGTTTACACCGCCAAATTGCGTGAAAAAACCAACTATGAGATTTTCGCCAAGTACCCAGAGAAATACTACTTCGAAGCAGAACCTGAAAGCAGAACCACTTATGGTATCCGCTTGAGCACTGAATTGGTGCAGGATTTCTGTTTGGAAAACCCATTGGAAAAGGTGATTACATTGCCCATCTTCTACGATTTGGACAAAGCCTTCATCCGCCCAGATGCAGCCCGCATCTTAGACACATTCGCGCAAACCGTGTTGATGCGTTACCCCAAACTGATTGTGGAATTGGGATCACACACAGATTGTCGTTCTAGCTACGATTACAACGTAAAGTTGGCTCAACGTCGTGCCGACAGTGCCCGTACCTACTTGATGAAGACTTGGAAGATCGATTCTGCGCGCATTGTGGCTCGTGGTTATGGTGAAATGCAGTTGATCAACGATTGTAAGTGTGAGGGCGGAAAAGTAACAGGCTTCACGCCATTCATCCAGAACAAGACCAAGAAAATGGTGGTTGAAAAAGATGCTACTGGTAATGTGACAAGATCTTACTATGAGCGTTACAAGCCGTCTGAAATCAAATTCATCAATGATACGGCGTATGTAGCGTGTGATGAATCACAGCACCAGCAAAACCGTAGAACCACGGTTCGTTTTGGATTCGAAGGACAGATTTCACGTGCGGTGGTTAACCAAGACGTGGATATCAACAACACCAACATTGGTAAGCAGGAAAAAGACAGTGCAGAAGCAGCGAAGAAAGCCGCCGAAGCGCCTGTTGCTGGTGCCGGATTGGATATTTCTTATGCGGTTCGCGCCAAGTTGGGCAACAACGCGGGTAAGCCAACCATCAGCATGATGGTATTGGACAAAGAGCCCACTGCTTTTGCTTTTGATTACAACGGCAAATTCACTGCGATTCCTTTGGAAGTAGCTGCTTCTTGGTTCAAATCAAAATTGATCAGCAAGAAAGACTTCTTGGAAGGTGAGAAATTGAAAGTGGGTAAAGTAAAATTGCCAAGCAACAAGTTCATGATCAGCAAATTGGAGATCAACGGATTTGTGGTAAACAACGTCACTTTCCAAATCACTGATAAAGTAGATCAGCCTACATTGGGTAAGAGTTTCTTCAAGGTGTTCAAGACGGAGTCTTACATCACTGATTCGGAATACATTTTGATTCCTAAGAAGGCGCCTAAGAAGCCAAAACCCGTTCGCGCTCCCAAGCCCACTCCCGGCAAGAAACCGGCAGAAGGTGAAGCCGTAGAGGATGATGCAGCTGCACCCGCCACTGATGGTACTGCCCCGGC
>Ga0209230_10000835_pt1 | contig 12119 bp, 10 predicted proteins | sample LakOntMetagenome_FD_187467 | JGI IMG/M metagenome (GOLD analysis project Ga0209230, IMG submission 187467) | Freshwater and sediment microbial communities from Lake Ontario - Sta 18 epilimnion Metagenome (SPAdes) (version 2) | ecosystem: Environmental > Aquatic > Freshwater > Lentic | place... | reverse complement strand
GCGATGGGCTGGACGACGGTGTAGGTCGGCGTGACGACGCCATCCTGGGTGATGCTGTAAACGTCCACATTGCTCGCCAGGTACGTTTCCTGAGTAAATGAAAACACATTGCTGGTAATCTCCGTAATCGTCCATTGGCGCGCCGCGGCGGGCACTGGGATGGGTCCGACGGCGCCGCCGCTGCCGCCGGCGCCGGCGACGGTCGCCACCGTGGCGGTGACGACGGTCGCGAGGCCGCTACCAGTCGCATCGGCGGCGGCAATGAGCGTGAAGGTGTCGGTATCCGCGAGGGTCCGCCAGGGCTGCGTTACTGTGTAGCGAACGTTGCTGAATTGGCCGTCGGCGACGCTCGGGAGCACCAGGCTGCCGAATGCGGGCTCCTGGACGACGTAAAGCGCCCCCGTCGCCGGAAGCGGCGTTGCGCTAAGCGGCGTCGGCAGCAGCGCCGAGCCCGCGGAAGGGGCCGTGAGCGAAATTTGCGTCGCGGCGTAAGGAAACGCGCTCCATACGCCAGTGGTGTGCTGGGCGACCGGAATCGTGTAGGGTCCAACATACGCCGGTGCCTCGGTCGTCGCGACGACCGACGGTGGCCATTGGAGTTTTAGGGTAATCGCGCCGTCGTAGGCCGTTGGTGCTGGCGGCACCGCCGCGTTAGAGAAGCTAATGCGCCCCGCGTTGAGGTCGGCGACCGTGAGGTATAAACGCAGATCCGAGCGAACCCGGTATTTGTAATTCACGACGTCCAGGGCATTCATTGCGAGAATGATATTGGAGGTTGCAAAGGCGTTGCCGATCGGAGACGGCGGATCGCCAAAGTCGTACCCTCCCCGTAGCGTATTTGAAAGCCCGACGTGGGTTGGGTAGAACGATGCCAAGTTAGACGCCGATGCGCCGAGGGTGTAAAGCAACACGTTGCTGTGGTACCCCAGGAAGTCCGTAAAAACATAATTTGTAAAAACAGTATTCAGCTCGGTCGTCATTTCAGTTTGTTCGGCGGTGTAGACATTCGTCGGGTCATAGGTCGTGAACCACGCGTTTTTAAGGCCGATGAGGCCCGTGACGTCCGCGGCGGTCGGCGGCGCATAGGTCAGTCCGGCGAAATCGTCACGGAGGGCGTCGGCGCTGCCGAGCATCGCGTCCAAGTCGGTGTAGGCCGCGGCGGGCGCCACGGCCGCGAGGGCGACCGCATTGCTGAGAGACACGGTCGCGTTTGAAAATCCGAGGATATACGGGGCGACGTAAGTGTCCAAATACCCGGCGTTTTTAGCGACCGTTTGCGTGGCCAGCGTGTGCACCGCGCCGACATAAAGCGACTCGCTCACCGTCGCGTATAAATCCATCTGTTCCGCGATCATCTCAGCGAGGGCGTTGCTCGTGTAGGCGGTCGCTGGTGACTCGGCGGCGCCAGGGGCGACTCGGAGTTGCAACTCAGGGGAAATCTCAGTGAAACGGATCCCAGTGTTTCCGGGCAACGCGGGAATGCCGAGGACGTCCGATGCCGTGAATGGGAAACTCATCGCGCCCTGGGCAAGCGTGATGCGGTCCGTAACGTAAATATTGCTCGCCACCGGGTCGTCCAAAGACGCCGAGGAGACGGTGAAGGAGAGCCCGCCTGCCACAGGCTCGGCGGGGGCCGCCGCGGAAGGTGGAATGCCGGCGCCCTGAATTTGCAGCACCGGTTCCAGCGAAAACGTCTCTTGAAAGACCGCGGCGGCCATTTCGGGGTAGGGCGCGTAGGTTAGATTGCTCCCGCCGAGTCCGTCGGAGACGATGGCGACGCTGCCGCCGATGGGCGCGCCTGAACTCGGCGCGGCGCCGAGAATCCGGTAAACGTAGGCATTGGACGCCGCGAGGGATTCGCGTAAGGCCGGGGAGGCGCCGGCGAGAAGGATGGGATCTAGAAGCTGGATTCCGTCCGCCGGTGCGCCAGGGGTGGGTGCGTAGCTGATCTCGTTGCTCAGGGCCATTGCGGCGGATAGGATCGCTGCGGTGTCTATCGGGCGTCCGGTGATGTTGGAGGCGCTCGTGACAAAACGCGGGGTCGCGGCGCGTTTTGGGAGCGGGAAGGTGAGCGCTGCGTTGCAGGCCGAAAAGCCTTGGAAGTTCACGACGACGCCTTGGGCCGCTGGGGGCGGGGCGAGGGTGAACGCCGGGGCGGCGACGGTTAGGGACGCGGTGTAGAGGGCGTCTACGAGGAGGAGGTTGCTGGTTGCTGTGCTTATGGGGCTGGGAGCCGCGGGGAGGCCAAAGGGCAGTAAAACGCCCCCCGAGTTCTCTGCGTAAACCGTGTTCAGGCTCTGGTTGCTGAACGAGACCACACGGAGCAGGTCGGCATTGGAGCGCATCGGGAGCGCGGTCGGGCGCAGCTGGACGAGGTTGCTCCCGCGGGCGCTGACGAGGAAATCGCGAAGGTCATAGCTCGCCGGCGAGACGGCGTCGGGGCTCGTGAAGACGCTGGTCTCGGTGCTGACGATGTTGGACGTCAGCAGTCCCGCGGTGCCGTACAGGAACGCCGTGGACTCGGGCGGCGGCGACACGAGCAGCTGATTGTCCGTGCCGTAGGTAATCGCGCTGATGCCGAACTTGAAGGCGGCGTCGGCGCGGACGGCTTCCACGAAGGCCTGTGAAATAGGATCTTTGAAGAACAGTACCGATTGAAGCGTGATGTCGTTGCCGACGATGACCGAGTTGTTCGCGTCGGATTGAAGGGCGAAGCCTACGAGAATGGAGCGTGCGCGTTTGTTCTGGATGTCCTCGCCGATCGTGACCGTGTAATCGCTGGTGAAGCAGTTTTGGGTGCCGATGCAGATTCCGTTGAAGTTCGTCGTGGTGTACGTGTTCGCCCCGGGACCGACAAGGATGTTGCTCGCGCCGTAAATAAGATTGATCGCGGTCTCGTAGCCGATGATGACGCTGCCGTCCGCGTGGATGTCGGGGGCCGCGTGGGCGCCGACGACGACCATCCGGTTTCCGCCGGCGCGAATGGCAGCCTCGGCGCCGATCAACACGTTGTCGTCGCCTCCGGTGGCGGCGGCGCCCGCGTTCGTGCCAAGGATGACGCTGCCGCTGCCGTTGGCATTGGACGCGCCGGCGTTAAAGCCGATGATGACGCTGCCGGAGCCGGACGAAAGCGCCGCACCGGCAAAGGCGCCGATGGCGATGTTGGAGCTCGCGAGCGTGGCGTATTGGAGCGTGTAAGGGCCGACGCCGACGTTGAAGCTGCCGTTGATGAGAAACTCGCCAGAGCGGTAGCCGAAGAGGGCGTTCCCGAAGCCTTCGGCGTTGGAATAGCCGGCGAAGGCGCCGAAGTAGCAGTGCTCGCTCCCTTGGGCACCGCGACCCGCGCGGAACCCCATTGCGGTATTGCGGCCGCCGCTGCGCATCCCTTGGCAGGCCTCGGCGCCGACGGCGGTGTTGTCGTCACCGTCCAGGATGCGCTCCATTGCCCGATACCCCACGGCGGTGGAGCGCGAGCCCGAGTAATTCTCGCGCATCGCGTAGGCGCCCACGGCGGTCAGGGTGTCGCCGTAAAAGTTCGTCTCGCCGGCGCGAAACCCGATGAAAACGGATTCAGCGCCGCCTTTGTTCCCCGCGCCGGCGAAAGCGCCGATGAAAACGGCCGATTGCGTCGCAAACGTCGTCGCGCCGGCCTGATAACCGATGCACACCGATTGCGTGACGCTGCGCGCTTCGCGGCCGGCCTCATACCCGGTGAAGACGTTCTCGGACCCCGAGGCCAGCTTCCCGGCATTCTCGCCAACCCGCACATTCCGCAGGGTCCGCGTGCCAACGTCCTGGAAAAGCGGGGCGCCCGAATCGCCCGTCGCAGAGACCTGATAAGGCTGCGAAATAGGCAACATTGCAGCGCCAGCCGAGCACGAACCGACCGCACTGAATGGATGCGCTGGGCCGACCAGCGTTCGCTACCTTTTACTTAGAAAAGGCTGTTCAAAAATGAGTCGCGGGCGTCTTACAGAGCGTGAATCGGTGCGTCATCGCGGCACTCCCACTCGTCAAGGTCATAGTTCATTACGGTCACGCGATAGACCGTCGCGGGCGCCGTCGCCGCCTTCGGTGCCGGTGTCGCCTTCGGTGGCGTGGGTGCGGGCGCAGGAACGGGCGCGGGCGCGGGAGCTGGCTCCGGGATCTCGGGTGTAATCTCAACAGGGGAAGCGGGAGCGGAGACTGAAATCGGGTGAGAAATCGGGGTTTCATAGAGAACTTCCGCGGAACTCTTTGAGCTGTTGGAGGTGTCCAGCGAGACGTCGCTCGCGGCGGCTTCGCTGTCGCCGGCCTCGCTGGCGGTGTCCGAAGGCATCGGTTTGACGAACGAGGCGGCGGACTCCGGAACGGGCACGGGCGCGGCGGCGGCCTTCTTGATGTAGGCGTAGTACGCGTACAGGGCGCGGGCCGTGATATTGTCGGGCAGTTCAAGGGAGCGGATGACGGGGGCAAGGGCCTCTGCAATGTACTCGGTGCCGATGCGCAGCTCGTAAATGCCGTAGGAGACCTTGCGCATAGACACTAAATAGGCGCTGAGCTGCGAGACGATGCCGAAGTCGCTCAGGGCCCACCAGGCGCCGATGGTGCGGATGCTGAGGGCGCGGCATAGGTGGAAGGCGTTTAGGAAGTAGGTTTCGTAGCGAACGGTGTTGCTGTTCCATACGGTCACGACATAATACTGGTGCGCGTCGGTGACGTACATTAGGACGGTGTAGGCCCGATGCCAGGAGAAGTAGTAATCGCTGGCGCGGTACAGGGGCCGCACCTGCGGCGTGGGGTGCTCGGTCGTCACAAGCAGCACTTCGGAGACGTAAGAGGGAACGTATGACAACGCGATGTTTTTGAAGTGTTCGGCGAATACGATTAAAGGCGCGATGACATAGGTATTCACTGTATGAAAGACTTGAAAGGCAACCACTGGCGCCAAGCGCGCCGCGGCGCGTTGAGCGCGCTGAAACATAGGGGCTGCTGCGCTGCCTGGATTGCAAGAATACACGCGCAATTGCCTTATATCCGCTTCCTATCGCCGGGCGGCGTTTCGGCGAAGTAAGTCACCGTCGCGGTCTTGTCGTACTTCGCGTAGTTGTACGAAAGGAAGATGTAAAGGAGGCTCAGCGCGATCAAAAGCAGCGCGAAATACACGATGGTGCGCAGGGCGATTTGACTGTACATTCGCGGACTGGCTCTATTCTACCGCCGCATAATTGCTACGGAATCGGTGCGTGGCCAATGGGCGGGGCGCGGGCAGGAAAAATGATCGCGCGCGCTTGCTTAGCTGAGTATGTAGAGCGACGCGCAGCAAAGATGAAGGAGCTTATGGAACTTACGATTCGGGAGTGCATTGGTATGTATGCGGGTTTTTGCATTGGCTTCGTTTACGAAAAGTTCACACTCATATTTCAAAAGCCCGGTCGGTCTACTGTATTCGTTTACGTGGATAGGCCCCTCCTTGGTATACCTTCGCACCATTGCAGTATCTCAAATTTACACGTGAATGTAATAGACACAATCTCGGTCATTAAGAATTTCATTTCAACGTTAAATATAAATTCGTTACCACGCGAGGTGCGCATATCTGTACCTGATGAAAATTATATACATACGTGGAAAATGTGCTGTAAAACGCGAACATATAGCCTGAGAATCATAGACCATTATGACATCAAGGAAACTTCATATGCGTATACTTCATTGAATACTTTGCTCGGAGTTGATACTGAAATAAAAGAAACCCGTAAGATATTTGAAGTCGTTTGCAATTGTATTCTTTCTATACAAGGAAAATCCGCGGGTATAATTCAAAACGCGTGGCGCGGGCACGTGATGAAGAAGCGTAAGAAAGCCGCGCTCAAAGTAATCATAGAATTCGGATTGCGTCCGGGGCATATTATTGCGAAAAAAATAATTGCAAGACTGAATGCGAATCGGTAAGAAGTAAACGGTTAGTGCGACATCGGGTACTATTTTGGATTTGGATTTGGAGATTGCAGCGACGCATCCCGTGACAGATTCGGGATATACCGTGATCCCTTTTTGACGAACAGGATATCAATTTGATTTAGATACTGGGAGTAAAAGTGCGTCTCCAAAATGTCAAACATCTGGAAGCCGGCCTCGTCCATATACCGGGTCACGTCCGCCATCAGCGGCGCACCGGCGTTGTATTGCAAAATGGACACTTCAAGCAGCACAAACTCGGCGGTTTTCAGTAGGTCGCGAGCGCCGTCCAAAACAATGAGCTCTGCGCCTTGGACGTCCAGTTTCAAAAAATCCACTGCGTGTATGCCGCGCGATTGACAAAGGGTGTCTAAGGTGGTCATCGGAAGCTCCCGAACAGACAGGAAGTTTTCGGAAAAGTACACGGTTTGTTCTAGAAAAATGGAGTTCCCAGTATCTGCGCCGCAGTTTGTGGCATAATAGGGCACGCTTTTGCCGTCTTTGTCTCCAAGCAAGGCGATTTCGTATTCCAGAGCATTCAGGTACGGCGCGCACTCTGCGTTGGCTTCAATGGAAAGGACGCGGGATCCCGGGAAAATTCCTTTGATCATCCGATTCCAATCGCCGTGCCAGGCGCCGCCATCAACGATGGTCTTCGGATGAAACCCGATGTCCCGTAAAAAACTGAGGCGCGAATACGCGTAATTGAAGTTATTCATTTGCATTCGTTCGCTGAGGTTGAGGTATTGGCGGGGTGTAGGCTTATACGCTGTTTACTTCGCCGGCGCGTAGGACCACTTGCAGGTTTCCAGGAGTTTGCCGGCGTCCGGGTCCCAGAAGTCCGGCACGGTGCCGGGGGCGCTGGAAGTGAGTCCGGGCGGGCAGGCCGGGGCGGCCGCGAGCGCGGCGAGGCCGTGGGTGGCGTCGGTGAAGCCCGGGAGGCGCCCCATTTTCGCGCGGGTCCATTGCTCAAACCGCTCGGCCACTGGCGGGGGCAGAATTTCCGTCGGGTACGCGGCTTTCCAGGGGCCGTCCTGGAATTTCGGGGACTTGTCAATGCAAATCGTTTTCTTGAAGGACCCGGCGGTCTTTTGGAGGTCGTGCTCGGCCTTGCGGTCCGCCAGCGTCTGGAAGCGGGCGCACGCGGGATGCAGCAGCAGATAGCCGGAGTGCGCGGCGTTCCGCAGCGACTCGCGCGTCGCCAGGTCGCGCATTGAGTCGCACGAAAGCTGATCGGCCCACGGCAGGCAAGTATCGGCACCTTCGCCGGGCGCTCCTGCGGACATCGTGCAAATCTCTACTCTATATGAAAAGGATACGATATTTTGCACCGCGCCACCAAAAGGCGGCGCGCGGCTTGCGCGAGTACGAGGCCCTAATCGCGCTTAAACATCACGTTGCGGTGCCATTTCACGTCGGTGTCCGGCGGAATGCCGTAAATCGCGCGGATCGCCGCCTCGGACGTCGGGTACAGCTTCCAAGTGCCGAGGTTCAGGACCGAGCAGCCTTTGTCGTGGACGAACAGGAAGTTCAGCGCGGAGTTGTGGAGCGTGTACTCGGCGAACATCGGGAAGTACGGCTTCGCGGCCTCCTCCGTCTTCGGAAACGGCCCGATGCGTTTCTCAATGAGCCACGTGCGGATGTGGCCATCGCGCATCGCCGCCTTCTGCCGTTGCCATTCAAACTGGTTCTCCGTCATCTCAGCATCGTTGATCGGCGAGATGTCGCCGTACATCGTGTAGAGGTAGATGAGGTTGGACTCTGCCATTTTTGGGTCACGGGGGTGCTTGGCACGAACTCCTGCTTTCTCCTACGGGACCCCATTCATTTTTTGAATTTTTTGCTTCACTGTGGCGGCACACGCGTTCCAATGCTTAATCCTTTTCTCGCTGGATAGTAAGTAGTATAGCATAGTATTGCGATTGTTGGGATGCCGGGAGCAGTGAAGGGAGGCAGCAAAGCGCCGAAATCCGCCTCCGCCGCACCACTGGTGCTGACGCAGAAAACGTATAAAAAGTTTGAGAACGGGAGTAAAAGCGGCAGCGTGATCGTCGTTCTGCATCATATGATTGGTTGCCCGCACTGCGATATGATCCGCGGCGCTTGGAGCGAGGCCGTTCAGCGCGCCGGGCCGAACGCGGGCATCGCGGAGATGTCCTACGACCCGATGTGGATCCCGAACGAGATGTCGGACGTCCGCGGGTTCCCGACGATCCGCGCGTACAGCAACGGTAAGGCCATCGCGGAATACCAGGGCGACCGCACGGCGACGAGCATCCTCGGGTTCATCGGAGCGACGGCCGCCGCCGCGCCAGCGAAGCCCGCGGCGAAGCCGACGCCTGTCGCGAAAAAGACGGCGAAGAAGCCGAGCGCTGCGGTTCCGAAAAAGCGCGCGAGCGCAAAGGCTTAATTTACGTGTTCAATGACCTCAGTAACATTGTGCAGCGCCGTCAAATAGGCCTCGTAAGTATTCAGTAATTTTTCAAGTGTCTCAATATCGTGAGCTATTAACAGTCGGAATACCGTAGGTGCAATCGGTTCAATGGGCACCTTTTGGCTGAGGTTTTCCATCGCACGCATAATTTGCGATTGTTCCAGCGGCGTTGGAACGACGAGATTGGCGATGCAGGGAGCGACGTGAGGCGCGCTCTCCGATATATCACCAGGCAGCACTGGCGTTTTGCAGCCCAGTGCCATAAGCGCGTTCATAAAGTCTGGAAGGATGTCGTTGACACCGAAAACGGTTACGACGGCGGCGGCCGCGTGTGGAATTGCGCGGGTTTTGACGGACCGACTGGAAAGTACGGACCGACTGGCCGCTGGCGCGGGACGATTGAGAAGTAGGCGCATTATTACTTGTACGCCGAGAAAACAAAACACACAGTAAAATAAGAGAAACGCCGCACGCACGCAATGTCCGTCATCGTTCCCGTGGTCGCTACGATTCACTGGGCCCTTTCGCTCAGCATCCTCGTCTACCTGCACCTCCTCAAAGTCCGCGGGTGCGCCTGCGCGACGAGCCATCCGGCGTTCTGTCGGCTTTACACGACCGCGTGGTTTATGGTGATCTGGCGCACGGTGGTCGTCGGGCTCAGGATCCATAACCCTTCGGCGATTCTGCGGAATGCCGAAGGGAACCTGAACGTCGCCTGGGCGGTGGGTTCGGGGGCGATCTTCATCGTGTTTTACGCGGCGTTCGTGAAGTTCGCTTATGACCTGTCGCGAACTGCCGGCGCCCCAAAGGCTGGCGCGTGTGCGTGCCGGTCCGATGATCTTACGATGCGCGTCCTGAATACGACCTCGGTGACCTATGCGGCCGTGACGGGGGTAACCTTCTTCATTGCGCTCAGCATTTTTGTTGGCATTCTGGCGACGATGCCGAAGAGGCTATGGAATAAGGTTTAAATTGCCCGCAACGCAAGCGCAGCGCGGGTCTAGTTTCGTTTTTATAAGTAATGAATAGGGATCCGCAGCGCCTCGCGCAGTGCGGTAATGGCGACGACGCAGTCCACCAGCATCCTTACGGATGCCGGAGGGAGCAACCTGCGTTTTATTGCAAACTCTTATTCATTCCAAACGTGGGGCGCGGGGCAGAACAGCAATCTGCCGTTGGCGACGCTTGTCGCCGGCGCGAGCAACCTCACGGTGATGACGGTCTCCGGGAGCAATGTGGGCGTTGGAACGACGAACCCGACGGAAACGCTTCACGTTGCCGGAAATATGCAGGTGGGCCGCGTGGGAGGCTATCCGACTGGATTGGTTCCGAAGAGCGATGGGCGGATTAATGGGGTGAATATTACGGCGCTGAATCAGAGGACACGGACGAGTTACTCCACGGCGGTGGGGGCGGTGAGTACTTGGGTGACACGAGCGAGTGCTGCGGATAATGAGTGGTACTCTGTCGTATGGGCGCCAGAATTATCCATTTTTGTGGCGGTTGCACGTGGAGGAGGAATAGGCAATAGAGTAATGACAAGCCCTGATGGTATTACTTGGACTACACGGGTATCTCCAATAGATAATGCTTGGTATGCCGTTACGTGGGCTTCAACTATATCTCTATTTGTTGCGGTTGCTACTGGAGGAACAGGTAATAGAGTAATGACAAGTTCTGATGGTATTACTTGGACTTCTAGAGCATCTGCTGCCGACATTTTTTGGCGTTCAGTGTGCTGGTCCCCTGAGTTGTCCCTTCTTGTAGCAGTTGGACAAGAAGGGACAGGCAATCGGGTGATGACTAGTCCAAATGGTATCACTTGGACTACTAGAATATCTGCTGCCGATAATGAATGGGTATCCGTTATCTGGGCCCCAGAGTTATTAATCTTTGTAGCTGTCGCAAACTCAGGAACAGGTAATAGAGTAATGACAAGTCCTGATGGTATTATTTGGACGACTAGGGCATCTGCTGCTGATATTGATATGGCATCTGTAACCTGGGCTCCCGAGTTATCCCTATTTGTATCTGTTAGTAGTACTGCAACTGGAAATAGAGTGTTGACGAGCCCGAATGGTATTACTTGGACGACGCAAATATCTGCTGCCGATAGTACGTGGTTTTCTGTGACGTGGTCCCCAGAGTTGTCCATTTTTGTATCTGTTGCAGGCTTAGGTTCAGGAAATAGAATTATGACAAGTCCTGATGGTATTAATTGGACTAACCGGTCATCTGCTGCAGATAATAGTTGGCGTTCAGTATGTTGGTCCCCTGAACTGTCAATTTTTGTAGCAGTTACAGTCGGCGGCGCCGGCAACCGCGTTATGACCACCCTCCCCCCCGCAAAAACCTTCGGCAACGTAGACATCGTCGGGCATTTCCTTTCACCCGTGTCCAGTGCGCCCCACGTGACGTTTAATGAAACGAACGCGAATGCCAATACGTTCTTGAAGTGGCTTCAACGGACGACGCAGACGCTGGCGGGGAGTTGGTGGCAGAGTGCGGTGACGCCGGTGTATAGTACTATATTGGGACTTCCTGGAAGTTCAGCTTATACAGGTGGTGTGCTTGTTCCTGACGGACGTATTGTTTTAGTACCGCGCCATGCATCTACGATTGGTATTTTTAATACATTGACAAATTCATATAGTATTGCGACGACAATGTCACCAGTTCCATTAACTAGTGCGTATATTGGTGGCGTACTTCTACCAGATGGTCGGGTTGTCTTCGTGCCACACCAAGCGACTACCATCGGAATTTTTAATCCATCAACAAATGCTTATAGTACGGTAACTATGTCACCGACACCGGCAACATATGCTTATGTTGGCGGTGTGCTCCTCCCCGACGGCCGCGTGGTCTTTGTACCGTCTAATGCGACTACTATTGGAATTTTTAATCCATTAACGAATGCTTATAGTACTGTGACTATGTCACCAACACCGGCAATAGGTTCTTATGTTGGCGGCGTGCTCATCCCTGACGGCCGCGTTATCTTTGTTCCACACCAAGCGACAACTATTGGGATTTTCAATCCAACGACTAATGCTTATAGTACTATTTCGGTAGGCGCCCCAGGAGGTGGAGCGTATGAAGGTGGTGTACTTCTCCCGGATGGTCGCGTCGTCTTCGTACCAACTACTACATCAATCATTGGGATTTTTAATCCAACTAATAATACGTATAGTACAAGTGTGAATACAGGTATTCCGATAAATGCCCGCGGAGGTGTGCTTTTACCCGATGGGCGAGTAGTATTTATTCCATCTGGTTCATCCATTATTGGTATTTTTAATCCATTAACGAATATGTATAGTACTATCTCAGGTGCTGTTGTTGCTCCTGTCGCGGCGTACTTTGACGGTTACCTACTCCCCGACGGTCGCGTGGTGTTTATACCGCTCAATGTAACCACCATCGGCATCCTTTCCGGCTTCGCCCGCCCCCCTCCCGAACTCTGCTACCACCCCTGCTTCAACAAATTCTAACCATATTCTATAAACTCTTCCCCATAAACAAAATTTCCTTTAAACTCCCCGTCGGCGAATCCACCACCTTATACCCCCTCTTCTCATAAAACCCTACAAGCCCCGGATCGCACCATAGGTACGCCGCGGTCATCTTACTTCTTTTTAAGTACTTTTCCGCAAAGCTCATTAAAAGCTTACCGAAACCGTAGCCTCTCAGTGATGGATGGACGAAGACGTTTGCGATGCACGGCGAATACGCCGAGGTCAGC
>Ga0209230_10000834_pt1 | contig 12125 bp, 2 predicted proteins | sample LakOntMetagenome_FD_187467 | JGI IMG/M metagenome (GOLD analysis project Ga0209230, IMG submission 187467) | Freshwater and sediment microbial communities from Lake Ontario - Sta 18 epilimnion Metagenome (SPAdes) (version 2) | ecosystem: Environmental > Aquatic > Freshwater > Lentic | place... | reverse complement strand
CCCCCAAGAAGGGGGTAGTTATAACTACCCCCTTCCCTTTGTAGAGGGGTAGTTATAACTACCCCCTTCTTGGGGGGGTAGTAATAAGTATTCCCTTACCTGTGTAGAGGGGTAGTTATAACTACCCCCTGTATAGAGGGGGTACTTATAAGTACCCCCGGGTAGTTAAAATATTTACTTATACATTTAAAATATTTACATTCAGGATTTTAAAATTAAATTTGAATCGAATGATCATTAAATTAATATTTGAATCAAGGACAAAATTATTAACTGTAAACTTAAGAAATATCAGGCGCAGTCAAGGAGCTTGATTATTAATAAGCACCTCCACCGTTATCTATGATCGCTTGTAGTGACTTGGAAAAATACACAAAACCTGGTGGAGGCTGATTCAACAAACCCGAGGTCGACTGAGTCAATAAATCCTTCAACATCAACCGATACTTCTCCATGGCCTTCGGCTGAGTGTTACAAGACCATTTCTTTCCAACGTCAGCTTTAATCTGTTCAGTAGTCTTCCCCCGAGAACTCTGACCGTTGATCTGGACAGTAGCTCTGAAGCATCCTATTAAAGCCATAACCCCACAATTAATCTTGTCCGGCTGCTTTTGAGAAGTGGAAAATTTCTTTTCCCAATTGCAAAACTTTAGTGAACTCAACTCCTCAGGGGTACTTGCAAACTCAGTAGCTTCTGCGTCTATATATTTCTCGAATATTAACTCGATAGCATCGTGGGAACTTTTCTGATACAATGGATCATAGATGTATAAGAATTTTGCTCCACTATGAATTGCAATAAACATCCAGTGACTGTGATCAGGATAATTCAGAATGCTATAATACCATCTACGTCCAGCAAAAATGTTCGCATAATTCCACATTTCTTTCGAAAGACTATATGCATCTGGAAAAAGTGTTTCGATTACAATATTTGTGAGAACTGATGCATCTGAAGACTTAGGCTTTATCTTAGTTTTGGCCTTTTGGGATTTTGAATTCGATTGCGATTGCGAGTCAGCAGTCTTGGCCGTTTGGGATTCTGAATTCGATTGCGATTGCGAGTTAGCAAGTGAAATGAGAAACTCTGTGATCGAGTGAAACGTTCTTATGGGAAAAATTGATATGTTCTCTCCAGAAAATATTTTAAGGTCTGAACCAACATGAGAAAACTTACTTACCGCGGAAGACATAATCTCATCACTCAACCATTTCTGGTTGCCTTCCAATATGTCCATTTCGCGAGAATACAGAGTCTGCCCGCGATATTTGAAAATTGGATCCAGTCTACTCATGGAGTTTTGAATCTTCAGCCAAAACGATGGAGTTTTGTCTGTGGAGTTTCTCTGTAGGTCACCTGATACTAATCCCTCCCTTTGACCATCATTTAAACACAAAACGACTCCATCTAAGGAGTAGGTAGGGCCCTTATCGTTACCAACTTCTTTTATAATACTTGGAAACATTGAAGGCGCTGTTTTGGATTTTTCATTACTGAGTCGTAGAGTGGGGATCTCGCCTTCTATATAATCAAAGTCTTCTATGTAGAGAAGCGATTTGAGGGTTTTATCTACGTCCCATCGAGAATTTTTGCTGATATTAAAATCTTGTAAGAAGAAAGACCCCGAAAAACGCTTCCGTGCGAAAACTCGAGTAATGTATTTATCCTCGTTCCCTTCCACGTTCTTATAGATTGCTCCAAGTGTCTGGTAAACATACTGCACCTGTCCTTGCACACCAGGTACGTGTCTACCAATTACCATTCGATTCGGGAAATCCATTACCGTAGTTGCGCCACGATAAGTCAGATCAAAAGGTGCAATGTCAATGAAAACAAGAGACATATCAGCAATGTTAGATGATGTGGCTGATGAAGAAGAAGTAGATGACGACGAAGATGTAGACGAAGAAGAAGACGAAGAAGAAGACGATGGCAAGCGCGGACTTAGGATGGCTTTAGATATAATTGCGTTAAGTTCTCCTAGGAGATCTACCTCTGCATCGGAGTTTTCCTCAGTACGAGGCAGACGTGGAAGAACAAGAGTCTTCACAAGTAGAGGAGAATCGCCACCAAATATAGCCTTCATAACCGTAGTTAACGATCGTTCACCAGTCCATTCTTTACATCCAAAGGTATCTCTGACTTGTTTCAAGGACAAATTTCCAGATTGAAACAATGTCAGGATATCTTTCTTTTTTTTGGATTCTTCAGCATTCAAAGGCGGGTAACTTTTTCTTCCTCGAAAGAAAGGGCGAGTAAGAAAATGTTGTCTTATACCATGCACGTACAGTGTCATCGCACATGCCGAAAATATGAGTTTCGGGTCCTGGGTAGTAACCACATTTGTCGTATTTTCCATGAGAGAATAGTCAAAATCTTCTTCATCATTCACAGGGTTGATATGTTGTTTTTCGTCCACACTGCCTTCCTTGTCGTCTTGGCCTCGCTCATCGCAAGCAGAAGATGGATGAACTCCGTCATGGCCGATCTCATCGTTCGACGCAGCTGTAGCAGTAGCAGAAGTTTCCGGTATAGGAGATAATTGACCAGGGTGCCTTGGGTCGATGAGCGGTTCAACAACATCATGGTCTCTCTCATTGTCATCATTGCCTCTCTGATCACCAGCATCAGCCTTCTCGTCATTGCCTTCACCGCCTTTTTCGCTTCTTGAAGTCGCGTCCTTCATATCGATGTTGCAACTAGAGGAAGAATTTTGGTTCGATGAACTCGTCCTTCTTTTAGCTATTTCAGATCCTAACATATGCCACAATAGACATGAATGTCGAATATGAGCATTTTTGTCCGATTGAAAATCTTGAACTATAGTAGGAGTACTTTTACATAACTCCTTAGCGTCAATTTCCCAGTCCTTACAAAGTTCTGCCAGTATATGAAATGACATTGCACTAAATTTTACAATTTTTTCTCTTACTTCTACATTAGTGGGGTCCACTATTGTAAACTCGTCAACAATTGCGGCTAATATTTCGAAAGAGCTTCTTGGAACGGGTTTTGCGCTAAGGTTTTTAGGAAGAAAGATGCTAACTTCGTCTTCCTTGGGAAGTAGAAATGGTTGGGAAGTAGGGGACAATGTCTTGGACGTAAAGGATGATTCAGCGATAGTAGGATTTGGCGTCTGGGATGACTGAGCAACTGTTTCTTCGTCACCAGAACTTCTATTTCTTCTAGTACTTGATGATGGACTGCTATTGCAAAAATGAGACACTCCAGCTCGTTCTGGTACTAAATGTGCAACCGCCACAGGGATTACTTCAAAGGCGACTGCTGCCATGGGACTCGACGAGGAAGTTACTGCTACCATGGAACATGCAGTGGAAGAATCTGGCTGTGATGACATAGCATTCTGCGAAGTGAGTTGTTTCGAAGTTCGAGACTTAGACTTCTTAGCCGAACACTTCCCTTTCCCTTCTGAATTGCTGTAGTCACGTGACACTGTGGAACGTGGACGTAAAACTACAGCAGGCAAATCTTCGCGAAACTGAAAAGGATTATCTTCAGCCACATACTGTTCCAGAATATCTAAAACTTGATCGATTCTTTTATTCATCACTTTATCGGAAGGGAGCTTGTATGACTCTAAATTATGCATTATGATAAGAATGTTCTCCCGCGCATCGCCAGTCGATAGTGAGGTGACATCACGACTACAAAACTTATCGATCAAATGATTCAGCAGAAAGTGACGACAGTGCTTAAACTTTTTGATTCTTGACAGTTGGTAGAACATCTGATCTTCTCTTGTCACACTGCATATCATCTTTCTAACATTGGCCAAATTTAACACTTCACCGTATTTCTGCAAGACTTGGGAAGGAACAGTTGTATACAGTTGGGACAATATATCTACTGAGTCTTCCGTTTCTATTTGTTTCCGATATAGTTTGATAAACTTCAACAGATTTTCAGAGAGTTTGCTCAAATAAATCTGTGCGGAGTGGATGAGGTTCTTTCTATCGCTGTCATTATTGAAGGCTGCGGCAGGGTTCATGATGGTTGGGTTCTCACTTTCATCATAAGCAGAAAGGTGTTCTTCCGCAAAAATATACGGAGCAGACTCACACATGATGAAAAAATTCGACAACGGTTGCTGATAAGCAACAAATCGAATAAGAAGTTCCAATGACACTGTGAACTCTTTTTGTTTAAGCTCTTGGTTGGAGTGAAGAAGTTCAATCACGAGACTTTGAGATACTTTAGTTGAGTTTCTGACAGTAGATGAATTGTCTAAGGAAACGAGAAACTCTCCCAGATGGGCTTCTGCATCGGCAAATTCCTTATCGTCGTTGTGCTCCTCCTCCTCCTCCTCATCAGAATCTTCTAATTGCTGAACTAAGTGCGTATTCTCATCACACTCATCTTCTTCCTCCATTTCCTGGTCTACTATCCCCGACCTTGGCAGAGCTTGTGATTGATTTTTCTTCGATTGAGATGCTGCTTTGTTCACTTTCGATTTATGTCGCACCGAACGAGACATGGTCGTCTGCGCTTCCTCATCATCAGTATTTTGCAAGTTCTCACCGTCATCGTCATGGACTACATTTTTCTTTTTTTTCCTTAAATTGACAATCTCATCAACATCGTCCTCATTAACACTTAAGCTTCTTTTCCTTGACGATGATGGACGGGAGGTTGAACTAGATGACTGCTCCGACGGTTTAGAAGCCTTTACTGACGATGAGGAACCGGTAGATGACTGCAGTTTTTCCTCCGACGGTATAGAAGCCTCTACTGACTGCAGTTTTTCCTCCGACGGTTTAGAAGCCTCTGTTGACTGCAGTTTTTCCTCCGACGGGTAAGAAGCCTCTACTGACGATGAGGAACCGGTAGGTGACTGCAGTTTTTCCTCTGAGGGTTTAGAAGCCTCTGTTGACGATGAGGAACCGGTAGTTGATTGCAGTTTTGTCGCTGAGGCTTTTTTATTCTTTTTTTTTTCTTTTTCTTTATTCGCTGCTTCTTGTACTTTTAACCGCTCAACTTTCTCTTCCTGTTCTTTTCTAAATTGCTCATCGTAGCAACTTGTGTATATTGAATCTAATATTCCAAATAAACTTTTGTAGTTTATTTGTAGAGCGCGATCATCAAGGGGAAAAAAGCATCCCCTCCACCTTTTTATATACATTCTGTCTTCCCAGTTGCAATTCCCATAACCTTTCCACTCAACATTTACTTTTTGACCAAGATTGTAAGTATCTCGCATTTCCTTCGCAGGATAAATCTCTTGCAATGTAATCCTTGATACGTGCAACTTTTCCCCGCAGGCTTCGACTCTGTCTTGGAATGACTCTCCATAAATCTTAGCTTCGACATATAAGGATGCTTGGGAAAAGTAAAGCTTCTGATTGTCATGAAGTTCTACATACATTGCAACCAGAAAATTAGTAGCAATGCAGAACAGCAAGATTTTATTCTCGTGACCACTACTAACACCAATCCTTCCAGTCACTGATCGGTCTAAGTCATTGTCCTGAAAAAAAGGGGCTTCATCGGCATTAAATGGATACACGATGCTGTGGACGGCGGAAGAACAGGAATAGACACGACTTATAATTTTTACTTCACCACAAAGCGAGCTCACTTTATTCATATTATTGCTGTCAAAACCGGTGACAGCAAACGGCATGAAATTCTTCAAACTGCTGACTAAGTTTTCATATATTATCGAATATTGCTCCAATTTCTTCATTGCTAATTCCATATGATGTTTATTTCTAATTGGCTTTGTCCTATTTTCCTCGGTAATCTCATTTCGAAAATCCATGATAGAATCAGACAATGACACGACACGATTTGACACTAAAACTTTCTGATATTTGAATATTTTGTTGTTATGTATTGTACGATGCATAAATGACAACTAACCTGACAAGGAGTGGATGGTCCTCAAGAAATTAAGGAATTATACAGTGCGTAACGCATAAATAAATATTTGAGTTTTTAAGATGGGAACAAATCTAAATGCATTGCTAATTGACGCTATTTTAAGGAGAAGACAAAAATGTATTTATGAAACAACGTACTCTTATGATATAGTTAAAGAATGGTTGGAATCCGCAGTTGCAATGATTGCTGAAGATTGGAAAATTATAGAGCCTACATTAAATTCTACTAAATTAGGCAGTGCTGTTTCGCAATGGCCAAATAAAACCCAAATGAAATATGTAAGGCGCTGGTTAAATCAACAACCATGCAATGATGTAGAGGATCTGTTAGAAGGAGCTTGCGAACCACTTGCTTTTTATCTTAGTGTCTATGTACAAACTGCCATACAGGAAGGAGTCTTTTTGGATTTGAATCAGAGTATTAATGGTGCATTCGAAAATCTGAATAATATGAAGCCTTCAAAAGCCGCAGAAATTGTTTTCAAAGATTATGTTAATCCTAATAATCGAGGTCCAGTTTTTTGGAGTTCAACTTTCGAAGGATCTCATACGGATTTTCTATTCGGCAATCAAACGATGAAGAGTAAGGTCGCTGCTGCAATACAATCAGAATCCTGTATCACCATCATGCCTTTATATATACTAAATTATATATTTGATGGAGATGAACTAACTGATGAAGACTTGTCTAAAAGTACAGTAGAGACCGCTCAATATAGTTGTCATGCAGTTGGATTGATCTTTGATAGTTCACATCGTCGTATAATTGTTGCAGATCCAAATGGTCCCCTTATCCCAGGATCCAATATGGAATTTATTCAAGTCCCATCCCATTGACTCAGCGAAGAGCTCCACCAAGTACTAAGCTATCATCGTTCGATTTAGAATTTGATAAATTGAGTGGTGGAAAGAAGAGGAAGATCGATGAATTGATTTTTAATTAAATAAACTAAATTAATAGTCCAGATATGTTACTTCGTCTTCATCGTTATCATCGTAATCAGAATTATCCCTCGTATCTTTTTAGCGGATGTATATTTTCTGTTAAAATATCTGACCATTTTTTCTTGCGATATTCCTCAAAATCCTTCTTCATAGAGTTAAGCAGTTGAAGTTGGAAAATCATATTATTTCTCTCAGCTGAAGAACAAGAATAAAAATACTCTCTATATAATGGAAACCCATACTTAGTTTTCAATAGTTCCTGAACTCGATAGGATAGTTGTATCTTCTGGTCTGATGTATTGTATAATCTTTTGTATCAATAATGGACAATAATTCTTTCATACCCATTTTTGAAAATGTACACTAACAAAAGTGGGTATGCGGTAACACAACCTTTTATACCCACAAAAGTGGGCATGCGCCAGCCTAACATTAGTAGACAAAAATACAATGAATAGAAATCAACGATTACTACAATTTAGAGAGCTGAAAAGTTTAACAGCAACAGATTCAGAAATTATAACAGAAGAAAAAAACAATGCAATTGACGAAGTTGAAAAAGTTTATGAACATGATCATCAAGATGTACATCAAGAGAATACCGAGCAAGAAACACTTGATCACCAAGAAGCACTTGATTACCAAGGAGAAGACAATATAGAAATATGGCATCGAATTAGACTAGTTCAAACTGACACGAATACTTCCCTCTGTCAGGAGTCATTCACCATTTTGGAGCAAGTCAAGTTTTTTGTTCAAGAAATGAATAACCCTCGCAATGTTTTAGAATGTGACGACTCAGCTATTATTTTAGAAGGCTCTAGTATATCAAAAGGAGAATGGGCAAGAGAGTTCAAGCAACTTTCCAACAAATATTTACTTTCACAAGAAGCCGAGAATGGAATCTTAAACTTAATATACAATACTCTGGGGAAAAACCATTCCAATCTGCCCATAACTTTAACTCCCAAAGGTCGAAGAAATCTTTTGCTAGAAAATGGTGACAATGAAATTCTCTCTTTTGAAAATGTGGTTTCAGACGTGAAGAAGTACTGCAGAAAAGTTAGTCGATGGATACAATTTGATCAGTGTTTTAATGATTGCTGTGTGTTTGTTGGTACTCTGGATACTGCTTTCGTATGTCCAGTTTGCAATTATCCCCGATACAGACCATGCACTCGTACTGCATGTAAAGGAAAGGGTACTGATACTTGTTCACATCTACGTAATGACGATGGAATCGCTTGGAAAAGTTTATACTATCGCATGCTGATTCCTCTAATCGTGGATCTTGTTAATACTAAATATTTTGTTTCCGCTCTGCACTATCAAAATGAGACTATGCAATCTGGCACTGGATGTACGGACTTTTATTCTGATATATTAGATGGAGAAGTTGCCCAGGAGCATTTGAACAGCATGGATAAAAATTATAAGGCCTGGTGTAACGAAACTAGGAGTAAAGTTCCTTCTATACCCATTAACTTACTTTTGATGGAGTTCTACGATGGTGGCCAACTTTTTAAATACGCTCATGTTAACTTCTGGGGTTTATTTACGTCAATATTAAATCTACCACCCACTTATCGAGGAAAAGTTGGCATTTCGCAATTTCTTTCGGCCATTTATGGCGGCACACACGACAAGGCTGAAAAGTTTTTATTTACGGACTTATATTGTGAAGAGTTGCGGTACCTTTATGAGGGATTTGAATATTTTTCGTCTGACGGCAAACGATATTTCATTCAGGCAAGGCTTATCTTTCACAGTATGGACACGAAGGCTCAAGAACCTATTCTATGTATGCAATCAATGTCAACCTCAAGATATGGTTGCCCTTATTGCAGAAATGCTCATGGACAGCATAATTCATGGAAAGTTTGTTTCACGGGGCATCGGAACTTTCTTCCGCCGAAGCATTATTTTCGATTTTTTGGGCAGTCAGGAAAATGCTGTCCAAAAGATTTCTATGAACCAAATGTCAAAGGAATGTGGTTTGAAGATGAGCAGTTTATCGATGATACAATACCAATTACTGCAGAATCTCTCCTAGAGAATCTACATGGCAGGGCAAGGCGAGTTGAAAACATGCAGTTCTGCGAACCATGTGATGGAGACGAAGCTAGAGGGAATTCAATCAAGCAATTTCTGTTAGATAAAGATTCCGAATATGATTGGATTCATAGAGATAATGGTTTCGATTTCAAAGACATCTCCAAAGATGGCAAAGGGCTTCGAGATAGTATCTTCTACCGACACTTCGATTTGAGACCGCAGATCGTTTATCGGAGGATAACGAAGAAAGAACATATGATTGCTGCATTGGAAGCACGTGAACTAAACAAAAATCTCAAGGAAAAAGTCCATGTCGAGGGTTTTCAGGATGTTTGGTCTTTCGATCGTTTACCATATTCGGATTTAGCTCGCAACTCTTCTCCTCCACCAGACCATGCAATTAAAGGAGTGATTAAACACTGTTTTGATTATATGTTTGGGTTTTACAAAGAAAGAAAGCCTTCCCGAAGAAAGTACGGGAAGAAGGGTCAGCAGGACAAGAAGAGGAAGAAGGGTAATGACAATGAAAATGATGAAGAACTGAACGAAGTACAAGAAGCACTTGATGAGTACAATCCTATTTATCGTCCATGCTATTATGGTAAAAGGGCACCTTATTCTTGCACTGAGAGCCTTCTTGATCGAATAAATGGGATGCTTAAGTGCGTCTTGATCCCTGTGGGAGTTTCTGATCGATCAGACTGGGTTTTAGATCTTAACAGATCTGGAGATTTCAAAATTGCTCAGTGGAAAATACTTGTTTCTGTGTATTGGGAAAGCATTATTCATTGTTTATCAGAAGTAGATGAGTGGTACAGACTCTTCTATCGGATGGTTGGAAACGCGATACGCAAGTTACTCTCGTTTAGGGTGCGGAGAGACTCAATTAATCAGCTTCAAGGTGAGATCAATGAAATGGTTTGTTGGTGGGAGTCACAATTTCCGGCGTCAGAAAACTACTTCCAGCTCCATCAAATTATTGATCTTGTGTCATCTATACCACTTTTTGGTTCCTTGCATTCGTGGAGTGATCTGTTAGGAGAAAAAGCGTTGGGATACCTAAAAAAAATCAAGAAGAAGAGCAATCCTGGTGGTACTTCGTACGAAAAGAACATTATGGAGAGGCATGTGGACCGAGAGATTAGCACTTTAAGTAGATTTTACTCTGAATCAGTCAATTTGATTGACAAGAAGGCGCCCAATTACAAAACCAAAGTAATGTTCGATGATGAGCTCAATATTCTGAAGTTTAAAGCAGCGCAATTCGCCCTAGAAGAGCCTAAGCCTAAACTTGGACAGACGTCTTTCAGTGAATCGGAAGTTAATTTCTTGGTTGAGGTATTGCTTAAAGAAATAAGGAAACGTTTCAATGGCGATGAAGTATTGTGTATTAAAAATAGTTACTTGTACAGTGCCATCTATAATACTAGGAACTTATTTCCTACGTCAACGTATTTTCAATTGCTTGAAGCTGTTGCTCTTACGTCTTTCAGTGAAGAGGAAGGACGCGTTGCACAGTCATTGCTATCTTTCAATCCCACATTTCATTCTACAGCATGGATTTATGGTTTACAGTTTCGCAGTAGAGGGTCTATTTATCGAGAGTACCTAAACGGGCTGCTTCCGCAGAGAGTTAGACCAAACGCTGACTTATTTTCTGCACGTGAAGTCCTTACATGGGATGATAAAGCCAACTACAGTTCTTGGTGTATGTTTCAACAATCAGATTTTGGTTCACTGCCTTCTCTAGACGCTTATCGATATGGACGGATTAATACGTTTTTTGAACTAAGCATCGGGGACAGTAGTATTGATGGATTATTATTGGCATCAATAACATCGCATAAATACGATCGTATCGATATTAATGTCGATATAGTTAATAAATTGGAATCTTTGGACCCATTTACCTTATTCGTTGCGTTGCAAGATATCTATCCAACTCTTATTGCAACTATTCCAATTGGTCCTAATCTTTTACCAAACAAAATTAATCGAAAGAAAATCAAGAAGCCTCAGTATATCAATTTGTTCAAGAGGGATTTGCCACTGAAGTATTCTATAATGCTAAAATTGAATCCAGATAAATTATCATGCTTCCCAATTAATCGACCTTGGACAATTTATTTAACGAAAAGCATCAGCAACAGCAGCAGAAGCAGCAACAGCAACATCAGCAGCAGTGGCAAAAGTAACAGAAGCAGCAGCAGCAGCAGTGGCAGTGGCAGCAGCAGCAGTAGCAACTTCGTCTACATTCCTAGATCCAGCTCAAGAAGCGGCTCATCATCCAGCGAAAACATCGAACCAACGACGAACGCATCTACGGCTCATTTCTCCCTAAAGGGCAGTGATGGGGAGAGAAATCAAACGAAAATGATATCCGCTAAACCTTCTTTCAATATCAGCAAGAGCAGCTTCCCTTCATCTATCTCCATCTCTAGCTCAAGCTCAAGTAGCAGCTCATTATCCTGCGAAAACATCGAACCAACGACGAACGCATCTACGGCTCATTTCTCCCTAAAGAGCAATCAAACGAAAATGATATCGGCTAAACCTTCTATCAATATCAGCAAGAGCAGCTTCCTTTCATCTAGCTCCATCTCTTGCTTAAGCTCAAGTAACAGCTCATCATCCAGCAAAAACATAAAACCAACGACAAACGCTTTATCGGCTCATTTCTCCCTAATGGGCAGTGACGGGGAGAGCAATCAAATGAAAATGATGTCGGCTAAAGCTTCTATCAATATCAGCAAGAGCAGCTTCCTTTTCTCTAGCTCTATACCTAGCTCAAGTAGCAGCATAAGCAGCTCCTCAACCAGCAGCAAAAACATCGAACCAAAGACGAACGCATCATCGGCTTATTTCTCCCTAAAGGGCAGTGATGGGGAGAGCAATCAAATGAAAATGATGTCTACTAAACTTTCTATCAATATCAGCAAGAGCAGCTTCCCTTCATCTATCTCCAACTCTAGCTCAAGTAGCAGCATTAGCAGCTCTAAACCTAGCTCAAGTAGCAGCATAAGCATCTCCTCAACCAGCAGCAAAAACATCGATCCAACAACGAACGCAACATCGGCTCATTTCTCCCTAAAGAGCAATGACGGGGAGAGAAATCAAACAAAAATGATATCGGCTAAACTTTCTATCAATATCAGCAAGAGCAGCTTCCCTTCATCTATCTCCAACTCTAGCTCAAGTAGCAGCATTAGCAGCTCCTCAACCAG
>Ga0209230_10000833_pt1 | contig 12128 bp, 13 predicted proteins | sample LakOntMetagenome_FD_187467 | JGI IMG/M metagenome (GOLD analysis project Ga0209230, IMG submission 187467) | Freshwater and sediment microbial communities from Lake Ontario - Sta 18 epilimnion Metagenome (SPAdes) (version 2) | ecosystem: Environmental > Aquatic > Freshwater > Lentic | place... | reverse complement strand
ACAAATGAAACTGCGCGCAAGCTATACGACAGCTACGTCTAAGAGGCTGGCAAGGTGCAGTACCGCCTGAATTTGCTCTAGTTTAAGAAACTACTCCGCAAGCATGTCGTGACGCACGATGATTGCATCACGAGCAGGTCCAACACCAATTGCGCTGATGCGAGCACCGCTGATTTTTTCGAGAGCAACGATGTAGTCCTGTGCATTCTTTGGAAGGTCTGCAAATGTGCGGCAACCGGTGATGTCTTCTGTCCAACCAGGGAAGTTTTCGTAAATCGGCTTGGCGTGGTGGAAGTCAGACTGTGACACAGGCATCTCGTCAAAGCGCACTCCGTTCACGTCGTATGCAACACAAACCGGAATTTCTTTCAATCCGGTTAGCACGTCAAGCTTGGTCAAAACAAAATCGGTTAGTCCATTGATGCGTGCCGAGTAGCGCGCGATAGGTGCGTCATACCAACCACAGCGACGTGGGCGACCAGTGGTAGTTCCAAATTCAAATCCAGTTGCGCGCAAGAACTCGCCGTTCTCGTCAAACAACTCTGTAGGGAACGGGCCAGCACCAACGCGAGTTGTGTAGGCCTTTACAATTCCGATTACAGTTTTGAATTCACCAGGGCCAACACCTGAACCGGTTGATGCGCCACCAGCGGTTGAGTTAGATGAAGTTACGAACGGGTAGGTGCCGTGATCAACGTCAAGCATTGTTGCCTGACCACCCTCAAACAAAACAACCTTGCCATCTTGAATAGATTCGTAAAGTTCAAGCGCTGTGTCGGCAACCATTGGGCGAAGGCGCTCAGCATATGAAAGCAACTCAGCAACAACTTCGTCAACGCGAATTGCAGCGCGGTTGTAAACCTTGCTCAACAGGTTGTTTTTTGCAACAAGTGCGCCCTCAACTTTTTGACGCAAGATGCTTTCGTCATACAGGTCTTGAATTCGAATGCCAACGCGGTTGATCTTGTCTGCATAGGTTGGGCCAATGCCGCGACCGGTGGTGCCGATTGCACGCTTGCCTAGGAAGCGCTCAGAAACTTTATCGATTGTCACGTTGTAAGGGGTGATCACGTGTGCGTTCGCAGAAACGCGAAGCTTGCTGGTGTCAATGCCGCGGGCGTTCAGTGCGTCAATTTCTTCAAACAACACCGATAGGTCAATCACAACACCGTTAGAAATAACCGGGGTTACACCAGGGGTCAAAATACCTGAAGGAAGAAGGTGCAGGGCGTACTTCTCGTTGCCGATGACAACTGTGTGGCCCGCGTTGTTGCCGCCATTGAATTTGACGACGTAATCGATGTGCTCTGCTAGAAGGTCTGTAGCCTTGCCTTTACCCTCGTCACCCCACTGGGCTCCAATGATCACAACTGCAGGCATAGTCGTACCCCTTTATTGAAAGGACTCGTACGCGATGGCGTACAGCCAAGTTTACCGCTTATTGAAGACGTGCTGCATGACCCATTGGTGCATGGTTATGGCCGCAGCAGCGGATGCGTTGATTGACCGGGTTGAGCCAAACTGGGTGATTTCAAGCACCACTTCGGCGGCCGCAATTGCCTCATCGCTAAGTCCCGGGCCCTCTTGGCCAAACAAAAGGATGCACTCTTCTGGAAGCGAATACTCTTCTATTTTTTGACAGCCTGGCAAGTTATCGATTGCGATGATCGGTAGATTGCGTTCCTTGGCCCAGGCAACGAATTCTTCAACTGTTGGGTGATGGCTTACGTGCTGGTAGCGGTCAGTCACCATCGCGCCGCGACGATTCCAACGGCGATTACCAATGATGTGAACTTCTTCGGCTAGAAATGCGTTTGCTGTTCTAACAATTGAACCGATGTTCAGATCGTGCTGCCAGTTCTCAATCGCAACGTGATACTTGTGTCGGCGTCGATCTAGCTCGGCAATGATTGCTTCCATCTTCCAGTAGCGGAATTTATCCAGCACGTTTCTGGTGTCACCGTTGGTGAGCAATTCAGGATCAAGAATTGAATCCGGGTTTGGTGCATCCGGCGTGCCAGCGTCTTCTGGCCATTCACCCTGCCAAGGTCCAACGCCCCAAGTGGTTAGCTCGGGTGAAGCATTGTCCTCAGCAGAAGGGTTAGTCATTAGAAGTATCGAATCAGAATGTAAGGAAGTGCCATCGCTGTAGAAACAAGAGTGACTGGAATTCCATATTTTGCGAATTGCCAGAATGTGATCTTGATTCCGTTTGCGTGAGCAAGACCAATAGCTACTACGTTTGCGCTCGCACCAACAATTGTCATGTTGCCACCAAAGTCAGCACCAAACGCCAATGCCCACCAGAGACCATCGTTAGTGATTGTTGAGATGGAACCATTCAGCTGTTCAATCACCGGAGTCATCGATGCAACATATGGGATGTTGTCAACGATTCCCGAAACTAGAGCCGAGACAATAACTATCGAGCCGGCGGCCAAGGCAGCATCGTCGCCAACGAATGCAGCGATTTGATCTGCCACAATCTTAAGAGCGCCTACGTTAACTAGTGCCCCAACCATTACGAAAAGTCCAGCAAAGAAAACGAGTGTTCCCCACTCAACATCTCGCGCGAACTGATCTGGCTTCAGTTGACTGATTAATACAAGTAATCCGGCACCCATCATCGCAATGACCGATGGCTCCAGGTGCAGCACACTGTGAAGCACAAAAGCTGCAATCACAATTGTCAAAACGACAAGGCTCTTTATGAGCAGTACTTTGTCCGAGATGAAACTTGACGCGTCAAGTTCCATTACCTTCTTGCGATCAGCAGGTGAGTTCTTGAGTTCTTTGTGGAACATCAAAACCAACATTGGAACAATCACAGCTAGCACCACAAGAACCATCGGTGCCATGTGAATTAGGAACTCGTTGAAATCCAAACCAGCCTTTGAAGCAATGATGATGTTTGGTGGGTCGCCAATTAAAGTTGCTGCGCCACCGATGTTAGAGATGAACACTTCGGCCAAAATAAATGGCACCGCGTTTACCTTCAGATACTTTGCGACCATGAAGGTCACTGGTACAGCCAAAAGAATGGTGGTCACGTTGTCTAGCAGTGCAGAAGCAAAAGCAACCAACAGCAGAATGTATACGAAGGCCTGACGCGGACGGCCCTTGGCAATTTGAATCGCCTTCACGGCAAGAAATTCAAAAAGCCCAGTCTTGTGAATCACACCAACGATGATCATCATGCCCAGGAGTAAGAAAATTACGTTCCAGTCAATTCCAGTTTCGTGACTGTAGAAGGCCTCATCGGCCCCGGTGGCGCCAATCAAAATCATGGCAGCGGCACCAGCGCTGACAACGGCTACACGGTTGATTTTTTCTGTAGCAATAAAGATGTAGGCGATCATAAAGACGGCTACGGCGGCAATAGTTAGCATTTGATTCCAATCGGTCGTCGACAATTTACTTTGCCGACCCGACTTCCCAGCACACCACTTATAAGGATACCCGAAGGTTCACCTGAGATTAAGAATGAAAACATCGGCCTCTGTTAGCCTTGAACTATGGCAGATCGCAGCAAAATAACCTCTTGGCTAACCGACATGGACGGCGTGCTTGTGCACGAAGGTCACGTACTTCCAGGAGCCGCAGAACTAATCGCAAAGTGGCAGGCAGCTGACACCCCGTTCTTGGTGTTGACCAACAACAGCATCTACACCCCACGCGATTTGTCGGCTCGATTGGTGGCCGGTGGGCTAAATGTTCCAGAGGACCGCATCTGGACCTCAGCTCTTGCCACCGCCGCATTCCTAGACAAGCAGCAGCCAAAGGGCACCGCTTACGTGATTGGCGAATCGGGCATGACCCAGGCGCTGCACGACATTGGCTACACCCAAACAGAGATCAACCCTGACTACGTTGTTCTGGGCGAAACTCGAAACTTTAATTTTGAAAACCTCACTAAGGCTATTCGTCTGATTAACGGCGGTGCGCGCTTTATTGCTACCAACCCCGATGCAACCGGCCCGTCTGCCGAAGGTCCTCTTCCTGCAACCGGTTCGGTTGCTGCACTAATTACTAAGGCAACCGGTATGGAGCCGTACATTGTTGGTAAGCCAAACCCAATGATGTTTAGAAGTGCGATGCGCAAGATTGGTGCTCACTCAGAGTCAACCGGAATGATTGGTGACCGCATGGACACCGATGTTGTTGCCGGAATCGAAGCCGGATTGCACACAGTTCTAGTGCTAACTGGAATTGCAGATGACGCAGAGATTAAGAAGTACCCGTTCCGTCCAACTGAGATTTTGAACTCAGTTGCGGATCTCGTTTAGTTTTTACTTTTTAGCTGCACGAGCTTTGCGCATGTGAGCTGCTGAATTCCAAATCAATTCTTTGCTGAGCTTTAGCCAGCGCTTGATTTCTTTTTCAACTAACTCATCAGCCGAGGTGTAAATCTTTTCGGCAGCATAAAAACTACCAACGTTCTTCAAACCGTCTTCGCCAAAATTACTGCCGTTCCAGAACAACAAACTAACTCCAGCTTTTTTCTTGGAATAACCAACCACTGCGTTCTCACTAATGAACCAAACCGGTGCACCGTGCCAAACTTTGCTTTCCGCAGTTTTTAGATTTGCATCAATCAGCGTGCGAAGTTGATTGGCAATCTTCTTACTCGCTGCATCGAGTGAGTTGTTGTATTCATTAATTGCATCCATGTTTATGCCTCGTAGTCTGCGGTGTTTATTTCCTTCATGTACTTACTAAAAGTAACCAGCGCACCAGAAAGCAAAACCAATCCGGCAAGGATCTTGTAAACGATTGGAACACCAAGGGTGTCAACCGCAATTCCTGCAAACACCATCGAGATCATCGGTCCACCTGACCAGATCACCATCTCAAGTGCAAACACACGACCACGCTTTGATGGCGCAACCTTGCGCTGAATAACAGTGTTCATCAGCGGAGGCATTGGCCCCCAGGCCAAACCAAGCAGCGCACCAAAGAACAGCATCCAGCCGTAGTCAAGTAGGAACGACATCGGCACCATTGATCCGGCAACACCAAGTAGGGCAATTCTAAAGATTGATGAGTACTTGAACTGCTTGGACAGACGCTCAAACATCAAGGAACCAACCACGGTTAGAGACGCCATTACAGAAAGCAAAGTTCCCAGTTGCTGCGGCTCTTCAATCAAGCTGTAGTACTTAGGCAACACAACCATCTCGGTTGGTAGGTAGATCATGGCAAGTGTCATAACGCCAAGCATCAAAATCAACACCGATGGAGTCTTGAACAAAACAGTGAAGCCTTCGATGGCGAACCTGAACAGACTCTTGTCGTCTTCGTGATCTTCTTTGTGCTCGAACGCCTTAACCGGAATCATCAGCAAACCTGCGATCAAGCTGCAAGCTGCTACAACGTAGAAGGTGTTGTAGGCACCTATCCAACCAATGCAGAGCGCCGCGATTGCAGGACCAAGTGCAAAACCAGAAGCAAAGATTGCTTCTTGAATTGAGTTAGCTCGTTCAAGTGAGTAGCCGGCAACGCGGGCCACATCGGGTACATAAGATTTGCGCGCAGTGTTTGAACCGGAAGAAACAGTTGAGCGCACAACGCCAATCAAAATCAAAATCGGAAGCGTCATTGTCCAAAGGCCCGAAACAAATGGAATCATCACACTTACCAACGCGGTTGCCGCTTCAATCCAAAGGATTGTTACTTTGCGCCCAAACTTGTCGATGATCGAACCAATCACCGGGGCAAGCAGCAAACCAGGGATTGCGGTGATTGTCACAAGAATTCCGGCGCTAGTTGCCGAACCAGTTAGTTGTATGGCTAGCCATGGGAAAGCCATGAAAACCATCGATCCAGACATGACGCTGAAGATGGAAGAGATTTGCGAAAGTACGAAGGGTACTTTTGTTTGTTTTTCTTTAGCGGAGCTCAAGATCGTCAAGACTTACCGCTGACAGATAACGGTAGCCAGCATCCCCGATCACTTTGTCAGCACCGGTGTCGCGATCAACCACGGTAGCAACCGCAACGATGATTGCGCCCGCTTCTTCTAGAGCCTTAGCCGCAGTCAATGGTGACCCGCCAGTTGTTGAAGTATCTTCAACCACAATTACTTTTTTGCCCTTTACATCAGGGCCTTCAACCATGCGACCCATGCCGTGAGCCTTGGCTGCCTTACGAACTACAAACGCATCGACCTTGCGACCGCGTGCTGCGGCCTGGTGCATGATTGCGGTTGCCACTGGGTCGGCGCCCATGGTGAGTCCGCCAACGGCATCGAAGTCTGAAATTCCAGCGGCGTCCAACATGTCCAGCACTACCTGCCCAATAAGAGGTGCAGCTTCGTGGTGCAGAGTCGCGCGACGCAGATCAACGTAGTAGTCGGCCTCGATGCCACTCGAAAGCGTGACCTTGCCGTGCACGACAGCAAGTTGCTTAATTAGCTCAACAAGGCGTGGCTTAGCGGCGGAGGTGAAGGTCATAGCCCCAGTTTACTTGGCTCAATCGCGATGCCATTTAGGCTGTACTCATGCGCATTGCCACCCACAACGTAAATTCCATTCGCACGAGAGTAGACCGTGTGGTTTCTTGGCTTGAGCGCACCAACACCGATGTACTGGCGATGCAGGAGATCAAGTGCAAACCGGATCAGTTTCCTTATAAGCAATTCGAGGACGCCGGATACCAAATCGTTATGCACGGACTCAACCAATGGAATGGCGTTGCATTCGCCAGCCGCATCCCGGCCGAGGATATCGAGATTGGATTCAGCGGCATGCCTTCGTTCGGCAAAGAGGGCAAAGAAGCGGTTGAGGAAGCTCGTGCAATTGGCGCAACTTTTGATGGTGTGCGTCTTTGGAGTTTGTATGTGCCAAACGGCCGCGAAATTAACGACCCGCACTTTCACTACAAGCTCGAGTGGCTTGATCGCTTAGCCGGCAATGTTGCCGAATGGGTTGAGCACGAACCGGATGTGCCGCTTGCACTGATGGGTGATTTCAACATCGCTCCCCTAGACACAGATGTTTGGAACATCGATGACTTCGCTGGCATGACACACGTCACACCTGAAGAGCGTCAGGCATTTGAAGCATTCGAACAAATTGGTTTGCAAGATGTTGTTCGTTCGCGCATTCCAGATGGTTACACCTATTGGGATTACCAGCAGCTTCGATTCCCGCGCAACGAGGGAATGCGCATTGATTTTATTTTGGGTTCTGACCCGTTCGCATCACGGGTTACCTCAGCGGCGATTGATCGCGATGAACGCAAGGGTGAAGCACCAAGTGACCACGTTCCGGTGGTTGTTGACATCAGCTAATTTTTTAGCGAGTTAGCCAATCGCGGCGCTCACGTTCAGACATTTTTTCAATCGCGTAGCGCAGCATTGTGCGCGGCATCTTTTTTACATTGGCCTCTAAGAATTCGCGAAGTGCACCAAGATCTTGTTTGCCAAGTTCACGAAGCATCCAACCGCAGGCCTTGTGCATCAGATCATGTTCATCACCAAGTAGTTTTTTGCAGAGTTTGAGTGTTGCATCAAGTTCAAACTCGCGAATAAATGCAAAGGTGAACATCACCGCTGCGCGACGTTCCCAAAGTGATTTACTTGATGCGAGTTGATTTAGAAGTTTGTCAGTGCCCGGTCTACCAAGCAGGTAGTAACCCAGGTACGGCGCTGTGGAATCAATTAGATCCCAGTTGTTGACTCGTTGTGCATAAAGATTCTTCATGTAGAAATCAAAGATTTCTTTTTGCAACTTTATGTCAGTGGATTTTGGGTGCTGCGCTTTCTTGAAGCGATAAATCAGAATTACTAGGCCAACAAAACGCTCTTCGTGAATTTTTGAATCCAGCAGCTTTTGTATTTCATCAAATGGCAAATCCTTGTGCTGCTTAGCAACCTCGCGCGAGTCTGGAACGCGAACTCCAATGAACTCATCGCCCTCGCCGTATTCACCGGGGCCAGCCTTGAAGAAACGAAGGTAATCGCTAACCCGGTTCAGGCGTGCAAAAGCGGCCAGGTCTTTTGTGACACTGGCCGCTGTTGACATAGAACTAATTTATTTGAGGTTGCCGATTACTACCAATCCGTCGCCTGCGGCAGGCTTGAAAGTATCGGTCTTGGTTGGGTTTAGCTTCACACCAGATGCAGCGTCTCCCTTTGATCCCTTAAGTGTGCGGTAACCAATAACTGATTCGCCGTGTGCACGACCAATTGCAACCAACTCAGCGAACTCAATTGACTTGCCAACTGGTGCGTAGTGCTCGATTGGGTTGACGTTTAGTGACGCTCCATCGGCGTCAAACAGATCATCGAACACCGGTGCAAGCGCTGGGTTCTCAGAAACCTGAGCTATCAACAGGGCAGCCAGGTTGTCACTAACCACCATGTCGTCAGCCGCAGCAACGCGGGCGAGCTCGGCCTTGCGGCTGTCAAGAATCTCTGCAACCAAGCGAGTTGGCTCAACGCCATTTCCCTTTGCCTCGAACAACTGGTTCATCTGCAACATGGTCAACATGGTTTGTGAATCTGCTTCTGCTTCGCTGATTGCCTCGCGGTAACCCAAGATGATTACCTCGTTGTACTTCTTTGCAGATGCAGCAGCGATTAGCTCATCGATGTCACCAGACACCGATGCGTGAGTCACCTTGATGTTGCTGCCAAACTTTAGGCCCTTTAGTTCTTCAGGAAGAACGTGCTTCTTCTCTGCAACGATGTGGACTGTTGAACCCTTTGGAAGGAACTGGGCAAGCTCAGCAACAACTGAACGACCCATTGAAGACCAACCGATGAAAAGTAGGTGCTCAGGCTTGCGAACAGGTTCCTTTGCCTTGGAAATTTTCTTCTTGGCGATGTCTTCGCGAACACCGGTGTAAACGATCTTGTCGTCATCGGCGGCAATCGCAATTATCTTTGAACCCGCAGAAATCTTTGCAGTCTGTGCAGGGTTGATGAGAGTCTTGCCCTTGCCGTCAACAACACCAATAACTGATGCAGTGTTGAATGCAAGAACTGCGTCTGCGTAGGTCTTACCTACTAGTGCTGGCACGTCTGAGAAATAAATTTCATCGCCGGCAAAATCAAGTAGGTCAAGGGTTACCGCTGCAAGACCTGGCTGACGAGATGCCTGCGCAGTTACGCGCGCAATCACATCGTGTGAACGAACGGCAATAACTTGTCCATTGGTTGCAGTCGTGATTGCTTCTGCTGTGTTGGCATCATCTAGTTCTGCAATGATGCGAGTGTTTGCATTTGCGTTCACTGCTTTCACCGCAAGAACAGTTGAAACAACTGTTGCGTCGCCGGTTTCATCTGCATCAAGAATGATGATTGATTTTGCGCTGGAAACATTTGCGCGCTTTAGGTCTTCTGGGTTGGTGATGTCACCGGTGCGAGTGATTACCTTTAGCTTGCCAAGGTTTGGAACGCGAGAAAGAATTTCTGCATCCATCACAGTGCGTGCGGTGTTTGCGAAAACCACAACGCGTGGCTTACGAATGTTTTCGTTTGCAATTGCAAGCTCAGCAAGGATTGGGAAAACGCGGTTTGACCAACCAAGAATTAGTGTGTGACCTGATTCGATAACGGCGCTCTTACCTTCTTTGAGGCGAGCAACTGCGCGCTGAATAGCTGCAGAGATAAAACCAATTACAGCACCGGAGATTGCGATTCCGATTGCCCAGTAAATGAAGTTAACAATCTGCGCGCCCCACGCATCGGTTGATCCGATTCCAAGAATCTTGGTAAATGCTGCCCAGTAGCTGAAGAAGTAGCTTGCTGGGTCAAGAGGAGTGTTAAGTGGTGTGACCGTTGCAATCGCTGCTTGGATTGCGGTCATTGCAAAAGCTAAGAGGATGATGGCGATGAAAACATAACCAACGAACGCACCCGCCTTAGAAAGTGAGTTATCAAAGCTGTAGCGCAGGCGAGTGCCGAAGCTAACCTTGGTTGCTGTTGGAGCATCAGGTTCACCCTGTGCACCCTGGCCGTATGAGCGGGTTTCTTCGTTTTCAGACATAAACGAAAGTTTATCGGGCGCGATAAACCACTATTTCAGTGTGTTTTGAAGGCCGCTTGCCTCGAGCGAGCGATTCCACTCCCATGTCACCTGCAGCGAATATTCGGGCCCCCGGACGGTTCATCAGCTCATTGGCTAACGCCTGCTCCAGCTGGCGAATCCGAGCCGAAAGTTCAGCGTTCTGGTTTTCAAGTTCAAGAATCCGCTTAATTCCCTCAAGGCTGACGCCCTCGGCCGAAAGCCTGGCGATCTCGCGCAGCTGAGCCACGTTACGCATTGTGTAGCGGCGACTCTGCCCACCGGTTCTGCCCGGCACGACCAAACCCAATCGGTCGTAGTCGCGCAAAGTCTGCGGGTGCATCATGGCAAGTTCAGCGGCAACACCGATGGCAAACAGCGGCGTATTTTCGTTGAGATCTTCCATGAGTCACCTCCTATTAAAGGAGTCCCGCTTTCAACAGCAGGTCGGCGCGCGGATCTTCCTCAGGAAGCAATTCTTCAAACGCCTCCAGTGCGTGCTTAGCCTTTTCGCTCACGTGCGATGGAACTGCAATTTCAACCGTGGCAAGTAGATCACCCTCAGCTTTAGCAGTTACAACTCCGCGACCTTTGACGCGCAACACTCGCCCGTTTGGTGTTCCAGGTGCAACTTTTAGTTTCACCGGTTCGCCACCAAGAGTAGGAACTTGAATTGTTGCGCCAAGAACAGCTTCGGAATAAGTGATTGGCACAGTGAGACGCAGGTTCATTCCATCGCGAGTGAAAACCGGATGAGGTTTCACGCTGACAGAAATAATCAGGTCACCAGCTGGCCCACCGTTTGGTGATTGCTGTCCCTTGCCCGGAATGCGAATCTTTTGACCATCAAGCACACCGGCAGGAATCTTGATTGTTGTTTCACCGCTAGCAAGACGAACCTTCAGCTGCGTACCTTTAACTCCATCAATGAAATCAAGTGTGCTTGACATCGATAGGTCTGCACCTTTTTGAGGACCGCGATTAAATCCGCCGCCGCCGAAAAGATTTGCAAACACATCTTCGAAGCCACCGCCCATATTTGCACCGCCGGGAAATCCTCCCGCATATTGCTGCCCGCCGGAACCGGGATTAAATCTTGGTCCTGGTCCCATGGCGCGCATCTGATCGTACTCTGCACGTTCTTTTGAATCAGAGAGAACCGAGTAGGCCTCGCTAACCTCTTTGAACTTGGCTTCAGCCTTTGCATCACCTGGATTTGTGTCCGGGTGATACTTGCGTGAAAGTTTGCGATAGGTCTTTTTTAGTTCTGCTTCTGAAACATCCTTTGAAACGCCAAGAACTTTATAGAAGTCCTTGTCGAACCAATCGTTAGATGCCATCAGTAAATACCTTTTCTAAAACTTGGATTACTCAGCTGGAATGAAAACGGCAACCATTGCTGGTCTTAGCAGTCTGTCACCAAGCATGAAGCCTGGCTCAACAACATCTGCGATTACGTTTTCTTTAACTTCTGGGTTTGGAGTCTGCACTAGAGCGTTGTGAATTTCTGGATCAAACTTGTCACCCTTTTCGGCGAACTGCTTCAATCCAAACTTGTCACCCGCGTTGCGAAGTTTTGCAACAACCGCAGCAAACGGAGAACCCTCAAGATCTCCGTGTGCTTCGGCGCGAGTTAGATCGTCGAGTGCAGGTAGCACCGCGCGCAAAACTTCTGCGATCGCGGCACTACGTGCAACATCTCGGTCACGCTCTACGCGCGCCTTGTAATTCACAAACTCAGCCTGCAAACGTTGTAGATCAGCAAGTAACTCGGCCTCTTTACTCTGTGGTCCTAAGTCGTCAACAAGATCTGCCAACGCCTGATCTACCTCATCTGGCTCTGCCGCTGGAGAGTCCTCTGAAAGAGATTGCGAAGCATCGTGAATTTCAGAGGATTCTTCAGGGCTCGTGCCAGCTGGATTCTGATCCGGCATTACTTCTTAGCTTCTTCAGCGTCGTCAACAACTTCAGCATCAACTACATCTTCAGCAGATGCATCGGCCGCAGCCTCTTCACCTTCGGCTGGCTGCGCTGCGTAAATTGCCTCGCCCAACTTCTGCTGTGATGCGTTTAGTGCATCGAAGGCTGTCTTGACTGCATCGGTGTCTTCACCAGCAA
>Ga0209230_10000831_pt1 | contig 12135 bp, 10 predicted proteins | sample LakOntMetagenome_FD_187467 | JGI IMG/M metagenome (GOLD analysis project Ga0209230, IMG submission 187467) | Freshwater and sediment microbial communities from Lake Ontario - Sta 18 epilimnion Metagenome (SPAdes) (version 2) | ecosystem: Environmental > Aquatic > Freshwater > Lentic | place... | reverse complement strand
CATGTTTTTGTCGAAGATACGATAGATGTATCGCCTGATAGAAGTATCAATATAAAATACTGTAGTGTGTGTGAATATACCTTGAATAAACCGTGATTTTAGGTCGATTTCCCTACAACCATGTAGGAATTTTGGAAAAATCGCGTCTGAAAACTTCCCTACACCTGTAGATGAAAACATGTTATTTTGGGGAAAGTATTTTGGGAAAGTCAATTTTGGACATTTTTTTTGTCCATTTTTGAAAACCTAAAATACTTTATGCCAAAAACATGTTTTGACTGCATAATTGAAAATTAGCGTCTGGTCACCAAAAAAATACCTCAAATTTTGTGACGATAAAATTTTCTATTTTAACGGAAAAGTATATAAACTTAATTTCTGTTGTTATTGTATGACAACGATTGACAACGAAATTAAGCAAATTTTAAGCAGCAAATTTTACTGTTCGAGTTGTCACTATGGAACGTGTCGTAAAAGCAATTTTGATACACACAACAACTCGAATAGACACAAAAATAACGTTTTAACAACGAATGACAACGAAATTAAGCAAATTTTAAGCAAAAATTATCACTGTCAAAATTGTAGCAAAGATTTTAATGATAGAGCTGGATTATGGAGACACAAAAAAAAATGTGAAAGCGTTCATTTCGAGAATAATTGCGATATTAATGACAATTTATCTGCTGAAACCGGAGATAAGGACCAGCTTATACTGATGCTTATAAAACAAAATTCAGAACTAATAAAGGAGACGTCTGATTTTAAAACTATAATGATGGAACAATCGAGTATGATGATGAAGGTTATAGAAAATGGCACGCACAATACTACAACCCATACAAACTCACATAATAAAGCGTTTAACCTTAATTTTTTCTTGAATGAAACATGTAAAGATGCTATGAATATTACAGATTTTGTGGAATCGATTAAGTTACAATTGTCCGACCTAGAGAGAGTTGGAGAAGTTGGTTATGTAGAAGGCATTTCTAACATTATTGTAAAGAACTTGAAGAACCTCGATGTTACCCAAAGACCGGTACATTGTACAGATAAAAAGAGAGAAACAATGTACATCAAAGATGAGGATACATGGGAAAAGGATGACGAACAAAAGAAAATGCATAAAATGGTGAGAAAGGTCGCGGATAAAAACGCAAGAATGCTACCCAAATTCAAGGAAGCGCATCCGGATTGTCTTAAAAGCACCTCTCGCTATTCTGACCAATATAACAAAATTATCATGGAAGCAATGGGTGGAAGAGGTGACAATGATTTTGAGAAGGAGGAAAAAATAATCAAGAGGGTTTCCAAGGAGGTAATTGTTAGCGAAGATTATAAAAAGGACTTTTAAAATCCGAAATTTGCTACAACCGTGTAGGAATTTTGGAAAAATCTAGTTTAAAAATATCCCTACACATGTAGAATGAAACATGTTATTTTGGGGAAAGTTTTTGGGGAAAGTCAATTTTGGACATTTTTTTTGTCCATTTTTGAAAACCTAAAATACTTTACTCGAAATAACATGTTTTGACTGCATAATTGAAATTTATGGTCTGGTCACAGAAAAAATAATTTTCAATTTGTTACGATAATTTTAAAAATAAAAACTTAGAAATATTGTCTGTATCTATTTTATGGAAACTTTAGGAAACGCAAATCTGCTAAATTCTGCGCCAAAATTTTACTGTAAACATTGTGACTATGGAACGGGCAGGAAGAGTAGCTATGATGATCATATATTGTCAGCAAAACACCAAAAACACACAATCGGAAACGGTTTGGAATCAAATGGAAACCAAAACCCGTCTAAATTCTGCGCTTCTAAATATTCATGTAAAAAATGCGAAAAAGATTTTAAAAACCGCTCTGGATTATGGAAACACAAACAAAAATGTTCTTCAAAAGAAGACACTGATTGTGAATTTGAAGATGAAATTCACAAGTCGGACGAACTCACAGAATTTATGAAATACTTGATGAAGGAAAACTTTGAAATGAAAACTATGATGATGGAACAATCAAATATAATGATGAAGGTTATAGAAACTGGAACACACAACACCACAACTCACACAAACTCGCATAATAAGGCATTCAATCTTAATTTCTTCTTGAATGAAACTTGTAAAGATGCGATGAATATTACGGATTTCGTTGAATCGATTAAGCTGCAATTATCCGATCTGGAGAGAGTTGGCGAACTTGGATATGTTGAAGGTATTTCCAATATTATTGTAAAGAATCTGAAGGACCTTGATGTAACTCAAAGACCGGTCCATTGTACCGACAAGAAAAGAGAAACAATGTATATCAAAGACGAAGATACATGGGAAAAGGACGATGAACAAAAGAAAATGCATAAAATGGTGAGAAAGGTCGCCGATAAGAACGCGCGGATGCTACCCAAATTCAAAGAAGCGCATCCAGATTGTCTCAAAAGTTCATCACGGTTTTCAGACCAATACAACAAAATTATAATGGAAGCAATGGGTGGAAGAGGCGACAACGATTTTGAGAAGGAGGAAAAGATTATCAAACGGGTTTCCAAGGAAGTAATTGTTGACAAAGATTAATTATTTAAATATATTAATTATTTTATTATATTTAAAATTGTGTCAGTATTATACAATCTCATTTACTAACGTGTCGTTTTTTAGAGGGATGTCTTTTATTTCTAGTTTTTTTATAACTCCTTCTTGATTTTTTCTTATTTATATTTTTTTTATTTTTTTTATATGTCTTGCTTCCACCATTTGCCTCATTTACTTCACTACAAATTTGACCGAGTAGTTTAAATTTTGCTTCAGCCTCTAAAGGGCAGCCAGTATTTTTATCTGGATGAAAAATAACTGATCGTTTTTTGTAGTCTGCTTTAGACAGGCATGGGGGGTTAGGAGTTTTTCCAAAAGATCGACAATTATCCGGTTGTTCTTGTCTTTGCTGTTCTTGTTGTCTTTGCTGCTGTTCTAATTCTCGTAGAATTTCTTCTAATTCGCTTTGTAAATTTGCTATATTTTGTCTCAGTTGTACTGGATCTTTACTTTTAAATTGGTTTGTTTGCTCTCTTAAAGCGTCTAATTTTGAAATAATACTTTCATTTTCTTGTTCAAGTTTTGTTTTAGAGGCTTGACAGTCACTCAATTCTCTCTGAAGTGCTTTATTTTTTGCTTCATACTCAGAACAGTCGATCGGTTGTTCTGGTTGAATACTATGTTGAAATATTATAGCTCTTTTAAGTTGACCGGTAAATTTATATAGCATAATTGCGGTTCCTTTTTGATAGTCTTCTGCCGTTATTTCTTTTCCCATTGTATCTACTAAAAATGTGAAAAATTTGTTATAAAAACACTGAACCTTATCTCTAAGTCCGTCTGGAATAACGTCACCTTGAATAATTCCAAATAAGACAATGAAGCTGTTTTGTTTAATATCCGAAATTGGTAAACTTCCAAAACTTATTTCAAACGATTCATTAAATGCTGGTAAGGAGCTGTTCACCCCATTGTCAATAATTTCAATATTATTAATATTACAGAACTTCATAGTTTCTATCATGTTATTTTTGTTTTCATCTAGCCATTTTAATCCCAAACCTGGTGCTATTTTAAATGCTATTGCTAAAAAGGTTGTTTCGTCGTCCATAATATATATATTGTATTTATATTATAATTTGAAATGATTATTTTACCATATGGTGTCTGTATTGTGCCACCACATACCATCTTGTTTCTGAACGTTATATAATGCTCTAAATATGTGAGAGCGAGATAATGGAATATTACATCTATATTTATCGAGAGGATGAGGGTTAGTTTTTAACTGCGCCTTCAATGCCTTTTTACGAATAATTTGTCTCTGTTGGAACGCGAAATATGTATAAAATCCCTCATAGGATGCCTGTCTAATCGGGATCAAGTCCTCGTTTTTATCCTGAAAGTCTTGTAAATATTCGTTACAAATGGCCATTCCAGAAATATCTGCGAGGTCTTCACCAATGCCAATAGATGCGTCGAATTTAATTCCGTCTCTGGCAGCAAATTCCTCGTATTGCTTGACCACGTCCATTTGTAGCTTTTTAAAATATTGTTTATCCTTATCCGTCCACCAGTCATTCATGTTGCCATCCCACCCATATTTACTACCCCAATCATCGAACGCATGTGCCAATTCGTGTGAAATCGTGAAACCAATATGCGCAAGATTGTATTCAATTCCTCTTTCATCTAAATCTACAAACGGCTTTTGAATGTATCCAAGATTAATGTAAATGGAATTTTTAGATGGGGTGTAAGAGGCGTTTACAATGTATGCTTGCGTTCCGGCCATTTTAACGGGGTATTGACTCCAATCCATCATTGGAATATCAATAACACCCTTTCCTTCAAGTTCTATAAATTTATGATGTCTCCAATCGTTTATTTTTTGCATGTTATCATATAACAATGTGCCATAGTTTAGAATTGGGTCTTCGCGTAGTCCTTCAGGCTTACCATAGACGAAATTAAAATGATCTAGTTTCTTTAGTGCGTATTTTTTTGTTGACGGTGCTAACCATGTGTTGCGCGCCAATCGTCTTTTAAACACCTCTTTAAGATCATTACATAATATTCTGACATATTCTACTGCCTGTGGGTTTTCATATTTCTTAACATATTCGTTAGTTAAAAATGTGTTGAATGGAACAGACATGTACAATGATGCGCTTACTGCGTCGCTTCTATTAATTACCTCCTGTCCTCTCTCAAAATCTCCCTTGAATTCATAAATAACTCCCTCCCAGCCGCGAGTAATTCGAACGATTCTCTTTAATAAAATGTACAACCAGTATGTTTTCCATTTCGGGCTATCCCAATTTTTCAAGAACAAATCAGACCCGCATTTAAGGTAGTTTAGGTTGCTTGCGATAAAAAATTCTGGCGCAGTTTTGAATCCGAGGTGTTTTGAGAACTTTACCCAGTCAAAGCCATATTTAGATAGCGCCTCGCTTGCGTAAACCTTATTATAGCTTTCTTCTTTGGTTGTAACATCAACGCATCCAAGAGAGTTGAAAATTTCAACCTCAACATCAAACACATCTTGTGGGTTATAATTGTTTTTCCCAAGGGCAACGTTAAAAATCCTTTTGGCATTTTTTAAGTAGGCGTCCTTGTATTTTTTTTTGTACGCCGCTTCGGTGCCATCGTCAAAGTACACATTTAAGTCTAATAGTTCGAATTGGTGAGATCCAACATAGCACCTATAACATTTAACATCCTTGTCGTCGGGATTTAGTGACCACGTGAACGGTGCGCTAAAACTCAACATCTCATCGCTGTTGAAAAATGCCAACATTTCCCATGGATCCTTTTTGGCAAAAAACTTCTCAACCGTAGTTTCAGCTTCTCGCGCCAACTTTCTAGAATACGGTTTAGGGTTCATTTCGACTACAGACGTGTAATAGTTTTTAAGGTTTTTCGCGAGGGCGTTGTTATTGTTTTTAACGTAATCTAAAATGATCCCATTGAGTTCTCTGTAGACTTTATCTTGTGCCAACCTGAAATTGTCGATTTGAACAATATATTTTTGCTGTTGCTCTAAACTGACATCCTTTAACCATTGGTAGTTGATATAATCATAAAAGTTATCATCGGGTTTAATGCTATTTGGTGCGAATTTACTCAACAATTGTTTTGCGAATCGTTTTCTGTTAATTATATCTTGATTTTTTTTGACGGATTTGCTAAATTTAACCTCAAATGGTTTTAATCCTATCGGACAGGTTGTAACCTGATTTTTACATTTTTGAGTACGTAATTTTTGGGTTTGTTTACGTCTCTTGGAATGCCTTCGGGTTTCTGCCATAATGTATATATATTAATGCTATTAAAATATATATGTGTTAGATTGTAATTTTAAGATTTATAAAACTATTTATTTGCTAAAAAATTTAATATTCAGAGTAAGGCACGTTGTTCGAGCCGCGCGTTATTAGGTAATTGTACTGCTTACCCGTCATACAGGCACATCCTGTGCTAGTGCTAAATGTGTTGGGGCAGCATTCGGGTTTAAATGGTGTGTTGGCAAAGAGCAACATTTCGCCTTCAGGTAGAGGCACCGGCTGGGGTTCACGAGCCAAAAATTTCTTAACGGCCGGGTCCAAGGGTTGGCCAGGAACAACGGTCATATTAGGAGCGCTCCACGACGAAGTATTAACGGGTGTATCATTGCTTAAATCAAAAGCAGATGATTCGCCATAATTGATATTTGCTCCGGTGAAGCCCTCCTTGCTAGGAGTTGTCGGCACAGATGGTGGCGGTGTGGTGGTCATATCGGGATTTGTTCCAGCGGAGACCTGAGTATGTAGATTTGATTTTTTTGCGGGCGTGTTTGTCGGAGCACTGTTGGCCATTGCGGCGGTGGCGGCAGTGGCAGCTCCCTCCATCATCGAGAGTCCCTCCATCATAGTAAAGTTGCAACATCCGCAAAACATGTGTCCGACCAAAATTAAATAAACAACGCCAATTAAGATCAATATTTCGACATTTAACTTATATCCTAGTATTGAGATATCCATATTATACATATTTCATAGATAATAATTTTCCTTTATTCTTTACTAAAAATAGGTCAATTCCCGCGTTGTAATCGTAAAATTTAACTTTGTCCACATAAAATGTTTTCGTGTCGGTTAATAAATGATAAAGTTCCTCGTGTTTTTCGGCTAAATTTTGTTTGTTATTCCGTCCTAAATATATGGTGCTTTTTACCAAAATATTTTTGTCGCATATTGCCAAATTGGGTCCTCCCTCGACGAACGCATTTTTGCCTAAATTATATTTGGCTTGTTCATTCACATTCACACCATTTATTTTAACTATTCCATATACATTCTCTCCGCGTTCAAGAACATCATCAATTTTAATGTCTCTAATATCCTTTACTTGGCCATTCTTGAGCTTTATTTTAGTTGTCCCTGTAAAGCCTCCATCAAAATATCTATGAATATCTGCTAATTGATCAATCTTAACAACCCCGTTATTTTTAATTTCTTTAATATCGTCGTCATATATCTCATCCCAGTCTGTAAACGTAATTCCGCCAATTTCGATAGTTTTATTTGCCGTGTTAAGACAATATAAATATGGTTTGTCATATGCTGCATATTTGACTGCCTCGGGGTGTTCGGATACAGGTATCCATTTGTCGTTATATTTCATTATATGAGAATCGGAAACAACAATTCCATTTAAATTGTACATGACAGAGTTTTTGGCTTCGAGTTTGAAGGTAGCGGTGACTTCATTATTTCCGTGTAAAATATCGCCGTTTTTAATGTCAGATATTTTTGTTTTCGTTCCATCATTCATAACAATTAACGTGTCTGTATCAAAGCATTTAACACGTGGTATAGGTCGATCTGAACTCATATTTAATACATCATTCATAAACACAAGCATAATTATCATTGGAATTGAAATGGCTATAAATATTACAGTATTTGCGATGGCGGCAGCCCAACCGAAAAATGGAATCGCCCAAAACACGGCAATAAGAATGGCCAATGTTATCAAAATGGTTGTAATAAATTGAGTGATTGCGCCCATCAAGGATTTTAATGTATAATATGAGCCCAGTGCTGTAAATAGAGCAGCGGTCATTGATCCCTGTATTTTACCCATTAAATCCTTAAAACTAATGATTATTTGTTGAAGTGGTATCATAATATTCATAATCCGACCCATTATTTCCTGCGATATTTGTAAAAACATTGTTCTAACCTTGTCGAACATTCCTCTAATGTTTTGGATGGAATCTTTAATTTCCGATACCATATTTTGTAGCGTATTTGTTACAAATGTCAGAGGCTGGAGTGCTGTCCCAGTAATGCTAGAGTTAATGTTCTGTATGCAATAGTTAAAATTTTGTGCGGTGTATTCAAACGCCGACATGCCGACCGGACGAGTTATAAGACCGGCAAATGGAATAATATTTGGTTTACATCGTTGGTTTGCCCAATCAGCAATGATGGGTTGTGTATTTATCATAATGAAACAGTATGCTACGAGGAAACAAAGAACGATGGTAATAATAAAAAATAATACAACCGATCCGCTGTATTGATCAAAGTAGTTTAATTTTTCATACATTTTATTAATATTTTCTAAGTTTGGATTGTCCATATAGTATATATGTTTAAAAAAAGTGTGGTAATATCTCAAATATCGCAAATATAGAAACTGTCTATACTTGTGAAATTAAAAATTTGTCTATACTTGTGAAATTCCATATTTCACAAAGTGGTCTTCCCAGTCCCAGAATGTCTCTCCGCCGATTTGAATCTTATGGTTGGACGTGATTAAACAAGTAAACCAATCTATCTCAATGGTAGACAATTTCGCCTTAGGGTAGTCCTTTACTTGAATAAATTTGAGAACAGATTTATCATAAACCATATGTGATCCGGTCACGTAAATTGATTCTTCGCCGTCTTGAATCTCGTATAATGGCGCAGGTTCGCGCGTATTATCAATTTTCATAATTGATTCTACAAATGACCCGTCCTCTAAAATATCTCCTAAATTAATATCCTTCATGTGCTTTACTAAACCATTTTCTAGTTTAATATTGGTGTAAGGGTGGAAGCATTTACCAAGCGCCCGAACAAGTTGACCAGGTGGGCCGTTCCATGTGCTGTTCATTGTTTTAATACTTCCGTCCATAACATACATGAGACTTACCATAATACCAATGGTCTTTCCAATAAGATCCTTAATGCCTATCGTTATTCTTTGAAATTCAATAACCAGATTAAGAAATACTCCAAAAATTGATTGAACTATGTCGGTGAAAAAGGTCCTAATCTTATCGAACATGGCTCGAATGCTGTTGATTTCGCCCATAACTCCTCCCAACATGCCTCCGAGGGAATTTGTTAAGAACGTCAATGGTTGCAACAAGAATCCCATAAAATTTGTTTGCATCGATTGAATACAATATACGAAATTCTCTTCCATGTTGTCTGCTAAAGGCATATACATCGGATTACATCGGTATAGAGGCCAATTTGCTTTTATTTCGGCAACTCTGCTATAATAAAAAACACCCGCAATATATATTGCAAATGCTAGATTTACATATAAAAAATTGACCCAGTTTTTTCCAGATGGCATAACTTATATTATAAATATAAAATTATTAATGGAACCAAGTTTATTTGGATGAATAATAATATGTGTCATTATTATTATAATTATAATGAGTAGATTTTCGTTACAGTTGTTTAATTATGGTAAACAAACAGTTGCCCCCTATCAAGAGAAGAGAGATGTCGTCGCCCAAAATTATTTCAATAAAGATATGAATTATTTAGTTTGTAGTTATGGCGGTTCAGGGTCAACTGCTCTACTTAATTACCTATCTTTTTTTGGTAACGTCTATCACGTTCATGACAGGCACCCACCGAACAAATTGTCGCACATCGGAAAGGAAAATAGTAAAGAAGATGTCTATAACGAGTGGTTTAACAGCACGACAATCCCAGAAGACAAAATTAAAAACTACAAGGTTATTTTTATTTATAGAAACCCACTCCCTGTTATATTTAGTAGATTTGCTCAGGCGGCGGGTCCAAATATTCCTCATTTACAACACATAATGTGTCAAAATAACGGGGACATAAACTTATTTGATGTATTAAAAACAGGACGAGATTTATACGGAGTAACAGAGTTTTTTAACAATTATACTGTTCCGACAAATAGAAATTACGGCATATATGCGGTAAAATATGAAATGTTCTGGGATAATATACCCACATTTAATCGTGTATTAGGCATTCCTGATGTTAAGAGTTTATATCCTGTAAGGCAGGAGAAGCCAAGAAGATTACAATTTGTGAGAGAATTGACCTATATTTATAGTTCTCTCATAAATAAAATGAATTCAATGAGGTTTATTGAGCTTATACGCCCGACTGAGACGGAAAATGAAATGGTCATTTAATATCGTCTTCTTCTAGTCTGTTTATTTTTACGTAATCGTTTTGTCTGCTTTCGCGTCTTCTTCTTCTTTTTCCCACCGCTCATACATCCCCATAACCAGTTTGGGTTACCACCCTTTCTTCTTTTAGAGCCACCCTTTTGGGTAGCTTCATTATCGTAAATCTGATTGGCCGTCATTTGTGTAGACGTCTTGGCGTTTCCGACCATTTGATCGCTGGGGTTAGTTCCGGGTCCACCTTGAGGAGTGTAGAGTGTTCTCGTTATAGGCACAGTAATAGTGCCATTAGTGGCTGCTGCTCCCCCACGGTGTTTTCTTTTCATTTTGCCGCCAGCAGCCATTGACGCATTTGCGACTAATTGGCGTTGATTTGATCCGTTTAATTGAGCAATTGCGGCATCACGAGGATTACCCGCAAGCATTGCTTTTGATGTTGGATACATTACTCCCGAAGTAGACATTGTATATAATATATATAGATTTTTATTAGTTTAAAAATAAAATACTAAATATGGGTATAGGTATAATGGATGATAAACAGCGCTTACAGTTGTCTAACATGATTAAGGCTAATAATGTTGAAGATCAGACCGGTTTAATACGCAACCTTCGACATAGTCAGGTATTGCGAAACGAAATAAATAATATGATTGTTCTAAAGGCAAAGTATAGGGGGGACGATGAGAAAATATATAGTGAATGTGTGAATGGAAGCAATTTTTTATTTACCTACTATACTGACATTTTTAACAAGGTGAGAAAGGATGAGATTGACATTAATATATTGAACAAGTTTTTAGATGTATTAAGACAAATTGAAGATGGAGAGTTGGACCAGCATGACGGATCTTTTATGATTGGGACGCTATTGAAGGAGTTGTATGTGGATAGTGCACTTAAAAAGGCCGAAAAATTAGACGCGAATTCTGAAAAGGCTCCTGCGCCCAAAAAGGCGGAGATGGAAATTAGTTGGAAGCAATTTAAGCAGTCGAATAATTAAAACCCTTATCAAAATAACATAAATGTATCTGTATATAAAATATATACATTTATGTCAAAAAAATATTCAACTACTACCACCCTTGTAATAGTAGAGTCGCCTGCCAAATGTAAAAAAATAGAAGAATATTTGGGGCCTGGTTATAAATGTATTGCTTCTTATGGTCATATACGCACTATACCTTTACTCAAGAACATAGATATTGAAAATAATTTTAGACCCACATATACAATTATTGACAACGCGATAAAGAAAAAACAAATAGAAGTTTTAAGAAAGGAGATCAAAAGTGCTGACGAAGTTATAATTGCGAGCGATAGTGATCGTGAGGGTGAAATGATTGGCTTTTCAATAATAGAGCTGTTTAAACTACCCTTGAATACCAAGCGTATTACATTTAATGAAATTACGGAGACTGCGATTCAAAATGCGATAAAAAATCCGGGAACAATTGATATGGATTTGGTTCATGCTCAACAGGCACGCCAGATACTCGATATACTTGTCGGTTTTAAAGTCTCACCGATGCTGTGGAAATTTATAACTACTGCAAAGGGGAAGGATAGTGCGCTTAGTGCGGGTAGGTGTCAGACGCCAGCACTTCGACTTATTTATGATAATGAGAAGGATATCAAATCGTCCGAAGAGAAAAAGGTATATAATGTTACCGGTTATTTTACAAATTCCAACCTATGTTTTGAGTTAACACCTCAGGGAAAATATGAAACAGAAGATTCTGTTACAGAATTTTTGGATGGAAGTGCGGATTTTTCTCATATTTATACATGCTCTCAGCCGGTAAAGGTCTTTAGGAAGCCTCCAGAGCCATTTACAACATCAAGGATTCAACAAGTCGCCAGCAACGAGCTACATTATGCGCCAAAAGAAACAATGCGAATTTGTCAGCTACTATATGAAGGCGGTTATATAACATATATGAGAACAGATTCGAAGACATATAGTGCGGAGTTTATTGCCGGTGTGAAGACTTATATAACCCGAACTTATGCTGATGGAGAGAAATATATTGGCGAACATATTGACAGTATGATCGCTGGGGCTGTTAAGGAGGAATCTGTTGTAAAAAAGAAGGGGAAAAAGGCGGCGGATAAAGACAAAGTCAAGGACAGCCTTCGGCAAGTCAAGGACAG
>Ga0209230_10000830_pt1 | contig 12136 bp, 10 predicted proteins | sample LakOntMetagenome_FD_187467 | JGI IMG/M metagenome (GOLD analysis project Ga0209230, IMG submission 187467) | Freshwater and sediment microbial communities from Lake Ontario - Sta 18 epilimnion Metagenome (SPAdes) (version 2) | ecosystem: Environmental > Aquatic > Freshwater > Lentic | place... | reverse complement strand
TATCTCCCCAAGGAATAAGGAAGAGCACCGATACCGGAGTCTTTAAAATGATTCCATCTTTAGAGTGGATGGCATCTCCTGGAACAACAATGTGAACGCCTTTAGACATCGCAACTGAGTAGCCTGCTGTAAGCCCGAACTTCTCGTGAAGCTCATCGCTCCAGACGCCGGCGCACATAATCGTTGCCTTGGCAGAGATCTTTAACTTCTTATTTGTGTGGGTATCGAGTGCAACCACGCCGGTAACTTTCTTGCCGTTACGCATCAAATCTTCAACGCGAACACCTGTTGCCATCACTGCGCCGTGACGGGCAGCTGTGCGAGCAATCATCATGGTGTGGCGGGCATCATCGACCTGTGCATCGAAGTAACGGATCGCACCGGTAATGATGTCTTGGCGCAACGATGGTGAAATTGTTGCGATGGTTTTGCCAGTTAAATGCTTATGAGAAGGAAGCGCGCGCTTAAATCCGCGAAGTGCATCGTAGAGAGCAAGCCCAGCACCAACGTAGGTGCGCTCTTTAACTTTTTCGGTGAGTGGGTAGAGAAAGCTGACTGGCTTTACGAGGTGAGGACATTGAGTTGAAACCATGAGTTCGCGCTCGTGAAGAGCTTCGCGCACCAATTTAAAGTCATATTGTTCGAGATAGCGAAGGCCACCGTGAATTAACTTGCTGGATCGGCTTGATGTTCCTGCCGCATAATCGTGAGCTTCAACAAGGGCAACTTTCAATCCACGTGAAACAGCATCGAGGGCTGCTCCGACGCCATTGACTCCGCCACCGATAATCAGGATGTCGAATTCTTCAGAGGTCAGCGAGGCGATGGCCTGCTCGCGTTGCTGCGCATTGAGCTGTGAAGTAAACATCGGTGTTGAGAGCTACCAATTCCTTAGTGTGCTTGAGTACTTTCAAGGGTTTGAATAGTCTTAACTATATGGCATACATCGGAAGTTTGGACCAAGGAACTAGCAGCACGCGATTCATGATCTTCGATGCTGATGGAAAAGTTGTCGGCCAACATCAAATGGAGCACCGTCAGATACTTCCTCAAGCAGGTTGGGTCGAACATGATGCCGCAGAAATTTGGGATCGCACCAAAGAGGTCATTGCTGGAGCCCTGAAACAAGCCGATATCTTGGGTTCAGATTTAGCTGCAATTGGAATAACTAATCAGCGCGAGACCACAGTCGCATGGGATGTCACAACAGGACGTCCACTTCATAACGCAATCGTCTGGCAGGACACTCGTACAGCTGATTACCTCGAAGGTTTTGCGCAGGGCGCTAAAGATGCAATTACCTATAAGACCGGCCTAGCGATTGCCCCTTACTTCTCGGGCAGCAAGATGAACTGGTTGATTCAAAATTCTGATGCCGTAAAGGCAGCTATTGCATCAGGTTCAGCGCGCTTTGGAACGATTGATTCTTGGTTGCTCTGGAATCTCTCCGGTGGAACTCAAGGCGGAGTCCATTTCACCGATGTCACCAACGCCAGCCGCACCTTGTTGATGAACCTAGAGACCTTGCAATGGGATGACGAACTTTTGGGTTACTTCGATATTCCTCGCAGCGTACTTCCGGAGATTAAATCTTCATCTGAAAAATATGCGTTGACCGATCCGCATGGACCTCTTGGATCTGCTGTTCCTATCGCAGGAATCTTGGGCGATCAACATGCTGCGATGGTTGGCCAAGTCTGTTTCGAACGCGGTGAATCAAAGACAACGTACGGCACTGGAAACTTTGCGCTTCTTAATACAGGTAAAGAGATTGTTCGATCCAAGAATGGGCTTCTCTCTACCGTCTGCTACAAATTTGGTGATGCGCCTGCGATGTACGCACTCGAAGGTTCGGTAGCTGTTACTGGTTCTGCAATTCAATGGCTACGCGATCAGCTTGGAATCATCACTAATGCAGCTGAAACTGAATCTCTTGCTTCCTCTGTTACCGATACAGCAGGTGTCTACTTTGTTCCAGCATTCTCAGGACTCTTTGCTCCTTATTGGCGCAGCGATGCTCGTGGTGTAATCGTCGGACTCACTCGCGCGGCGACAAAGGCACACCTGGCACGTGCAGCACTTGAAGCAATCTGTTATCAAACTCGTGACGTCATGGATGCGATGGTTGCCGATAGCGGTGTACCAATGACGGAAATGCGCGTCGATGGTGGAATCACTGCCAACGCGCTCTGCATGCAGATGCAGGCAGACATTATGGGAATCGATATCACCAGGCCATTGATCACTGAAACAACCGCACTTGGTGCTGCATATGCAGCAGGTCTCGCAGTTGGATTCTGGAAAGATACTGATGAGTTGAAGAAACAATGGAAACAATCTCGTCGCTGGAACCCAACATCAAGTAGCGAAGAACGTGCAGTTGGATATGCCGGGTGGAAGAAAGCAATCGAACGCACCCTCAACTGGGCCTAACCCAAGGTAGAGTACGTCCATCATGGATGAGATAGTCGAACTTTCCGCAGGTGTAGTGCGCACAAGCCGCACCATGAACGACGGTCGCACTATCCGCTATTACGACACTGCAGGCCAAACTCGTACCGTTCCTGATCAACGCCCTGAAGAAGAGCAGCCAGGAATCGGCGAACTTCGCCTCGATCCCCTTGTTAACGAATGGGTTGCCATGGCTGCCCACCGCCAAGGTCGCATCTTCTTGCCACCCAAGGAACTCTGTCCGCTCTGCCCAACAACAGGCGAACTTCTTACTGAAATTCCTGAAAATGATTTTGAAGTAGTCGTCTTTGATAATCGTTCACCATCTCTTAGACCACCTGATGGCGATTTCGCTCTTCCTGACATGGTCGGTTCAGATACCGATGAAGGTGCTGCTGCAGGAAAGTGTGAAGTTATCTGCTTTACCGCAGACCACGGTGGCGCATTTAAATCCCTTTCTCCTCAGCGAGTTCGCACACTGCTTGAAGCTTGGCGCGATCGCACTGCTGAACTTTCGAAACTTCCATTTATTTCTCACATCGCACCTTTTGAGAACCGCGGAGAAGAAATCGGTGTGACTCTTGCACACCCACACGGTCAGATCTATGCGTATTCATACCTTCCGCCACGTGTTACCAAGATGCTTGAAGTCGCTCGTAACCACCACGCCAAAACCGGCCGAGTCTTATTCGATGATGTTCTAGCCCGCGAACTTCGCGATGGCGTACGCATCATTGCTCGTAATGAACATTGGGTTGCCTACACGCCTTATGCATCTCGTTACCCATTTGAAATTCATGTTGTTCCGTTGCAGCCAGTAGCAGATCTGACCGAGCTAGCACCAGCTGCCTGTGATTCATTCCCATCGATTGCAATCGAAGTCATGCAACGTCTTGATGGTGTCTTCGGCATTGATATGGCATACATCGCAGCGTGGCATCAGGCACCAGTGCGCGAAGGTCGCGATCTACTTCGCCTTCATTGGCAGATCACCAGCGTGCGTCGCGCACCAGGAAAACTTAAATATCTCGCTGGTTCAGAATCTGCGATGGGTGCATTCATTATGGATATGAAGCCAGAGCAATCTGCCCAGCAATTAAAAGATGTAAAGCTTTAAACTATGGCATCGATTGCACGTACGTTTGAAGAGCTTTATGGCCGTAAACCTCAAGTAATTGCAGAGGCACCTGGTCGCGTCAATCTCATCGGCGAGCACATCGATTACAGCGAGGGTTTCGTACTCCCCTTTGCAATTGCCGATCGCGCCTACGCAGCAATTGCGGCTCGCGAAGATGGTTTAGTTCGCATCGCATCTCATCAACGTAAAGATAAAATTTTCACTATTGATATCAATGATGTGAAGCCTGGTAGTAAAGGTGATTGGGAGAAGTACGTTCTCGGTGTCATCTGGACTCTTGGTATTTCAACCGGCGTAGATATTCTGGTTGACGGGACTGTTCCATCAGGTGCCGGACTCTCATCCTCTGCTGCGCTCGAATGTTCTGTCGCGGTGGCGCTCAACGCGCTCTTCTCGCTCGATAAGAGCAAAGAAGATTTAGCCCGAGCAACACAGAAGGCTGAAAATGATTACGTTGGAATGCCATGCGGAATCATGGATCAATCTGTTTCACTTATGGCTCAAGCGGGAGCTGCGCTTCTTCTCGATTGTCGCGACCTCAGCACCGAATCAATTCCCTTTAACGTAGCCGATGCTGGGCTCGAACTTCTCATTATCGATACACAAGCACATCACGCACTAGTAGATGGCGGTTATGCAGAACGTCGCGCTTCCTGTGAATCTGTGGCTGCAAAGTTAAATATTCCATCAATGCGCCACTTAACTCTTGATTCTCTCGAGGCAAACCGCGACAAGCTAACCGATACAGAGTTCGTTCGCGCTCGTCATGCTGTCACTGAAATTGCGCGAGTCCTTGATGCTGTGACCGCTCTTCGAGGTTCAGATTTTGTGACTTTAGGAAAATTGATTAATGCATCCCACATTTCACTTCGCGATGATTACACAGTCTCATGCCCTGAACTCGATGTTGCAGTTGATGCATCTCTTAAAGCAGGTGCCATGGGTGCGCGCATGGTGGGCGGCGGCTTCGGTGGAAGTGCAATTGCCTTGATTAAGGCCAGTGATGTTCAGAAGACACGGGAAGCGGTCTCTGAAGCATTTGAATCACAAGGCTATAAGAAGCCACGATTCTTTACATCGCTACCGAGTGCTGGAGCTAGCGCAAACCTTCTTAATTAATTAACTAATTAATTAGCGAGAGGCTCAATCGAGAGTACTTCGACTCCGCCAATTGAGTTAAGAATTTCCACGAGATCTGAAGGATCAGTTCCTGGAACAGCGACTGTAATTTGATCGTAGCCAGTTCCATCTTCGCTCTTAAGAACTTCGAGTCCGCGGATATCTGCACCTGCAGAACCGATTGCAGATGCGAGCATTCCGAGTGAGCCAGGACGGTCTGGAAGAGATACCTGCAATGTGAAGAGAGCCATGGCAGAAAGATACCCGCTACCTATGTATTTAAGGTAACGGGTATGTTTCTTACAGAATTCTTAGAGCGATGGTGCTGATCCAAGTGTGACCTTGAAGGTCTTGCTTCCGCCCGTTGGTAGATCTACAAGTACTGAAACGACAGTTCCTGGAACGTAGGATCTGATGCGCACGATGGCGGTGTCGTTATCAATAACTTTAACCCCATCAATGCTGCGGATGACCGAGCCAACAGGAATTCCTGCCTTTTCGGCTCCTTCTCCTGCACTCAAACGTGCAATCTTCGCACCAACGCCTGTAAAGGTTGGGTCGAAGTAGACACCGAGCACTGGACGAGTTGATTTACCTGTTGCAATGATTTCATCGATGACGCGCTTTGCTTCATTGATTGGAATTGAGAAACCTAGACCAATTGATCCGCTGGCAGATCCGCTAGAAAGCGTTGCAATTGCTGAGTTAACACCGATGATGCGGCCTTGTGAATCGATAAGCGCTCCACCTGAGTTTCCAGGGTTAATTGCAGCATCGGTTTGAATTGCATTTACATATGACTGCGCATCGACAGTTCCGGTAGAGACCGGACGGTTAAGTGCAGAAATAATTCCACTAGTTACTGTGCTTGCTAAGCCAAGTGGTGAACCAATAGCGAGAACTGGGTCTCCCACGCTTACCTTAGAAGAGTCACCGAGTGCGATAGCTGGCAAGTTACCAATTTGAATTTGAAGCACTGCAATGTCATAACCGGGATCGCGTCCCACAATCTTTGCGGTGTACTGCTCGCCGTTTGTGAGTTCGACCTTGATGGTGCCGGTTGTTGCAGCTGCTTCAATCACGTGATTGTTGGTGATGATGTAGCTTGAAGATGAATTGCTCCTATAAATCGAGCCTGATCCTGTTCCTCCACCACTTGATGTTGTGGCCGAAATGGAGACGACAGAAGGAGTAACAAGAGATGAAATCGTCTTGGTATTCATGCCGTTGCCACCGATTTCAACGAGTGTGCGGCTGGAAGAACAGGTGCCATTGGAGGATAGGAAGAGAGCTTGAGTGCGATTATCTGCACAAGCTTTTAGCGTTCCGGCGGTAGGTGTGATCGCAGCAGTTGCAACAGAGCCTGCTAAAACGACTCCGGCTACAAATGCGCCAATTGTTTTTGAGTTCTTCATGAAAATGATCCTGTCTTATCTTCCTGAGATTTTCCTGATACTACTTATGGACTTGTGGGGGACTTCCAGCTTCGGCTTTCTTACGCCTCAACTATCCAAGCGCCTTTGACGGCCACCTTAACTTTTCCAAGCGGAACTTCTGTCACGCCACCGATTGGTTTGGCACCCTTGAGTGGATCGAATTCAGCGCCATGACATGGACAACGGAGTCGTTTTGAAGATGGGTTGTAGGCCACGGTGCAGCCTTGGTGTGTGCAGATAGCTGAATATGCGAAGACTCCAGTTTTGGTGCGAAAGAGAATTGCTGGCATTCCTTGCGCTGAGTGCGTGAAATTAAATGTTCCACCCACGGGAACCTTTGCGAGCTTGACGATGTTCTTTCCCTTTGCAGCAGCTTTTGCAGGTGAAAGTTTGCTTCCAGAAATTGCGGCAAGAGCTGTAACGGCAAAGGCGCGCAAGAATCCACGACGCTGAAAATTGGGATTAACGTTCATGGAAAAAGGGTAAGGCAAATGGGTGTAAATGGCTCCCTGACTTGGATTCGAACCAAGAACCTGTCGATTAACAGTCGACTGCTCTGCCGTTGAGCTATCAGGGAATGTAACGGGCGCAACTCTACCTCAGGGTTTAATCCCTGCCAAAATGAGTAGAAATGAGCGAAGGATAAGGAACTAGAGAGAGGCGATCGAGAGTTCGTGCAGGCCGCGCTTCTGGGTTTCTAGGGCTACCAAATCGCCGAAAGCTGCGTTGTACTGCTCCTCGTTTTCAACGGGATTGAGTCTTTGCAAACTAGATTTGAGATCTGCAATCTTGCGGCTGACCAAGACTTCGCGCAGGCGAGCGACAATGCTGGAAACATATTTCTCAGATACTGCGCCATCTGTTCGCACCGGTTCTACAGAAAGCTCGGTAAAGAGTTGGCGCATACGTTCATCTGTGACATTTTCAAGTAGAACTGGTTCGGTGCCGAATGAATCAATGATGCGACGAAGTTCGCGGTATGCAGGGTGTGTAAATGCTTCTTCTTCGATTGTCTTCCAGTCGGTAACCAACCCTGACATCTGAAGTTTCGCCTTCAATACTTCGCGCTCGAGCATCAGCGTTGGTTCTGTTGGATTTGGTCGCCACGCAGAATCTGCAGATGGCGCTTCGACAGGTGCAGATGTTGTTGAAACTTTCTTCAGCGCGGTATTAACGGCAGCAGTTACGACTTCAGTTTCTGTGCCGAGCCACCCAGCGAGAGATTTAATATATTCAGGGCGAAGTGATTTGTCGCGAATAGCCGCCACTAATGGCGCTGCAGTATTGAGTGCATTAACGCGACCTTCAGCCGTAGTCAGATTGTGTTTCTTGAGCTCGGTGCGGATTGCGAATTCAAAGAGTGGCACTCGCTTTGCAATCAGATCGCGCAGAGCTAAGTCACCCTTGTGTTGACGTAGGTCGCATGGATCAAGGCCATCGGGTTCGACGGCAACGAATGTTTGAGTTACAAACTTCTGATCATCGCCGAAAGCTTTCATGGCAGCTTTCTGTCCTGCTGCATCTCCATCGAAGGTGAAGATAACTTCGCCACGGAATGCATCGGCATCCATGAGTAAACGGCGGATGATGCGGATGTGATCATCACCAAAAGCAGTTCCGCAGGTGGCAACCGCAGTTGTGATTCCCGCTAAGTGGCAGGCCATCACGTCGGTATATCCCTCAACAACTACTACCTGGCGATTCTTGGCAATATCTTTTTTCGCCATATCAAGGCCGTATAGAACTTGTGACTTCTTATAGATAGGAGTTTCAGAGGTGTTGAGATACTTAGGACCCTGATCCTCTTCATCACTTGCTAACTTGCGTGCACCAAAGCCAACGATGTCGCCTGAAATATCTTTAATCGGCCACATAACGCGATTGCGGAATTTATCAATAGGACCACGTTCGCCCATCTTGGAAAGTCCAGCTTCTTCAAGTTCGTCGATCGTAAAACCAGCTGCACGAAGATGTTTGGTGAGTCCATCCCAACCATTCGGTGCATAGCCAACTCCAAATGAATCACATGCTGCCTTATCGAAGCCGCGTTTGGTCAGTAAGTCGCGACCATGTGCTGCATCGGGAGATGTGTTGAGTAAATCTTGAAAGAACTTAGCTGCAGCAAGATTGGCTGCATAGAGACGAGAACGTTGTGACGTTGGCTGGGTTGGCCCACCTTCTTCGTAGCGAAGTGTGTAACCGATTTGAGATGCCAGACGTTCGATAGTTTCAGTAAATGAAAGGTGATCCGTCTTCATCATGAAGTCGATGACATCGCCACCTACTCCGCAACCGAAGCAGTGGTAGTAATTCTTAGAAGGCGTTACGTGAAACGAAGGTGATTTTTCATCGTGGAATGGGCAGAGACCTTTCTTCTGCCCCCCACCAGCGTTCTTGAGAGCAACGCCAGCTGCAGATACGACCTCGTCGATATGTGCATGTTCGCGCACATAAACGATGTCATCTGCCTTGATACGACCGCTCATGTTCCTACCTTAGCGACGCTTTGAAAGGTGTGCATGGAGCGCATATGCGCCCGGGTCAGTCAGGCTGGCAATCTGGTCTACGACAACGCGTAGGCGTTCGGAATCGGTAGTGGCTAGCTTCCAATCATCTTCGAAGATGGGGTCGAGTTCATTAGGCGCTGCTTCAAAGAGCATTTCGACGAGTTCGTGGATGACTACTTGTTGCTTTGCATATCGCTCTTGCGACGCTGCTGCATTGATCAAATAGTGCCCAGCAACAGCCTTAAGGAAATCTACTTCGATCTTCTGCTCGCGCGGAATTTCAAGGTTTGCGCTGTAACGAGTCAGTGGACCATCTCCATGAATCTTGCGAGTTTCAAGTTCTGCTGAAAGAACAAAGCGGCCGATGAGCTGTGAAGTCGTATCTTTTAAGCGAGCAAGTGCGCGATGCGTTCTATCGAATGATGCTGGCCAGCAGGAAAGAGCTTGCAGACGAGTAAGTGCTGCTGCTGCCTCTTCTTTGCTTGCATCCGACCCATAGCCATTGACCATCTCTTTATAGAGAATGTCAAAGTCGTTATCGAAGTTCTTGACAGTGATTTGCCCAGCAAAGATTGCATCTTCGAGGTCGTGGACCGAATAAGCGCAATCATCAGACCAATCCATGATCTGCGCTTCAATGCATTTGCGTCCTGCTGGTGCACCTTGGCGAACCCAGTTAAAGATCTCTGTGTCATCGTCATAGACGCCGAACTTGCGAGGATTCTCTGCGCGCGCCCATGGATATTTAGTTGCTGCATCCAATGAAGCGCGAGTGAGATTCAATCCGATTGTCTTTCCTGCTGCATCAACTGTCTTTGCTTCAATACGAGTAAGTAGTCGAAAAGATTGCGCGTTGCCTTCAAAGCCACCACAAGGGGCGGCAACTTCTGCAAGCGCTTCTTCACCATTGTGTCCGAAAGGTGGGTGGCCCATATCGTGTGACAGACATGCTGTTTCAAGTAAGTCAGGGTCTGCTCCCAGTGATTCACCGAGCTCGCGACCAATCTGTGCGCACTCAAGTGAGTGAGATAGACGCGTACGTTGGAAATCATTCTCCCATGGCACAGCTACCTGAGTCTTTGCAGCTAGACGTCGAAGTGCTGCAGAGTGAATAACTCGTGCACGATCGCGCATAAATTCTGTGCGACCAGGACGCTTTGCCGGCTCGTCGAGAAAGCGCTCTTGATCTGCTGCGCTGTAATTACTGGACGATGTCATACACATACCTTACAAGCCCGCTATTGGTGAGATGGTCTGAGATATGAATACCTCGGCGACCCAAGGTGATGTAGGCAAGATAAGCGCCCGCTTCGCGAATTAAGTATCGGTATCGTGAATTTTCAAGTGTATTTGGCCCTGTTTGAGCAGGTGAACATGTTGCAACTGCACCAAAATCATTTGACATCGTCATTGCGCGCTGGCAGTGATAAGCATCTGTTGCGATGATGACATTAGTCAGTTTTCTCTTCTTCATCTCATCGATATAACTCTTTGTCTGCGTCAAAGTATCGCGACCAACCGGAAGTGAAATAACTTTGCTGCGAGAAACTCCGTTGCGAGTTAACCAATACTTACCAGCAGCTGCCTCTGTTGTGCGATCTCCTGGTGCACCTGCGCCAACGGTAATGATGAGGGGTGCATATCCCAGTTTCTGAATTCGCTTCGCCTCTTGCAAGCGCGCAAGGAGAACTTCACCTGGTGCGCCATTGAGTTGAGCAGCACCTGGCACAACGATGACATCAGCAGAAGTTCTAATTGTTGGATTCTTTGCAGAGTTCCAGGTAACGAAGAGCGCGTATGTCGGAATGATGACAACGATGGCAAGAACGAGAGAAATAGCGCGGCGAATGAGCTTAAACATTAGCCACCAGAGAACATATCTTCAGCATCGAGATGAATCATCTCGTCAGGATCATTGAGCCATCCATCAGGCAAGGTTGGCGGACGACCGCTGCTTGTGCGTCCACGTGGTTTATCGCCAATCTCAATCGGATATGGCTGATCATCGAGTTGATCAAGTAAGAAGCGAAGTTCCTTAAGTGAGCCCACCATGCCGAATTGGCGACGGAGTTCTGATGGAACGCGGAAGCCTTTGAGATACCAAGCCATATGTTTACGAAGGTCGCGACAGCCGCGATCTTCGGATTCGAAGTAATCAACGATGAGTTCGCCGTGACGGAACATCACTTCGCGCACTTCATGCAAAGTCGGCAGAACGCGGTTATCTCCACCTGAAAAAGACTCGACGAGATCAGCAAAGAGCCATGGGCGTCCCAGACATCCGCGACCTACAACAACGCCTGCGCAGCCTGTTTGGCGCACCATTTCTGCACCATCGGCACCTGACCAAATATCGCCATTGCCCAGTACGGGTACTCCGGTTGGCTTGAGATGTTCCACTAAATTCTTAATGGCAGACCAATCTGCTTTGCCTTCATACATTTGTTGAGCAGTACGTGCATGCAGTGCAACCCAGGCAACACCTAGATCTGCAGCTGATTTTGCTGCCTCTAGATATGTGTGGTGGTCGGTATCGATACCAATGCGCATCTTTACAGTGACAGGAATTCCATATGGTTTTGCATTATCAACTGCTGCCTTCACAATTTCGCGAAAGAGATTACGTTTAAAGGGAAGCGCTGCTCCCCCGCCTTTGCGAGTTACCTTCGGAACCGGGCAACCGAAGTTCATATCAATGTGGTCAGCTAAATTTTCGCGGCCAATCATCTTTACCGCTTCACCCATGTGATGTGGGTCGACGCTATAGAGCTGCACCGAACGTGGCCATTCACCTGCGCCTGGTTCAATCATGCGCAACGTTTCAGGAATGCGTTCTAGAAGTGCGCGAGCAGTAACCATCTCAGAGACAAAGAGACCAGCGCCTTGTTCGCGACAGAGCATGCGAAATGGTGCGTTGGTAATTCCTGCCATTGGTGCAAGCACCACAGGAGGGTCTACTAGATGGACTCCATCTTTGAGCGGGAGTTGTAAGGGATCTAGCAGCCGAGTAGACGTGGCGCTAGCCATGCTTCTACTTGATCGATACCAATGCGCTCTTGCGCCATGGTGTCGCGATCGCGAATTGTGACTGCTTGATCTTCAAGGGTCTCAAAGTCGATGGTGATGCAGTACGGAGTACCGATTTCATCTTGGCGACGGTAACGACGACCAATTGCACCTGAATCATCGAAATCAATGTTCCAGTTCTTACGCAATTGCGCAGCAAGGTCGCGTGCCTTAGGTGATAGATCAGCGTTACGTGAAAGTGGAAGAACTGCAGCCTTTACAGGTGCGAGGCGGTGATCGAACTTCATCACAGCGCGCTTCTCCATCTCACCCTTTGCATTAGGTGCTTCATCTTCTGTGTACGCATCCATCATGAATGTAAGCGTGCAACGATCTACACCTGCTGCAGGTTCAATGACATAAGGAGTCCAGCGTTCATTCTTCTCTTGATCGAAGTATGAAAGATCCTTGCCTGATGC
>Ga0209230_10000828_pt1 | contig 12143 bp, 7 predicted proteins | sample LakOntMetagenome_FD_187467 | JGI IMG/M metagenome (GOLD analysis project Ga0209230, IMG submission 187467) | Freshwater and sediment microbial communities from Lake Ontario - Sta 18 epilimnion Metagenome (SPAdes) (version 2) | ecosystem: Environmental > Aquatic > Freshwater > Lentic | place... | reverse complement strand
ATAGTCGTCTTCAAAATAAAAATAATTTTATTTGAAAATTAATTTAAATATTTCATAAGTTTCATTTTTTTTTATATTTGTAATAAAAATAAAAAAAAATGAGTGCATTTCAAGTTATTCTTGGAGATTGGTTACGAGAAATAACTTCTGATATAGAGAGAAAGGAAAAAACAATTCAACGTCATAAAAAAATTAGTACAGACCACAAGAGTGATACTGTTAAAAATAGAGAGCGGTGTGATGTTACTTTAACGTATGAGCAGTCCATTTACCAAAATATTTCACCGCAAGGTACAGTTGGTAATATTATACAAAATGACAAAAGTAACAAACAAGATATTATGAGTTACTGTTTACAGTCAAATTTAGACATGTCTGGTTTATTACAACAGCGTATTGATGTTTATTTCAAACCACGACCAACAAATAGAGATCAAACGATGTACGATAATATGATTAGCGATTTTAAAAATTCTTTTTGGTCAAAAAAAGACTTTAGTAAATTTTTAGAGCGATTGTCAAAATACGATGTTGAAGGATACGTAAATGTCGATACAGCTAATACAAAACAATTGTATCAACAACAATTAGAATTTCTTTGGAACTCTTTGTTGCCACCTACAATGCAAATAGACAAGATAAACAAAAAATCTAGAAATAATAATAATGATAGTGACGATGAGCACGAAGATGAAGATTTGTGGGAAATCATTGATTTGCTACACGATAACCGTCTAAAAGAAAAGCTTCAAGATGTAATTCCTTTAAACTTACAGACTGAAATTGATCAACTTATTCATAACAGAGTAAGTAGATTCAGTGGAACATTTGATTCTGAAATATTTAGTGAGCTTCATACAGAATATCCATTATTAAATATTGACCAAGAAAGTAATTCTAATAAATGTTTAATGGTCATCCTATTCAATATACGAAAAACTTTAAATTTATCACAGAGTGTACAATCTAGTCAAAGTGATATACGAAAGTTAAAAATTCCAGTTGGTATTAATCGAACAAATGTCCCAATTGAATATAAACTTTTGACAAGACCAGAGCGTGCAAAAGTTTGCTTTCGGAAAGCAAAACAATTGTACACATCTGGATTGCAACTCATTCTATCTGGTTTAACTAAAAATAATCCAAGTGATGTTGCTCGTGGAACTGGAAATATTTACAATATACACGATCGAGAGTATGAACAGCGGTTTTTAAAAAAAAATAAAAAAGATAGAAAAACTGATTTAACTCTAGAACAATCATGTCCATTATTCAAGTTTGGTAAAAAAAATCGTGGATCGGATGAAGCTGATGAATCAGAAATTCAGGAATTTTTATGTGATGAATTCCGAGATAAAATAAGTGCAGCTTCTGCAGTACTACTTGGTTACATGGAGTTGATGGATTGTACAGTGTCACCTTTAGCGCCGTTAATGTGTAGAAAAGATATGTGTGTAACCGCATTGTATGTTGAACCGAATACGAAAGAAATAAGTAACTTTCGTGATGTTGAAAATTACAATAAGTGGCCAGATCACAAAAAAAAGTTGTTTCGTATCCATTATAACGAATTTTTAATACGGTACAAAAATGTAGGATTTACAGCAACTGGTAGTAAAAATGTATATACTAATATGGAAATTTTAAATTTGCTTGATTGGGGTCAAGGGGATGTTATTGTAAACCCTTTTAGAGTTCATGAAGATACTCTGTTGCACAAATTATTTGGAGCATTACGATTTGAATTTAACCGATTTGGTATTGGAAACGAGGCGCGACAAATCTGGGCACTTCACTCAATAAAAATGGATTATGATCGAAATTATTGTAAAGAATTTATTAAGTACAATAAGGAATATTCATTGAACACTGAATGGTTTCCACGTCCAGTTTTTGATAATAATTTTTACGAACAGAAATCTTTACAAAATACAAAGGAAGATCAATACGGTCATTTATATTTTAATGTATCATCTACACAAGCTCAAAGTGCAACCGCTCGAAGAGTATATTTTAACAAGTTAGATGCAAAAAAATGGTTTAATCTCCCTTTTGACAAAATTCTTGACCCAGAACAAGCTCCGCAATTATATCCAGTATTATCAGACCAGCAACCAATAAAAATTTATCCTACTGGCCAAGCTTTGCTTAATGTTCATGAAAATTTTCGCAATTCAAAGCATCCTTTACAAATGCCATTTAATACCAATTTAGATACTGCTAAAATTACCTTGGGTGTAGAAGCTAAACCAAACTGGTTTTTATTTCGACCAATTGAAGAGTTTGGAAAGCAAGGTATTGAACCAAATCAAAAAGCTTGGAATTATTTACAAGAAAACAAAATAGAGTTCAATGCATTAACTGATTACGAAACGCCATTTTTAGAACCTACACAAATTAGCCGATTAAATTGCGAACCGCCTCCACCATTATTTAATCGATTTTACCATCCACTTGAACATGAAATTGTTGAAACAATTGACTTGCTCATACTTAAATCAAATTGTGAAGATTATATACTTGGAGAACCTTTGAATAAAAACAATTTAAAGTGTTTTAATTTACCGGAATGGGTTAATACAAATTTTGAAGAATATCCACAAAGTCAATATTTTCCATACCCATTAGAATCTTTAAATGGTAATTTATCAGCTACTGTTTTTCCGATAGGTTGGTCAAAAACTCGTCAACCACCTTATGAATTAACCGCTTCACAACTTTATACTATGATACCCAATCAAGCACTAGGGTATTGGGATTTGCGAAATAGTTTAACTAAACTTTTAACAAATACTAGCAATATAAAATTCACAGAGCTTGATAATTTATTAAAAAGTAAAAAACACTTGAATGAAGACTTATTAAGTCAACATCAATGGGGGTATCAAGCAACTGAGGAGATTGACATACCTAAACATTTATTACAGAAAAAGTCATCAACAAAAATAAAATATGTAAGACCAATCAATTTTGCAAATTATAAAACGGGATCAAGAGGATTTTCAATTGAAGAATCTGAGTTTTACGTTATAAATGGTCGTTATAAAACAATTACACTTGATGAAAAACAAAGTAAGAAAAACAAGAATTTGCATAACCTACAATAATATAACTTACAAATGTGGCGATGTTAAATAGAAATGGCAGAAATGACACCTTTATTTTTTTTTTTTTTAATTCGTATATTGTAACGTGGAAAACAGATTTTTTTTTTATTAGTTAAGACTGTAGTAGTTCTATTTGACATTGCTACAAATGTTTACAAGAAAGTTTTATTTTGTTTATAGTATTAATAAACTCTGTACATAGAAAATAAAAACATGTCAGCTCAAAAAATTGCAATCGGTATATTACTTTTTATTTGTTTGATATTGGTCGGTGTAGTAATTTACCTTTGTGTTTCTAAAAGTTCTTCGCCACCCCAATTAAAAGGTTTTCAGAACAAATCATTGACCAAATCATTGACATCACCTTGGAATATACCAACTTATTATAAATATTGTTACTCTGATTTAAAATCTGGACAATGTGGATCATTTAGTCCAGTTAGTGATGCTATAGTTTCCGATACGGAAACTAATCCTATTATTAAGATTACAATGAACACTGGGTACAATGTAAAAATTTATAGAGCCGTGGGTGACGCAAATGCAACATTTTATGAACTTAACGTTGTAGTAAATCTTGATGGTACGTTTACAGATACGTTTCATCCAAGTACAGGGTGTACTCCTCCAACAAAAACAATCTACAATGACAAAATCACACTTTTAAATGAAAGGTATTTCTTTTCAAACACTAGCATAGATGGGAAAAATGGTGTAGATATGGAAGGAAAATGTACAATTGATTCCATAGAAGTAAATCAAGGGTTTACCACTCAAAAAGATTTAGAAATGAATAAATTAACTTTTCCATTTGGACATTCGTATTATAAACAAAATTTAGATGGATACATCAACTGCGAAAGTTGGAATGTGTACATCAAAACATTAAAGACGGCCACAAATGTCGTCAATCCAGCATTGTTGCCAGCTTTGGATGTAGAAATAACACCAACTACACAACCAAACGTGTTAGTGATCCAAAATCAATGTCTCGCAATATTAGATAAAAGTATCACTGTAAAAGGTATCGTAGTTCGAACAGGTGGAGTATTATTAATTGATGATTCTGAAGAAATTTCAATCGATACGGAATTTATTTTAGTGGAATCCGGTGGTTTGTTACAAGCTGGATGTAATTATGTAGATAAGTTAAGGTTTTCAAACAAGTTAACAATTACATTAACAAATCCAACCTATGGATATCGCTACATGGGTGTAGTTGCAAGCCAGTACAGTTGTGCAGTATATTCCCCAGGAGCTGGTGACAAGTTGGACGAAACTGGTGAACTATTAATGATGAATACCTTTGGTGCCAAAGTAATTGCTGTTGGGTTTAATGGAACTTTACATTTTGCTGGTCTAGTAGGCTCACCGCTACCTTACAATGGAACTTGGGGTGCTACAGATATTACAGATCCATCAAATCCTCAACCGTGGGTGAATGAAAAACGTTTATTGACTTGGTTTGATCCCACAAATCCAGATGAGATAGCAAAAGCAAAAAAACTCAATATAAGCACTTCGTATCCAAATGTGTGGTGTAGGCTAGAAGACGGTCTTTATAATAAGGGTGTAAATGTTATCAAGTTGGATGCAAGAGATGTACAAGAAGGTGTGTTATCTCAATGGACTCCAGGAAGTAAAATAGTACTAACTTGTAAAACTGATATTTTTCAACAAGATGCAAATATATCTGGAATGGTACCGATCTGGTTGGATTATGATAAAGATACTGCAAACTACAATGGTAATGTAGAATCAAACACAGAAAAATTCCAATCCGAAGCTACTATAGATAATAAATATTTGTATAATTTACAAAAAACAAATACAGGAGTGGAAGTAGCAACCATTAAAAGCGTTGATGGTAATACAATATACTTAGAAACTGTACTACAATTTGATCATAATAGTACAAGAGATATACTAAAAAATACAGCGGTTGGTAAAACGATCCGAGTGGATACAAACACACACGTTGCATTATTAACAAGAAATATACTCATCACATCTCAACGAACACTGGATCCTGGGTTATCTTCCACCTACGATACAAGAGGTTGTAATTTGTGGGAAGAATCAAAGAGTGGTGTAAGCGGATCTTACAATGGTCCTGGAGGTCATGTAGTTTGCAATTACACTGATGATTTGGCTTCTGCCAACCCCACTTTATGTTACAGTCAACGAACTGGTACATACTACGAAAGATATTGTGGTACAGATGCCCAAACAAAGATACAAACTGATACAATTCAAGGTCATTGGTTGATAGGTACACATGGTTTACAAGGCTGTAATGCAATTCAGGGTGGTAGTACAATGTTTCGTTATGGTAGCTCTATAGCTTTAGACGCTGTTGAATTAAAGTATATGGGACAACCTGCAAATTTCGGAACAATTGGACGGTACGCAATTCATTTTCATTTAGCAGGTTGGATAAAATCTTTCAAGGGGTATTTACCATCATTAGAAACTGATGAATATTCCAGAGAAGGTCTTGTTGCAAATTGTTCCCTCTGGTGTTGTCCATCTCGGTGGGTAGTCACACATGGTTCATCAGAACTTACAATTCGAAATAATGTTGGATTTATATCATATGGGTCTGGCTATTTTGTTGAAGATGGTACTGAATTGTATAACCAATTCGAACATAATACAGCTATTTGTTGCTTGACAACTGTTAAAAACGATTATTGGAATCCAATTCCAATTTTTGGAAATACTTCTAGTGATCTTGCAGTTATGAGTTGTTACTGGTTTAAAAACAGTCAAACGATTTCTTTGCGAAATTTAGGATGTAACTCTCCAGGTTCTACATTACATACATGGTATGTACCACAATTGATATCAAACAGTGTTTCAGAAAAGGGTATTAATCATATATATTCACCACCCTCTGGATTGTGCACTGGTGATGAAATTTTAAAACTTCCTACAATTGGAGGTACGGACAATGATACATGTTATTTTCCACAATATATGATTGACGCAAATCGAAATAAAATAACGACTCCAAATAACTGTTTAGCATTTATTGGTATTAATACAGATAATCCTTATATCATGAGCAGTGAAAATATCGCTTATTGTTTATGTGGTGGTATGTCTGAATTTCCAGAAGGTCTCAGTATGCCACCTGGTAAATTCACTGGGTCAAATAAATTATTTATAAATCAACCAAAAGATGGAGATATGAATGCACAATTTCTCGCGTACAATGGTGAAAATGCATGTACTGATAGGTTCGTTGGCACGTACAGTCAAACAATGTGGGGTGCTGGTAACAAAAAATACGCTTATCAACCTTTAACCGACCAACAGATTGCGACTTATAAATCAACAAATGCTGCTGTAACCACACAAAATGAAAATACTAATTTAGTACCTAAAATATTTTCACATTGGTTAACTTTTAACTTAGGACCCGATGGAAACGCGCTATTTGGCGGTGCCGCTTGGATCAAACAATCAGCTGCATTTTTGATTGGGTGTTGTGCTTTAAAAACTGGTGGTGGAATCTCGTATCCAAACGTCAACACAACCGTTGGTGATAATCATATCTTACAAGACACATCCACAAATTGGGCAATGTTAATTGCTATAAACCCTACCGACACGTTACCGAATGGATACGCAGTTATATATGATCACATTACCAATGGTAAAATCTGTATTCCATCTACGCCTACATATATTGGAGGTACTAGCACATTCTTGGATGATAATACAAGTACGTCTACTGATGTAGAGTTTACGTATGTAAAGGATGTAACTAGCGTATTTTATATTTCAGATAATCTTTTACCATACTTTAAATGTAAGGCAGACATTACTTCATTTAACAATTTTTGGGTAGGATTTAATGTCGCGAATAATAATAATAAGATCAGAATATATGATGTAGACAATGACACATGTTACGATAATAATGTAGTGAATTCACAGTGTACCAGTCTATCAAATACTAATAAGTATCCATACATGTGCTCAGATAGTGGTGAATTACGAAAAGATGATACTGATCAATCAATCGTAATCAATACTCAACTGCAAGCATTTATCAATCCACGTGGTGTAGATCTCGGAAATACTATCTGTAAAAATCTTAGATTAATGATTGGCTGTGACGTTTCACCAACTGGAAATAAATCTCAAATTCGCCACTGTAGTAACGGGAACTTTAAATGATAAAGTTATTAGAATTAAAACACTAAGTTTTTATGAATTATTTATATAAATGTCTAAAAACCACAAAAAAAAATACTTTATTTGGAAAAAATAAAAAAACAAGTAATAGCGAGCATAGCTTAATTGGTAAAGCAGCCGTCTTATCTGCGGTCGATTACGAGTTCAAGTCTCGTTGTTCGCATTTTTGTCTTTTTTTTTGTCTATTTTTTTGTCTATTTTTTATTAACCTAGCTTACCATTTCATATTTGTGTAATAACAGACAAAAATTTATGGTATGTAGTTGACATGTAAATAACAAATGGATCATCCCACTTCAATTCCCGCTTAAAGCCGAATTGTTCATAATAAACTTCCAACCTTGGTAATGTACGTATCGATTCAATAGCTTTTATAAGTATTTCACGATCTTCAGTTTGTATAGTAAAAGTAGAAAGTGAGTTCTGTAAATCTTGTAAACTCATCGAATCGTATAATGTTAGGTCAGGTTTTTTATTTGAACCACTCGCGGCTAATTTTATTTTATTTAAATTCCACAAGTCGTAAGCTGTATGAATACCACACTGTAGTAATACTTTACCAATTCCAGCAGGTGCATGGAAACGATACAGTGCATTAACGTAGATAACATCACCATCTTTAACTAACAATATGTATGCCACTTGTAAACTTGTATCGTCAAATGCGAAAATTTTTATTGTATCTTTGGTAATTTCTTTTTCTAACCGCATTTTTTATATAAAATTATGAAAATTATAAACAAAATTAAACAGATACAGTAAATAATCACCATTGCTACCATGTGCCCAGATGTTGGGTTTGTTGAGTAGTTTGACACGTTTAAGATCTTAAGTTGATTCTGTATATTAGTATTCTTATATTTAATACCATTTGAAATTGTCCAACTTGAGTATAATGGTCCAATGTATTCACCCGATGGTGTTGGGAACTGTACTGATCCAATCAAAAAGGCCCAGAATGTTTCAGGCTCTGGACATAAAGAAGCATTAATAACTGGGGTTATGTCACCAATTAGTTCTCCTGCTCTGATTCGTGGTAAATCATTTATAAGATAGAATGTAACAGGATCGACCTTGTAACTGGCCAGTTGTTGTATTTGACTTTCGGTAATTGTTTGTAGCGGTTTACCTTCTGTAAAATGCATATTGCCATCATCTTTCATCAGAACTGGCCAAAGACATACATGATTGTACTCCATTTGTAACCATTTATTTTTACGTTCAATTTTAAAATAACCATTATCTCCCCAATTAACTCCCCAACTATTTGCACAAATCCAATACGGAATTTTGTTATCTTCACCCCATCCAACAACGCGAACTGCGTGACCAACATCCCCACTTCCAATAGCTTTATCATTTGATGTTGCACAGAATATACTCAATCCGTCGTAGTCGTGTATAAATCGCTCAAACATTATAAATCCCATCACAACTGGACCCCATCTTAACATATTTAACATCAAAAGATATTCCAATATATTCACATCTTTTGTATTGGATACCATATAATAACTTTTAACTGGCCAATTGCGCTGTGCTTCTTTTAAAAACTGGGGTGCACAAGTTGTTTCATTTAAACTCCTACAACACGTATTTAATAACGGACCTTCTACATTTGTACAACTAGGCAACTTATCAAACTTTTCATTATAATTTGCCAACATATTATAAGAAATACAAGAATCTTCAACAGTGCCGCCAATAAATAACGAACGACCAGCTGAATATATACTGTTCCCTTTGCAAGCTTGGATAGATGTTTCGATAGTGTGATCTTTAAACCATTGTTCTGTATTTTTTATATTTTTTAACTCATTTTCATCTTCTGATTCTGTAAACATATCACACATTGCAAGCTCGAGTGGATTTAATTGAGGTTTTACTTGACCAACAGTTTGTATACAATACTTATCAGCTAAACATGTCACTGTGCTATATGCATAACACGACCCGCAAGATTCTTGATTAAAAATTGGACTTAACATTGTTTTCCATATGATTCTACCATCGAAACAATACGGTATTTTGAAACCATTTGGAAGAGTTGGAATCTCGTCAAGTATACCAGAAGTATTTGCAAGTTGGTTCACAATTGTATTGTTTCTTAAAATTGTTGCAAAACCTTTTGACTCTTTTTTCATATTTTTCTATATTATTATATATCTTTTGATGCTTTTGTATTTCTTTATAAAATTAAAAAATTTAATGTGTGTACTATTCAATTATTTTTATTTCTCTAGATGTTTTACGATTTTTACTAATTATATAAATTTACATGAATTGTTTTTTCAAATACATAAATTGGCAACAACATTTTTAATACTATGTAATAAAACTTCAAGGATCTTTATATCTCCATTGTGTTATATAGGAATATGGTCAAACGAGCCTTTTGCTTGGTGGACTTCAACAAAACCGGAACACGCGAACACATTAAAGATGGAACGAAAAGAAACGACCGTCACAAACGCCGCCAAAAGGTGCAACAAGATGCGCAAGCAGCCAAAGAGGCTGCGCACATGGCTCAAGCTGCGCAAGATGCGAAAGCTGCGCACGTGGCTCAAGCTGCGCAAGATGCGCAAGATGCGCAGGTGGCGCAAGCGGATAAAGAGGCTCAAGCTGCGCAAGTGGCGCAAGTGGCGCAAGATGCGCAAGATGCGCAGGTGGCGCAAGCGGCCAAAGATGCGCAAGCTGCGAAAGAGGCCAAAGAGGCTCAAGCTGCGAAAGCTGCACAAGTGGCCACAGAGGAGCTAAATGCTCGTAGAAATGATGCGTTAAAGCTGGTTCTACCCATTGGTGGTCCCGAAGGTCACTTTTTTGGATGTCCTTGGTGTGGTATTTGCTTGGAGGTACTTCCAACGGGGTGTAACAGGATTACCTGTTACGGCTGTTTGAATTCCTTTTGTTACTGCTGTGGCTACATGGCAAAAGACAAGAAGGAGGTGTACGACCACCTTGAAAAAGAAACCCAAAAGGCAATGGTTGGCGGCCACACTTTATGTGTATTGCAATACTGTCCTGGCATTGCATGCCTTGCATGTTCTATCAACAACTGTCACAAGGTGACTCGCGGCGTCACACCTTTCTTTCCTTCTTTTTTTTAAAGTCGTTTTGAACTTGCGCCAATCTTTACACACACACACTGCTACGCGGCTCCGCACAAACACGCACACTGCCACGCGGCTCCGCCACACACACACACACTGCCACGCGGCTCCGCCACACACACACACAGCTACGCGGCTCCGCCACACACACACACACTGCTACGCGGCTCCGCCACACACACACACACTGCTACGCGGCTCCGCACAAACACGCACACTGCTACGCGGCTTTGCACAACCAAAAAACATATAGATAAGGAAAATATACCGATTGAAGTTTTTCTTTTAAAAATATTTTCTTTTTTTCATTCACACACACACACAAACAAACATAAATTTTGAAGTATCTCAAAGGTAACCAAAAAAAAAAAAACCATGTTCACAAAAGTTGCTGCCGCTTTGGTGTGTTTGCTGTCCATCCTTCTAACTGTACATCAAATTGAAGAGGGATACATCGGCTTATACTACCGTGGTGGAGCGCTGCTGTCAACTACTTCTCAGCCTGGTTGGCGCATAGCTTCACCCTTGGATCGCTTGGTTCAGATACAAGTCAGTGTTCAAAGTGACTGTATTGTGGACATCCCATGTGGTACGAAAGGTGGTGTGATTATTAACTTTGAACGAATCGAAGTTGTCAACCGACTCAAGAAAGAACACGCCGTGAACACTGTAAAGAACTACACCAGCGCTTACGATCGGTTGTGGATTTATGACAAAGTCCATCATGAAATGAATCAATTCTGCAGTTTGCACACACTTCATGAAGTGTACATTGATTTGTTCTCTACCATTGACGACAAACTTCAAGATTCCTTGCAGACGGCATGCAACATTTGGGCTCCTGGTATCGAAATACTAGCAGTACGAGTTACAAAGCCTAGACTGCCAACTGAAGTGGACAAGCATTTCCGTGAAACAGAGGAAGAGACGACGAAATATCTGAAAGCAGTAGAAACGCAAAAAGTAACACAAAAGTTGGCGGAGACGGCACGTATCAAGGCTCGTACAAAAAAAATGTGTAGTGCATGCAATAGTTCCTCGTTTGGTAAACAAATGTTTTTTTTACAATTTTGTATATGTGTCCACATATTGTCCTAGTTTTTAGAACTATACCACCTAACACTTAAAACAATTTTGTATTTTTTAAAAAATTTTTTTTTATTTCATATAATAATAAAACCAATACGAAATAAAATATGAGATTACAACCTGAAAATATGGCTCCGAATGTATTTAGAATTATAGTGACTATTTTATGGATTATAGCACCGTGGTTGATTGTTATACTGGGAACTACAGTTTCTGAGCTTAAAAGTAGTTCAAAAGATGGTAAATGTGTTAAATATAGACCCGATCCATGGATCTACATTGTTAGTTGGATTTTAATTTGTTTATGTCTTTCAGTCAGTTGGATTTTACTGGCTCGGAATTCTCAAACTAAAGCTTTTACCTTTCAAGCTATTTTATTCCTACTAATTATTGCTGCAACTATTATGTGGGCATGGCGGTATCATACCAACAAAATTGATGGTATTTCAATTTTTATTATTATACTGTTTTTACTTGTCATGCTACTTCCAATTGCATATAAAACATCAGTATACGGTTTCGCTCTACTTCTTCCTTTAGTTGTGTGGGTTATTTTTCAATTACACATTTCAATGCGAGAACTCGAATATAACGACGATTGTAGTTTGAAAGCATAAAAAAACCCTATAGT
>Ga0209230_10000826_pt1 | contig 12168 bp, 17 predicted proteins | sample LakOntMetagenome_FD_187467 | JGI IMG/M metagenome (GOLD analysis project Ga0209230, IMG submission 187467) | Freshwater and sediment microbial communities from Lake Ontario - Sta 18 epilimnion Metagenome (SPAdes) (version 2) | ecosystem: Environmental > Aquatic > Freshwater > Lentic | place... | reverse complement strand
TCTGATTATCAAACACTTATAATTAAAACCAAACAATATGTGGGAACTATTTCAGATAATGCTGAAAAACAATTTAACACCAAATCAAATACTTTTATTATTTGGAATAAAGCAAGGAGTTGCTTTGCCTCAAGTAACAACTGATGATAAATTAGCACTAGAAAAATTAGGCTATTTAATATTAGATAATGGTAAATATACAATGAGTGCTGAAGCCAAAAGCTTGATAGTACATTTAGATAATTATTTTATCAAAGCAAAAAAGAAAACAGATGCTCAATTAATGGGACAAGACTTTGTTGATAAGATAAATATCTATAGAGAAGTATTTCCTAATATAAAACTTCCCAGTGGGAAACCAGCCAGGGTTAATGTAAAGATGTTGTCTGAATCATTTAGATGGTTATTTGAAACATATGATTATACTTGGGAACAAATCATAAAAGCTACTAAGATGTATGTAAATGAATACCGGGATGCACAATACATGTATATGCAAACTAGTCAGTACTTTATATGCAAACAAGATAAGCACAAAGTAAAATCATCCACATTAGCAGATTACTGTGATATGATTAGAGATGGTATAGAAACAGAAGCTAAACATTTTAAAGAAAATGTAATATGACACCAAAAGAAAAAGAAGATAATTGGGTTGCTAATCATATACAATGTGACTTATGTAGTCATAAATGGGTAGCTGTTTACCCTGCAGAATTAGATAGGATTGAATGTTCTAATTGTAGTAATATGGTAATGTTTGAAAAATTATGACATCACAAGAATCAACTCAAGTTCTTGATAAATTAAATCTTATTTTAGAAGATTTTCAAATGTTAAGAGATGGTACTTGGATACCTGATGAAAAATCTTGTAATGCAAGTATAGAAAATGTTCAAGACATAATAAATATTATAGAGTATGAGTAAACCAACAGAATCATGGATAGGTCAATATGCTGCCTTTAATGAAGCATTAAAATACATGTACAAAAGGCAGATTGGTGAAGAGAAATCTATATACACACCATGGCCAAAATTCAATGATGCTACAACTGATGGTTTAGAGTGGAATACATTAACGGTTATTGGTGGAAGACCTGGTTCAGGTAAAACATTAATTAAAGATCAGATCATAAGAGAATCTTTTGCATTGAATCCTAATGATTCATTTAGAGTATTAGAGTTTCAATATGAAATGGTTGGTAGAACCTCAGCAATTAGAGAATTTTCTTCAGTCACTGGTAAAACTTATAAAGAGTTATGTAGTGCAGGAAGTTTAATTACTGCTGATACACTTAATACTTGTCATCAGTATGCTAAAGAAAGAGTCAAGCATCCTGTAGATATTGTAAGTACTCCAATGACTGTAAATCAAATGCGTGAGCAAATTGATATGTATATGAATCAACATAAAGGAACAAAGACAATAATTACTTTGGATCACACCATGTTAGTTAAAAGAGCACCTTATCAAAACAATTCATTAGATATGTTATTTGAATTAGGTGAGTTCTTTACTCAATGTAAACGTGATTATCCTTGTTTGTTTATTGCTTTATCTCAACTTAATAGGAATATTGATAACCCGGAAAGAGCAATAGATGGTAAGTATGGTAACTATATTCTTGAGTCAGACATATTTGGTTCAGATGCTATGTTACAACATGCTGATACTTTAATTGGTATTAACAGACCCGCAAAACAAAAGATTAGATTTTATGGGCCTGATAGATATATAATTGAAGATGATAAAACTATAGTATTACACTTTCTTAAAGCAAGAAATGGTGATACTAGAATGAGTTTCTTTAAAGCTAAGTTTGAATCAATGCAACTTGAGGAAATGGCTACTCCAGGAGTTCAAGAAAGAAGATAAAAAAATATGATAAGTACTAAAAATTTAAATAATACAAAAGAAATGGCAATAACACCTGATGAACGTAAAAATAAGGTAAATGCTTTAAGAGAAGAGCATGAAGATTACTTCCAAACTAATGGAATAACTAATGCATTATATATCCCTAAGATGGCTTATAGGCCAACCGGTAAAGATGAACTATATGTTAGTTTCTTTCCTAGTGAGTTTGAAAAGAATGAAGACATTTATACTGAATTTGTAAGTATAAATTATGATACAGAAGATCCAAAAAGAACTTTGTATCTTCATAAAAATAATCCCCATTGGAAAGAAGAATATGAACTAATTGAATCAAGTACTGGATTTATAAGACATATAATCCCTGTTAGTGAGTTAAAAATTATAAATGATGTAACAAGTAGAGGTAAACTAATTCATGATTTTGCAAATCCAGATTTACCAGATCCAGATAAGAAAGAAATACCTGGTTTAGTTGATGCATTACTTGATATTAATAAAACACTTAAGTCAATTCAATCAACATTAAATAGTATCCTTAATAAATAAATAAATATGGCACAAAGTGTATTAATCATTGCTGACTCAGGTACAGGCAAATCAACATCAATTAGACATCTAAATCCTGATGAAACTTTTGTAATTAACATTGCAAACAAACCATTACCCTTTAAAGGTTGGAAAGGAATGTATGCAGCTATTTCAAAAGACAATCCAAAAGGTAATTTAGCATCATCATCTTCTGCAGCAGGAGTTATTAAAGCTATTTTACATGTTAATGAGAAAATGCCTCACATCAAAACTTTAGTTGTAGATGATTGGCAGTATATGAGTTCTTTTGAATATTTTGATAGAGCAAATGAAAAAGGTTATGATAAATTTACTCAAATTGCAGCAAACTTAGCTCAAGTAGCTAAATTACCTAAAGATTTAAGAGAGGATCTAACTGTATTCTTTTTGACTCACTCAGAGGATGCAACTGACATCAATGGAAATAGAAAAATTAAAGCAAAAACAATTGGTAAAATGATTGACAATACTTTAACTTTGGAAGGTTTATTTTCTATTGTTTTATTTGGTAAAGTTATTAAAAATGATGATGGTGAACTTATTTATGGTTTTGACACACAAAACAATGGAGAGAACACATGTAAATCACCCCAAGGTATGTTTGAGGAAATCTTCATCCCAAACAACCTGCAATTTGTAAAAGATTGCATTAAAAAGTATGAAGAATAATAATAAAATTAATTAATTAAAAAAAGCAATTATGTTAAGTACTAAAGACATGTCAGCCGCTTCAGGCAAAGAGAAACCAGTAGTTGGAACAGGTAATCACAAAGTAAAAATCAATTCAATTAGTTTTGATAAAACTCCTTATGATGCTGATGCATACAACATTATTTTACACGTAGAAACAGAACCTATAACAGGAGATTTTCAAGGATTTTTGAAAGATATGAATAAACCTGATGGTGCGCGTTATGAAGGTCAAGTAGGTAGAGTAAGATATTCACCTTATCCATATAAAGATACTGTATTACCAAGTGGAAAAGCAATTAGTAGAGATACTGAGGTCATGAAAGGAATGATATTTTTAGCTGAAGCTTTAGATAAAAGAGCTGGATTAGATGCTATTCAAGCTAATACAATTGAAGACTGGATGATAAAATGTGATAAACTATTATCAGGCCCAACGTATGTAAATATGTGTCTTGGTGCACGTGAGTGGGAAAACACTGAAGGTTATGTAAACAATGATCTTTATTTACCTAAAATCAGTAAAGAAGGTGTCCCTGTAGAAGCATTGAATGTTGAAAATTCTAAACTATTAACTTTTGATAGCAATAACACTAATCATTTGAGAAAAGTAGATAAGAAAAATTCACCTACAACAAGTAATTTTGAGCCTGCGTCAACTGGTTCTGGTGATGATTTTGATTTGTAATAACTAATTTAATTATGGGGCTGACTGGAATATGTCAGTCCCATTTTTATTTATATTCTGAATATGTTTAACACAAAAAATTTAGTATTAGAGGATTCAGATGTCCCAAGCTATTGGGTATTTCAATATTATTTAAATTTATCAGAACCCTTAATAGGTCAAGATATAAAGATTAAATCAATCTTTAATCCTAATGATAAAACTCCTAGCTTTTGTATATATGTAGATAAATCTATAAATGTATATAAGTTTAAGGACTTTTCAACTGGTAAAAATGGTAACAAAATAGACTTAATTAAACTTATGTTTAATATAGAATATAAAGATGCTGTTAGAAAAATAGTAGAAGATTACAACAATTATGTTAAAACAACTGATTTTGAACAAGTTTCTTTTAAGGTTCAGGCAAAATGGGAAATTGATTTTGTTAATACAAGACAATGGACTGAAAATGATGGCAGATATTGGTTAAACTTTAGAATAGGATTAAAGCTACTCAAAGAATATAATATTAAACCTATAGAGTATTACAATTTAATTAAAGAAGAAGGTGAAGTTAAAAAGTTAAAGATTGAAGGTCATTCTATTTATGGATATTTTGATAAAGATGGTGAGTTATATAAAATATATCAACCTTCAAGTAAACATAAATTTCATAAAGTAAAATCATATCTTCAAGGTTTTGATCAATTAACTTACACTCAACCTTATTTAGTAATTTGTTCTTCATTAAAAGATGCTTTATGTCTTAAAAGTATTGGTTACAATATTGAAGTACTGGCACCAGATAGTGAGAATACAATAATTAAACCTCATGTTATTGAGCACTTAAAAAAGAAATACAAAAAAGTAATTACATTCTTTGATAATGATACTGCAGGTACTCTAGCAATTGATAAGTATAAAACCTTATATAATCTAGATGGTTTTGCATTACCCTTGTCTAAAGATATCAGTGATTCTATGCGTGAACATGGTTTTGATATTGTACATCAAACATTAAAACCTTTACTTAAAGAAATTTTAAACAAATAAATAAATGAAATGGTTCATACCGGGCTCAGTCCCAAGTAGTAAGAATGGTAGAAGATGGACCGGTAAATATTTTATAGCAAGTAAAACTGTTATGAATTATAGAAAAATAGCTAAAGATTATTATGCAATGTATGCAGATGAATTTAAAGCTGAGTTGGCCAAACATCAACCACCTGTAAGTATTCAATTTACATTTATCAGAGGCAGCAAACACAAGTTTGATTATATTAATCCCGCACAAACAGTGCAAGATGATATGGTTACATTTGGTTGGATTGAAGATGATAATGCAGATTGTATATTACCCGTGTTTGTAGAATACAAATATGATAAAGTTAATCCTGGAGTAATTATAGAAATTTTACCAGATGGCAAGAATAACAGTTAAAGAGTTTTTTTTATTACGTGAAATGTTTATGGGTTTAGATGAAGACTTTGAATTAGCATTAGAAAACTACAAAAACTTAGATTTTGATGACAAAGATATTTTAGATTTATTATTTACTAAATCATTGTTATTTGAAAAAAGAACACGTTTTCTTATTGCTATTGTAAAAAGATATAAACCTGAAGAATTAATTGGTAAAAACATTAATTCTGTATTAAAAGATGCAGGAGACTATGTTGTTTACAAAAAAATATTATTAAAAATATTATATCCAGAAAAATGATAAATATTCAAGATGGTGTTGCAAGAACCACCAAGACTTTAATTTTAGATGAGCCCTTTTACGGGCTTTTTTTAATTGGTATAAATAAACAATTCAGTGACCGTATACCTACAGCAGGTGTAAGTAAACATGGAATTGGTATGCAGTTAACAATTAACCCTAATTTCTTCACTGAACTAAGTGAACCACATAGAGTTGGATTGATTAAGCATGAATTATTGCATATAGCATTTGGACATTTGCTAATGAGAGATCTTTATTCTGATCACAAGTTATTTAACATAGCTGCTGACTTAGAGATCAATCAATATATTAGTTCAAATTTGCTACCAGACGGTGGATTATTACTGAGTAGTTTTCCTGAATTAAATCTTCCTATAAAAGCAGGAACAAAAGTCTATTATGAATTATTACAACAAGCCAAAGAAGATGGAACATCTCCTTCATTAGATTCATTAATGGATCAAATGGATGGTGAATCAGAGTATTGCCATAGTACATGGGAAGAATTTGATGAGTTACCTGAAGCTGATAAAAAACTTGTTCAAAAACAAATAGACCATCAGTTAAAAGAGGCTGCAGAACAAACTCAAAAAAAACAAGGAAGTGTTCCTGGTGAGTTGAGTGAATTAATTGCAAAGTTATTTCATGTTGAGCCAGCTAAATTTGATTGGAAAGCTTACTTAAGAAGATTTGTTGGAAACTCATCTGTAGTGTATACTAAAAAGTTGAGACGTAAATACAATAAAAGATATGCAGAAAACCCAGGACTAAAGATTAAATTTAAAAATCACATTCTTGTTGGTATTGACACATCTGGATCTGTAAATACAGAAGAACTTAAAGAGTTTTACAATGAGTTATGTCACATGACTAAAACAGGACATAAGATTACTGTTGCACAATGTGATACAACACTAAGAACTGTAGAAGAGTTTAATCCAAAAAAAGATTGGGCTATACATGGTAGAGGCGGAACAAGTTTCCAACCTGTAATTGACCATTATAATGAAAAGAAGTGTTATACAGCACTAATATATTTGACAGATGGAGAAGCTTATGCTCCAAGTAATTGTCCAAACAATGCCTTATGGGTATTGAGTAGTATTTCTACAATGAATGAAGAGTTACCAGGAAAAGTAATAAAATTAAATTAAAAAAAAACATGGCACAAGTAAATTTAAATGTAACAGAATTAAAAGGGTTTGTAAATCACATTATTACAAATAACAGATTTTTACAAGCACAAGGTAAACAATCTGTATCAGTAGAAGTATTAGGAGAATCAGGAATTGGTAAAACATCTACCATTGTTGAGCTAGCTAAAGAAAATAACTTAAACTTTGTTAAGGTTAACCTTGCACAGATAGAAGAGTTGGGTGACTTAGTAGGATTCCCAGTACGTCAATTTCAAATGTATAAAGAGACAAAAGTTTCAGAGCCTAAAATAGATGATTTATCCTATACTGCAGCACAAAGATCAGCTGCATCATCAGACCTTGCCAATATCCAAACAGGAGTTACTAAAAAAGTTGGTTTATGGGTTGATGAACTTGCAGTTCAAGAATATCTAAAAAATGGATATAAAATGACAGGTAAGAACAGGATGTCTTATTGTCCACCAGAGTGGATTGCTGATAAAAAAGAAGGTGGTATCTTATTACTAGATGACTGGAATAGAGCTGACACAAGATTTATTCAAGCAGTAATGGAGTTAATAGATAGACAGACTTATATCTCTTGGACTTTACCAAAAGATTGGCATATCATATTAACAGCAAACCCAGACAATGGTGAGTATATGGTAAACTCAGTGGATGCTGCACAAAAGACAAGATACGTTACTGCAAACCTTAAGTTTGATGTTAATGTATGGGCACAGTGGGCAGAAGAAGCAGGTATTGACTCAAGATGTATTAACTTCTTGTTGTTACACCCAGAGTTAGTTACACTAGAAACAAATGCAAGATCTATCACAACATTTTTCAATGCTATATCTAGCTTTGAAAACTTTGAATCAAACTTATCATTAATTCAAATGATTGGTGAAGGTTCTGTAGGAGATACATTTGCTTCTATGTTTACTACATTTATTAATAACAAACTGGATAAACTGGTAACACCTAAAGATTTGTTGACTCATGATAATGAATCATATATTTTAGGTGAGTTAAGAGGTTGTATTGGTAAAGATGATACATACCGTGCAGACATTGCTGCTACTTTAGCAACAAGGTTAGCTAACTACTCAGTTGTTTACAGTAAAGATAATACTGTAGGACAAAAAATATCAGATAGATTAATCTCACTTTGTACTAAAGACTATTTTACTAATGATCTTAAGTATTTAATTGTTAGAACAATCTTTAATGGTAACAAACAAAAGTTTAACAAAATGATGATGAATCCAGATATCATCAAAATGACAATGAAATAAGATGGCAAGTAAATCAGTTTATCAATCATATGATACTACTGCTTTAAATCATTTTGGATTAGATAGTGCCCCATATTATGGGGTTCTATCATCCAATGTGGTTGAAAGTTTGTTAGTTACTCAAGATGAAACAAGATTCAAAAAAATACGTGATATATTAACAAATAGTACTGAAGATAGTACAACTTTTAAAACCAAAAAAAAAGCATTTGTTTTACCTAAATGTAATGTTTCATTAGATAGAATTAAATCTGCTTTAAAGGAACATAGTATAACTGTAACCAATGATTATGAATTAGCTGATTTGATTATTACTCATGAAGATATCTATAGTAGATTTGAAAATGGAGAAAATATTAAGTCAACTGTAATGATGGCTAAGTTATGGAACTATCAAACACTTGAAGAAACAAATGGTTCAGTCTTAGCTGTAGATTATTATAAAGGTAATGTAATCTATGACAGTAATTTAGCTAATAAAGTGAGATATTATAATTGTACTACTGGTGAATCATTATATGATGAGTGGATGATTACAGGTATGGCTATAAACTTAGCTCATAAAATTGATACAGGTTTAATTGGAGTAATTGATGCAGATACTGTAATCTATGAATCAGCTAATAAACAAGTTTTAGATGAAGTATTATTAGAAGATATACAAAGATATTTGTCATCTTATAGTGATGAAGATAGAGCTATAGCTGCTAAAGTTATTCCTACAATTGATTACTTACAAAACTATCATCTATTATGGCAGTTTGCTCAAAATGCAGAACGTTACATGTATAATTTTAACAGAGATAAAGATGTGCAGTATTGGCTAGAACAATCTCAATTTAGTAGATTTTCTAGAAAAAATGCACATGACATGATTCTTTGGTTAGAAAAAAATGAAAAACTTGATTCAATAAATTTTAAGTACTTAGAACCAATTGTGAGAAAAGAAATTCATATTAGTAATAGAGACTTGTACGTATTTAAAGTACAAGTAAAACCAGAATATTTAAAATATATAAAATAACATGAAAAAACATTATAAATTAGACATAACAGTTTCAGCTCAAGATTCAACTTGGGCTAATGGAAAAGAGAGACTGGGTATTGGTTGTTTTAGTTTGAAAGAAGATGGTTATTACTTTGGTAGAGCTAAAAGTTGGTATCCTAATGAAGAAGAAATTGCTTTACTAGGTATAGTAACTTTAGATAAAACAATTGATTTGCAAGATAAAAAAATATATAGGTATCCAAATTTAGAATTACCTAGACAAAAAGTTGATTTGCTTAAAACAAAATTTAATGTAAAAATCATTAGAGATGCTGATTTAGCAGATATTCATATTGTCTCAGATAAATTAATTTTAGGTTTACTTACATTAGATTGGTCTAAAGCAGTAACATATGCACAAATGTTTGAAGTGTTTAATACTTTAAAACAGAATGATGAGTTAACTGAATCTGGATTAGAAAAATGTAAAGAATTTTTATCTGTAATAGAAAAAGATGCTTATATAAGAATCCAGGTGCTTAAAGACTATAGATATACTTCTCCAGTTACTGAATCAATTAATGATAAACTTTCTGATTTTGATTATGATGGTTCTAGAGATTTAATTATTAGAGATGAAAATTTAGTTTTATACAATCAGTTACGTAATGCAACAGCATTAATTGTAAAAGATGTTGAAATCAATAAAATTATCTCAGAAGATTTAGCAGTAATTAGTGAAGAACAATTTGATCAAGTATCTAAAATGATTCAAAGTACTGACAAAGACAACAGAACTTTAGCTGTAGAAATGCTAGCTAATTGCAATGTTGAAGAGTCTTTTGATATTGTTAGTTACTTATTCTTTTGGTATTATGATTGGTTTAAAGACACTAATAACTGGAATAACATCAATGTAAAAACACTACGTAAAAGACTTGAGAAATTTTCAGGTAGTAAAGACAATAACCGTCAGTGGGCTTATGATCAGTATGTGGCATTATTACATGATGAAAATAAGTTAACAGATTTTATTGTACAAAAAACAATTAAGAAAATGTATGATTCTGTAATCAAAAATACTTTTGGTTGTAAAAATAATGTATTCTCAATAAACATGGATTCCATATACTTAGTGGATAAATTTAAAAACTCAATAATAGAAAAAAAAGAATGTATAGAGATTTAACAAAAGAAGAAAAGTTTTATGCAAATAAAGACTTTAAGTTTAGTTATTCATCACTGAATAAACTATTATTTTCACCATCCTTGTTTTATAAGGATTATATTTTAGAAGACCGTGAGATCAGAACTGATAAACATTTAGTTGAAGGTAAGTTAATTCACTGCCTCTTATTTGAAGAAGATAAACTTAATGATAAGTTTAATATCTTACCAGGCAAGCTTCCTGCAGATAGTAATATTAAAGTATTGAATGCCTTATATAATATTACAAGTAACCGTGAATCAAGTTTATTAAGTCAAGACCTTACATTTCAACAAGAAATACTAAAGGTATTGATTGATCAGAACTTGTATCAGTCACTTAAGCTAGATGACGCTAGGTTAGAAAAGATCCAAAATGCAGACAATGAGTCTTATTGGGACTATTTGAAAAACAGTAGTAAAGATGCAATTGATGGTGATACCTTAGCTAAATGTAAAGATCAGGCAGAAAATATTAAAAGTAATAAAGATGTTATGGCCTTGTTTGAAGATGTGCAAACTGACTTTGAATTAGATCCTATTGAAACACATGCAGAGAAATACTTAAAATCTGATTTATTAGATAGAGCTTTTGGTCTACATGGATACCTGGATTATTACAAAATTAATCACTCTATAAAAACAGTTACAATCTGTGATCTTAAAACAACTAGCAAAACAATCTCAGACTTCAAAGAAACAATTGATTTTTATAACTATTGGCTACAAGCAGCTATATATTGCAAGTTAGTATTTGCAAATTTAGGAGAAAATGAACAAGAATATAATATTTTGTTTAAATTTGTAGTTGTAGATAAATACAATCAAGTATATGTTTTTGATGTTAGTGATGAAACATTAAATGGTTGGGCTGTTGCATTAGAAGATGTAATTGAAAGAGCTAATTATCATTATACAGAAAAAAATTACTCATTACCATATGATTTCCTCTTAGGAAACGTTAAATTATAAGTATGAAGGGTGTATACACTGATTATTTCCAAAAAAGCAAAGTATTTCTTTATCCTTTATTGAGATTTAGATCTGGCTTATCATTTGTTCCTGTGCAGACTTATGTCTGCTGGGAGCATATGATTACTATTGATGAAAATAAGTTTTTGTGTGAATACAATGTAGGTACATCTGAAAAATTTGAATTGTTTTCTAATTCATATCTTAAAAAGCACCCATTGTTTTATGAATATGTACAACTAGATGAATATAGACATTTATTTATCTTTGATTTTACCCAATACAAATTAGATTTTAAAAGATTTCTTGATGGACAGTATTCTAAATTTAGTTTAGATACCAAAATAGTAATTTTAGATTTCTTTGGTAATAAAGGTAACATCTCAGAATACGTAAGTTTATTTTTATCTCCTAATTCAGCACATCAACTTTATGCAGAAGCTTTAGATGTTTCAATCAAACAAATTGAAGAAGTTTTTGAAGTTTGTAGTATTCCAGATCTAGAGAAAGAAACATTATACTTTAAAAAAACTGAACTATTATGTGAAAAAATTAAAAATAGTTCAATATCTTTGAAGAATTAAAATCAAAACTATGTCACAATTAATTGGGCAAAACATGATGTTGGTAACATCTAGTTTTAGAAATGCCAAATCTTTTACCATGATTCCTGTGAGTAATGACTCACCATATGTTGAAGCTATGTATGACCCCGCGTCAGGCATTTTAGCTGTAATTAGCAAAGTAATGAAACAATCTTATCATATGGTTGCAAGACTAGATGAAGAAGGTCAACCAATGAAATTAAAAAATCCTAATCCTCAGACTGGTAAGACAGTTAAAGAAGAAAGAAGATTAGTGGATACTTTTTCTGAATTTTACCTTACTGAAAAAGAAGACATTGAAACATTCATTAACTTGTTTGGTATCAATGCTGCTACATATGATTATAAAGCTTATTTTGCTGAAGTTAAAGAAACAAAAGTATCTAATCTTATTCTGCAAGCATAAACAACAAAATTATTAATCTAAA